>Ga0126310_10000159_pt1 | contig 19767 bp, 21 predicted proteins | sample Plot60_FD_92540 | JGI IMG/M metagenome (GOLD analysis project Ga0126310, IMG submission 92540) | Serpentine soil microbial communities from UC McLaughlin Reserve, CA, USA - Plot60 | ecosystem: Environmental > Terrestrial > Soil > Grasslands | place: USA: UC McLaughlin Reserve, Lake County... | reverse complement strand
GGAGGCGACCTTGCATGCCGTGCCCGCCGTGACAGCACCGACCCCGCAGGAGGGAACGTGATCGCACACGCCCGCCTGGGCGATCCCCGCGCCGGCGCCCAGCAGCCCCCCCGTCAGCAGCAAGACGAGCAGCGTCCTACGGCGCATACTGCACGCTCTGCATCGCGTCGAGCTCGTCGACGAACTTCTGTGCGCTCGAGGGCTGCACACTCTCGGCCAGCTCTGGCGCTGGCCCCGGCGTCGACTCGCCCCCGTCCAGCTTCCAGTCCCCGTCGCGCCACACGAGCACGCTGCGCGTCGTCTGGAAGTCGATCTGTGGCTTGAACCCAGCCGTGTTGCCGGATACCGCCACGCCCCACCCGGCGATGACCGCGCGGCTCGGTGTGTAGCTGACCACCTTGTACGCGAGGGGCGCGGAGAGGCTCACGGTCGGCGCCCCCGTGCGGAGTCCCTGACCGAGCGGGCCTTGCAACGCCAGCCTGTAGGCGGGCGCGGCCTTCGACTCGAAGCGCATTGCGAATCCAGGCGTGGCGACGAGGTCGAGAACTCGCTTGCGCCGCTCGGCTGTCAGGAAGTCGTCGCGTGCGGCGACCGCCCCGTAGTTGAGCGCCGCTGCTACTGCGCCGGCCTCGCTGTGCGCGTATCCGACCGGCACGCCGGCCTCGACGTTCGCCGGTCCCGCGCTCGCCTGCGGCGGTGCCGATCCGCCATCGTCGCCAGTCAGCCGTCCGATCAAGAAGGCGGCTGCGACCGCGACCAACGCGATCGCCCACCAGATCGGCCGGCGGTCTGGTGCGGCGCCGGCGCCGCCGCGGCCTACGACACGAACCCGGTCGCTCATCGCTTACTTCACCTGCTGTCCGGCCTCGACGAAGAAGTTGACCAGCGCCGGTCCAGCGCCGGCGACCAGCGCGGCGAGCCCTGCGACGATCGTGCCGTTGCGACCCACGGCGGCGTGGTGGTAGTTCTGCGAGCGGGAGGCCAGCACCCACACGCCGACCGACACGAGCAGCCCCGTGAGGATCGCCAGCAGCACGTAGAAGTACAGGCCGTTGACGAGACGCTCGGCGACCGAGCTGCCTGGAAGACCTCCGGGGTCGGGCCTCGCACTGATCTTCGCGCCCAGCACAAACGTCAGATTCGCCAGGACGGACGTCACCATCGGATGCTCCTCTCATCTGGCTCGAAGCCGTCCGCGACGGACGCGGCGAGTTCGAGATAGGCGTTGCGAGTGGCCGGGCGAAGACGCTCCAACGAGCTCTCGGCTCCGGCCTCAAGGTGCGGATCCCACGGGATCCGCACGACGGCGCGGCATCGCGCCTCAAAGTGCGCCTGCACGCGATCGAGCTCGATCGTCGTGCGAGGCCGAACCGCGTTGAGGACCGCCACCGCGCCGTCCACGAGATCCTCGTGGCCGTGGGCGGCAAGCCAGTCCAGCGTCGACGCGGCCGTGCGCGCGCTGTCGAGCGACGGTCCCGCAACGACGACGATCTGATCGGCCACGCGGAGAATCCCGCGAGCGGCCGACTCCAGCACGCCCGTGCCCGTGTCGAGGCAGACCAGGTTGTAGTGGGTCTCGAGCAGCTCGACGGCGGCTCGGTAGTCGCGCTCGACCAGCGCGTCCGCGATCCGCGGATCGTCGTCGGCCGCCACGACCTCCAGGCGCGTCGGTGCTTGCGACGTGTACGCGCGGATGTCGCCGTAGCGCACGATCCGCTCGCGTTGCGCCAGCAGCGACGTGATCGTGTTCGTGGTCTCGCGGCGAACGCGGTAGCCGAGGGAGCCGGCGTCGGGGTTGCCGTCGAGCGCGATCACGCGGTCCCCGCGCAGGCTCGCGAAGGTGTGGCCGAGCATCAGCGTCGTGGTGGTCTTCCCGACCCCGCCCTTGCGGGAGACGACCGCGACACGCCGGCAGCCGGCGATCGGCGTCTTCACGCGCGCGACCAGCTCCCGCTCGCGGCGCTCGGCACCGCTCGGACCCAGGTTGATCCATCCGCCCGTCGCGCGGTAGAGCAGCCAGCGCAGCCCGTCGCGCGGCGGCTCACTCTCGCCGCGCAGCATCCGCTCCGACGAGAAGTCGCCCGCGCTCGGCCGTGCGCGTTGCGCCCGGCGCGCAGGCTCGACCTCCTCCAGCACCGCTGCGGCGGTGGTCGGCGCGGCTGCGCCCAGAGGAACGGGCATCTCGTCCACATCGCCACCGTGCCCGTTCCGTACATGAGTATCCACCGACGTCTCCTTTGCACCTATGTTGCGCGACCGCGCTCGCGGTGTTCAGCCACGTAGGCCGCGAGCCCCTCGCGCGTGTATCGGACGTGCTTGCCGAAGCGAACGCACGGCAAGCGCTTCTGGCGGGTCGCCTCGCGAACCCATGACGGTTTGACGTTGAGCAGGGCTGCTGCCTGCTCCGCGTTCAGCAGCGGCTCCTCCAGCGCGGCGAGGAGTTGGTCACTCGCGCCCATCGGGGGCCTTGCCCGTCGTTACGTCGATCATCGCATCCCTCCGAGCGACTACGAACAACACCGCCACGTTGTCGCTTGTTTGTTTCGGCAACGTTGTGGTTGCTCAGGTGTACCACGCTTCGCCGCTGATGAGCTGGATTCACTCGATTATCAGCGAGATCCGGCCTCCGGCGTACAACGGAATCGTTGTAGCTCGCGCCGGCGGGCGGCCTCCCTATGGTCGCACGCTGCGCGTGCGGGGCTTCCGGCTCGCCGCCCGGCGCGGGACTCCTTCAAGTCGCCATGCCTCATCGAGTTCTTCATCCGCCGTGCAGTTCCGTGCAGCAGCACGCGCTCGTCGCGTACTTGCGCCTGCTGTTCGCTGACGCGCCTTCCTCGGCCTACATCGAGGTCCGCGTCGCGACTCGGCGCGGGATGCTGCAGCGGTTCGTGTCCGCCGCCCAGCCGCTCGCCGCCGCTCGAACGATCGAGGCGTTCACGCGCCACTCAGAGGTCTACGTGGGTGTCCTGCCGCGCAGACGCCGCGGCGGCGGACAGCACGACCTTCTGCCGACTCATCATCTGCTGTGGGTGGACTGCGATCGCCCCGACGCCGCAGCGGTGCTCGCCAAGTTTCCGATCGCGCCGGCAGTCGTGGTCCGGTCAGGCACACCGGGCTACCTGCACGCCTATTGGCTGCTGCACGATCCGATGTCCGTCAACGACATCGAGAACCTGAACCGACGGCTCGCGCTCGCAGTCGGGGGCGACCTGCACACGATCGACGCTCCGCGGGTGATGCGGCCGCCCGGCGCGTGGAACCACAAGACGGCGCCGGCACGGCCGGCGGCGCTCGTGACCTTCCGACCAGATCGCGTCTGTTCGAGTGCCGCACTGCTCGACGCGCTGCCCGCCGAAGCGCCGGCATCAGTCCATCTCCCGCCGCCGGCTCATGTCGGTCGGCCGGACGCTCGAGGCGGCGACGACGATCCCCTGCTCGCGCTCGACCCCGCCTACTACGTCGAGCAGCTGACGGATCGAAGCGTCCCCCGCAGTCGCAAGGTGCTGTGCCCGCTGCACGTCGAGACGTCGCCGAGCTTCCACGTCTACGCGCAGGCGGAACGCGGCTGGTTCTGCTTCGGTTGTCGCCGCGGCGGGAGCGTGTACGACCTCGCGGCGGCACTCTGGCACCGGCCGACCAACGGTCTCGCCTTTCTGACCCTGCGCGCCGAACTCGAGCGTCTGCTGCTCTAACCGGGCGCCCCCCCTTCATCGTGAGCGTCACCCGAGCGAGCATCGTTCATATGCCGCATCGCGTCCTCATTCGGTGGAGTGCGAGATTTCCTCACCCGAGGTTCGCACCGCCGTGGTCAATTGTGCGTGACAGATGTCCGGAACGCCGGTGGTGCTGCATAACGTTGTGGTGATTCAAACGGATGGCGGTGCATTTCGGGCCTCGTCAATCGCACCCCACCTCACAAGGAGGCCCACAATGATCCGCACCATCGTCGAGCTCGGTCGTCTCACGCACGACCCGCAGATGAAGAAGAAGGGCGACCTGGACATCTGCGAGATGCGCGTCGCCGAGCAGCGCCCCAACGGGCCGAACGGCGAGGACAAGGGCGCCGTGTTCGTGACCGTCACGACGTTCGGCAGACAGGCCGTCGCCTGCGGCAAGTACCTCCGCAAGGCCAGCCGCATCTCCGTGCCGGACGCGCGCCTGGAGCAGGGCGAGTGGACCGACGAAAACGCGCAGCGCCACGAGCGCCACACGATCGTCGCGCGTCGCGTCCTGTTCCTCGACCCGCCGCCCGCGCGCGACCAGGCCGAGCCCGTCGCCGCGGAGCCCGTCGCCGAGCCGGACCGCGCCGCGGTCGACGCCGCCGAGCCGGTGCCGGTCGCCGCGTAGCTCTGACCCCCGCGCGGGGCGGTCGCTCCAGCGGCCGCCCCGTGCCGATCTCTGAAGGAGGCTTCGATGGCAGCCAACCCCGCGACCGCCCCGGCGGCAGCCCCAAGCAGACGGCGCAGACCCGGCCAGCAGTTCGTCAGCCCCGAGCTCGCAGAGGCTCGCCGCGAGCTGCGTGAGCTGCGCCGCGCGATGACGCGCGACGGGGTGGATCCCGAGTGGCGAGAGATCGCGAACGACCTGTCCGAGGCGCTGCGCCCCTACACGATGTTCCGCGAGCAGATCGTGCGCCACGGTCGGATCGTCGTCATCACCCATGTTCCGGGACGTACGCTCACGAAGGCCAACGAAGCGCTCGACCGACTCGCTCATCAGGTGAGGATCGAGTCCTATCGAGAGGTTGGGATGGTCCCGCGCGAGGACGTCGAGGCGGGCATCTCGCCTGCGCCTGAGTAGCTGGCCGCCCCGTGCGGGCCCATGCCGGCCGCCCATGATCGCACGCCTTCGGCGTGCGGCGGCCCTGGCAACGGTCCCGCACGGGGCGGGGCCAGGATCACAGGAGGTTGGTCGATATGACCGCCACCATGAACGGCAACGGTTCCGTTGCCGGCGCGCAGTTCCGCATGGTCGCGCTGTCGCGCATTCGCGTCCGCGAGGGCTTCAACCCGCGCGGGGAGCGCGATCCCGAGCGGGTCGCGCAGATGAACGCCTCGGTCGGGCAGGAGGGCATCCTCGAGCCGATCATCGTGGCGCCTGCCGACGAGGACTACGTGCTCGTCGCCGGAGAGGGCCGCTTCAACGCAGCGGTCGAGGCCAGCCAGGTCGAGGTGCCGGTGATCGTGCGCGAGGTCGACGAGCGCACCGGCGGCCTGGAGATCGCGATGGCCGAGAACCTCGCGCGCGAGCAGCTCGATGCGGTCGCGGAGGCCCGCGGCTTCGGCGGCCTTCGGAAGGCGGGCTGGAGCGTCAAGCAGATCGCGGACTACTTCAAGCCGATGACGCAGAAGCACGTCAAGGGTCGGCTGGAGATCCTTGAGCTCGACGAGCAGCTGCACCCGCAGATCGCCGACGGCTCGATCCCGCTCGGCGCGGTGCCGCCGCTCGCGAAGCTCGTGCGGATTCACCGTGAGCTGCCCCTTGCGCTCGCCGGTCGCGTCGGCGTCGCGAAGCGCTCCTGGGGCGAGCCGCTCTCGTGGGCGGACGTGATGAGAGATCCCATCGGGTCGCTGATCTTCGCCTTCGACGACGACCAGGACGGGCTGCCCTCGGATGTCTACCTCGTCGGCGAGAGCTATCCGGTCAGCCGCTTCACGCTGACCGAGCAGGCGCAGAAGGACCTGACGGCGCGGGCGAAGCTGCTCGACATCGAGGACCCGCAGGCCGAGCGCGTCTACTTCCGCACGTCCGAGGTCGAGCAGGCCAAGTCGCTCGGCGCGGTCTTCAGCAACGAGTACGACTCGGCGCACATCATCGCCGGTCAGGACGTCGCGGACCAGATCGTGTGCGACCGAATCGCGGAGTCGCTGAAGGCGACGCGGCAGATGATCCGCCAGCGCAGACAGATGGAGAAGGCGCAGCAGGCCGCCGCACAGGGTCCGCCGGCAACCGTCGCGCCGTCCGCCGAGGACGAGGCGACGATCGAGGAGCAGGAGCGCGCGGCCGCGGCCGAGGAGCGCGAGCGGCTCGAGCGCGAGCGGATCCAGCGCGAGCAGGAGCGGATCGAGCGCGAGCGGCAGCGCGAGGAGGCCGAGGGCTTCAACGTCCAGCTGGGCCACGCCGTCTTCAAGCACCTCGCGCGTCTGAGAGTCGACGCCGACGTCCTGAAGCTGCTCGCGTCCCTGGAATTCGCGCAGGTGCTGCCCGAGCTCGCAGCCCGTGGCATGCGTTACGGCTACCCCGGCTGGCCGATCGAGCCCGAGACGGACTCGAAGGAGGGCAAGCGCACCTACCTCTCCGTCGCAGACGCCGGCGAGCGCGCGAGCGAGTGGCTTGCGCAGGCGAAGTCGGCGCCGGAGATCGCCGGTCGCCTCGTCTCGCTCCTCGCGATGGCGCGCTACGCGCAGGAGAAGCCGCTCGACATCTCGCGCCGCTCGTGGTTCCGGTGGGAGGACGACGAGCTCCTGCCGTGGGGCGGCGAGCTGCTCGACATGATCGACCGGCTCTGCAAGGACCGCCTGCCGGCGAACCTCACGAAGCCGGCACGGCGCGAGCTCGCCCAGCTGCGCGCCGCGACCAAGCGCCTGGAGCGCGTCGAGGAGCGCATCGCGCGGATGGACGCCGACGCGCGCGCCAAGGTGGTCGAGGACGCCCGCCTCGTCTACGGGATGGGCGGCCACCGCTACCGGATCGAGGCACTCGTGCGGGACACCCCCCTGCCCGAGCCGCAGCCGCAGCCGCAGCCGCAGCCGCAGCCCGAGCAGCGGGAGGCGGCGGGCAAGGGATCGCCCGAGGCGTCCAGGCAGGACGACGCCACCACCTCGACCGAGCCGTCCGACGCTGACACGGACGCGCCTGCCGAGTCGTCGACGACCGACGACGACCACCACGTCGATGCCGAGGTGGTCGACCTCGAGTCGGCCAAGAAGCCCGAGCCGGTCGCTCAGGCGGCCTAGCTCGCGATTCGAGCTGCGGGGGCTGTCTGGTCCCCGCAGCTCCTTTCGTCACTTGATGCCGGGCGACCCTGCCGCCGGCAGATGAGGAGGCCCCGATGCCTGAGATGAGCCCCAGAGAGCCGCTCGCGCGCCCACCGGGTCGCGAGCCCTTCGCCGACATGGCCGAGGCCGAAGCTGCCGCCGAGCAGATCCGAGCGACCGCCGGCTGGGCCGTCCTCGCCGTACATGGCGGCGGACCCGGCGGACCGCCGAAAACCGCCCGCCATCACTGGGCCGTCGCTTCCGAGCGCGCCGTCATCGGCGTCCCGAGCCCCTGGGCGCGCGTGCGGCAACTGCCGCCGCGCGTGACGACAATCGCGCCTGACGGCCGCCGCGTCACCGTCGCCTCGTGGGGACGGTGGGATGCGCTGCGCGCACGTTATGCCGCAGCCTCTCGCGCAGCTCGTCGCGACGGCGGCAGGCGGTCGTCGCGGTGAGCTTCGAGGGCGTCGGGTCGGGACTGCGTAGCCCCCGCATGATCGGCCGGGCCGCGTCGTGCGGGCCCGGGCGGTGGCGAATGCGGTCGCGGTCGCGTGCGGTTCGGGGCCCGGCCGGACGAGGGGCGTACGCAGTCCCGACCCGAAAGGAGCCCTCGATGGCTTCCACCGCCACCGCGCCGGCGCCCACCGCACGGCAGCTCGCGTTCATGCGACGTCTCGCCGAGATGACGGGAACCACCTTTTCGCCGCCGAAGACGCGGCGTGAGGCGAGCCGTCAGATCGACGCGCTTAAGCGCCGGCCGATCTCCGACCCCGCCGACGTCGCGTTCGACCTCGCCGCCGTGCGCGGCGGCACGCCGGAGGTGATCTAGATGAGCCGCGAGACGATGGAGTGGCTCAACGCGAACACCCTCATCGGCTTCACGACTCAGCGAGGATCCGCCTGGCACTACCGCGCCGAGTATCAGGGCTCGGAGTCGAACCACTACCCCGGCGCGGTCCCGATCGAGGACGTGCGCCGGCGCCTGTTCCACTGGCAGGCGATCGAGGGCGAGGTGCAGGCGATGGTACTCTTGCCCGAAGGCGTCGCGACGATCGCCGACCCGACGCGGAAGGCGATCGTCCGCCCTGACACTCAGCAGGTGCTCGGCGTCTTCAGCAAGCGCTACCAGATCCACCAGTACGACAAGCACCTGCTGGACGCGGTCGCCGAGCTGCTCGACGACGACTTGTCGATCGGATCCGCCGGCCTGCTGCGCGGCGGAGCAGTGGCATGGGTCAGCGTCGAGGTGCCCGAGACGATGACGACGCCCGAGGACGTCGCCTATCGCCCTCACCTGCTCGCCGCCGCGAGCCACGACGGCTCCACATTGACGAGCTACAACCGCTGCATCCAGCTCGTCGTCTGCGACAACACGATGAGCGCGGCGCTGCGCGAGTCCGAGGGGCACGGGCAAAACGTCCGCGTGCGCCACTCCAGCAGGTCACTCGAGCGGCTGATCGAGGCGCGCGAGGCGCTCGGCATCGTCCACACGATCGCGGACGACTTCGCCGCCGAGGTCGCCGAGCTCACGTCGATCAAGGTGAGCGACGGCGACTGGGCGCGCTTCCTCGACTCGCTCGTGCCCATCCCCGACGAGCGCGGACGCGCGCGCACGAACGCCGAGACGAAGCGCGAGACGCTCCAGCGCATCTATCGTGACGACGAGCGCGCCGCCCCTTGGAAGGGCACCGCCTGGGGCGTCGTGCAGACGGTCAACACGATGGTCCACCACGAGACGACCGTGCGGGGCGCCACCCGCGCGCAGCGCAACATGGAGCGCGCGGTCAGCGGTGAGATCGACCGCCTCGACCGCGGCACGCTCGACCGGCTGAACGCCGTCTTGGTCTAGGCGATGTCTGCGGCCGCATCGAACATCGTCCCCAGCATCACGACGGGTCCCGTCGACGTCGACCTGCTGCGCGCGCAGCGCAACTGGCTGCTCGCGACGTACGGGAGCGACGCCCCGGAACAGGTCGACGGCCTCGTGAACCTCCTCGAACACATGCTCGACGTGGCCGAGGGGTTCGCCTGACCTCCGCTCATGGTCGTGGTCGGCGGTGCCCGAGCATGCGACACGCGCGCGGCGGCGGCGCCCGCCTTCGCTTCGCGCCCTCACGGGACACGCGGGCGCCGCCGCCGCGCGTCGTGCCGCGGACAAGGGCCATGCCGACCACGACAAATCGGAGGCCCCGATGAGCACCGTCGACCGTCCCGTCATCGCCCTTTTCTGCGGCAGCCGCGATTGGACCGACCGCACGAAGATCCGCCGCGACCTGCGCGCCCTGCCTGCCGGCTCCATCGTCGTCGAGGGCGGCGCCCGCGGTGCGGATCGGATCGCGCGCGAGGAGGCGCACGAGCTCGGCATCCACGTCGCCACGGTTCGCGCCCTGTGGGACTACTACGGCCGTCCAGCGGGCTACCGGCGTAACGAGGCGATGCTGCTGCTGCAGCCCGACATCGTCTACGCCTACCCGCTCGACGGTCCCGGCACCGCGCAGATGATCCGGCTCGCGGAAGACGAGTCGATCCCGGTGCTCGTCCGCACGCCACCGACCAGCTGAGGCGGGTGCCTTCGAGGTCAACGCGCGGCGGTGCGATGACCACGCCCCGTTGGCGGGCCGCTCCAGCCGCACCTGATGGTCGCACGCTGCGCGTGCGGTGCGGGCGAGGATCGGCCCGCCAACGGGGCGGGCCTCCGAGTCAGGAGGACGCCATGTCCATCTACACCGCCGACGAGCTGCTCGACGAGCTCTCACAGACGATCGAGCGCTTCGGCGACGACACGCCGATCCGGTGGTCGGATGACCCGCAGGGCGGTGCCGCCGCCGCCCGCAGCCTCGACCTGGAGCTCAAGAGCGTTCACGGCCGACCATCGCTCCTCATCTATCCAGCAGACGAGAGCGAGACGCCCTCGATCGAGACGCTTGCCGACTTCGTGCGGGCCGTTCGCGTGGAAACCGACGCCCACGGGCTCGACCTCCCGACGTTCTGGTGCGCCGACGCCCTCAGCGACACGAAGTACCTCGCGGCAGAGCTCGAAATCCTTGACGGGATCCCGACGGTGGTGATCTTCCCGGTCTAGCTCTCCGGTGCGGGTGGCGGACAGCTCGCGCATGTTGGCGGACGGCTTCACGGCCCTTCAAGCCCCGCCCTGCGGGTCGCCTTCGGCGATCGCTGACGCGACGGGGCTCGCTTCGCGCCCTACGGGTTCCGGGCCGACGCCCGTCCGCCCCTGCGCGGCCATGTCCGCCACCCACAACACCAGGAGGCCCACCATGCCGGCCACCGCCGTTGAGAAGCCCGCCATCAGCGTCCCGGTCTTCCTGCGCGAGTACACGACCGCCGACCACCACCCGCGCTGGCTCATGGGTCAGCGCGTCGACGGCATTCCGCGCGTGATCGACGTCCCCGCCCCCGGGCACCCGGGCACCCGCTACGTCGTCGAGCCCGACGTGCGCGAGCCCGACGGCCGCGCGACCAGCGACGTCCTCGACCCGCTGCTGGACGACTACATCGCGCTCGCCGAGCGCCTTGGCTACCCGCCGATGCACGGGTGGTTCTGATGAGGGCCGCGCCGCCGACTCATGGAGCGCGCGCGATGGACGTGCTCCTCATCACGCACCGGGGCTACGAGCTCTCCCGGCCCGGCGCTCATCTCGTCGGCCCCGGCCAGCCGCCGCGCCGGTACTACGCGAGTGCCGTCGTGATCGACCTCCGGTCGCTCGGATGGGACTCCGCTGCACTCGCAGCGATGCTCCTGCCCGTCGCCGACCCGACGCTTCCGAGCGGCTACATCCGCACCTTCCGCGGCGGCGTCCGGCGCTGGTCGGCCGACAGCTCGCCGCCAATCCTCCACGCCGCGCCGGACGTGCTGGCGGCCCTCGCCCGCGCACTTGGCGCGCGCGTTCTGCACGGCGTCTGAGACACCAACGAACGCAAGGAGCACCCATGCAACCAGTACCGATGGACTTCCGACCGCGGCGCGATCAAGCCGGGCGTCGCCGCGACCCGCTTCTACCTCGTCGTCGCCGAGTCCGACGGCGACGTCGCCGCATACGAGATCGCACCTCCGCAGATTGACCGTACCGGCACGATCGCCGTCGAGAACCAGGGCGAGGGCGCAGAGCGCATCTGGCACGCCGCATCCGACGCTCTCGCGGCGGTCATGCCGGACGATGACGAGTGGGACGCGCTTGGCAGCGACGCTCGCCGACAGCTCGCGCTCAGCGGCGGCGACCACCTCTAGACGGACTCGGCGCCGCGCCCGCGCCAGCCCTGCTCGGCGCTCGCAGGCAGCCGCCGTTCACGTTCGTCGCCTTGCGCAAGACGCTCGCTCGGAACGGCTCGCGCTTCCACGCCGGCCGCTTCACTACGATCCGTCGCGTCGTGGCCCCAGCCATCGCCGCCATGCTTATCGTCGTCGGCCTCGCCGCCATCGCGACCGCGATCAGGACCCGTCAGTGAGAGCCCCGTGGACCTCTACCCTCGCGGCGGTTGCCGCAGCCATCGGTGTGCTCGCGTGGGTCCTGCTCGACGGCCTTGGCGTCGAGCCGTCGGTGATCGTGTACGTCATCGGCCCGCTCCTCCTCGCCGCCCCGGTGCTCCTTGTGATGGGGAAGCTGGAGGAGCTTCGACAGTCGGTCAGACGTTAGCCGCGACTCGTCGCGCGGGCGCGCGGCGGCCCTGCTCGACGCTCGCCGACAGCTCGCGCCCGACCTTGCTCCGCCGCAACCGGACGCCCCAGCCTCACTTCGATGCCGCCCGTCCCGCGTAGGACGACGAGCGCGCTGCGCTAGCTCGTCGCCCGACGCTTCCGAACGAGCGTTCGCGCTGCTCCCGACCTGCCGAACGGCCTCACACACTTGCACCAAGGTGCGGCATACAACGGTACGGGCGTGCCGTTGTGGACATGGCAGCCCTTCAGTGCAAGCCTCGACGCTCTCCTTCGGAGGCGTCGATGCTGACGATCGGCAAGCTCGGACACGGCCAAGCCGACTACTACCTGCAAGCGGTCGCGCAGGGGATCGAGGACTACTACAGCGGCGCGGGCGAGGCACCCGGCCGCTGGACCGGCGCCGCCTCCCATGAGCTCGAGGCACACGGCGAAGTCGACGCCGACGCGCTCTACCGCGCGCTCGCCGGGCTCAGCCCGAACACGGGCGCCACGCTGCGCTCCGGCGAGGTGAAGGTGCCGGGCTGGGACCTGACCTTCAGCGCGCCGAAGTCGGTCAGCATCCTGTTCGGGCTTGGCGATCCTGATGTTGCGCGGGAGACGCGCGCCGCGCACGAGGCCGCCGTCGATGCGGCGCTCGCGTACATGGAGCGCCACGCCGCAGTCGCTCGGCGCGGCCACGGCGGCCTCCAGCTCGTGCCGGGCAACGGCTTCGTCGGCGCTGCGTTCCGCCATCGCTCGAGCCGCGCCGGCGACCCGCAGCTGCACACGCACGTCCTCGTCGCGAACATGACGCGCGGCCCGGACGGGCGCTGGACCGCGCTCGACGGCCGCCGCCTCTACGCGCACGCGAAGACGGGCGGCTACCTCTACCAGGCGAAGCTCCGCGCCGAGTTGACGCGGCGCCTGGGCGTCGAGTGGACGCCGGTCCGTCGGGGCCAGACGGAGGTCGTCGGGATCGCCGCTGCCGTGATCCGCGCTTTCAGCCGCCGGCGCGCGGAGGTTGAGCAGGAGATGGCACTGCGCGGCGAGCACTCAGCGCGCGCCGCGCAGGTCGCCGCGCTCAACAGTCGCCGCGCCAAGGACTACTCGGTCGCGCCGGAGACGATGCGTGAAGAGTGGTGGGCGCGCGCCGAGCGGCTCGGTCTCGATCGGGACACCCTCGCCGCCGTGCGCGTGCAGGCTCATCCGATCGAGGTCGACGACGCGCTGGTCGATCGCGTCGTGGAGGAGCTCGCTGGGCCGCAGGGCTTGACCGCGCAGCGCTCCAGCTTCGCTCGCCGCGACGTGATCCAGGCGTGGTGCGACCGGCTCGCGCATGGCGGCGAGGTCGAGCTGATCGAGGACCTTGCCGACGACTTTCTCGCCAGCGACGACGCGATCGCGCTCGCCGCCGACGTCGCTGCGCTCTCGGGCGCCGACGTGATCCGTCGCGCCGACGGCCGCGTCGTCGCCAGCGTGAAGGAGGAGCGCCCCCACTCCACGCCGCAGCTCCTCGCCATCGAGCGCGACCTGATCGAGCATGTCCTGTCGACGCGGACCGCGGGTCGCGGAGTCGTCGACGAGCAGCACGCCGAGGCGGCGATCGCGCGCCGTCCCACACTGACTGATGAGCAGACCGTGATGGTCCGCCGCCTTGTCCTCGACGGCGCGGGCGTGCAGGTTGTCGTCGGTCCCGCCGGCACCGGCAAGACTTTCGCGATGGATGCCGCGCGCGAGGCATGGGAGTCCCAGGGCTACACCGTGACCGGCGCCGCGCTCGCGCGGCGCGCGGCGCACGAGCTGCACGACGGCGCCGGCATCGACTCCACGAGCGTCCACGCGCTGCTGCTCGATCTGCGCCAGCTCGGAGCGCGCGAGCTGTTTGGCGACCGGCGCTCCGTGCTCGTAATCGACGAGGCCGGCATGGTCGGCACGCGCCAGCTCGCCGAGCTCCTGCGCCATGCCGACCAGGCGCAGGCGAAGGTCGTCCTGCTCGGCGACCCCGCGCAGTTGCCCGAGATCGATGCTGGCGGCGCCCTGCGCGGACTGATCGCCCGCAGCAATCCCATCCACCTGCACGAGAACCGCCGGCAGGTCGACCAGTGGGAGCGCGACGCGCTCGCCCTCCTCCGCGCGGGCGATGTCACTGACGCACTGCAGCGCTACGAGGAACGCGGCCGGATCGTCGTCGAGGACACCGCCGGCGACGTTCGTACGCGCATGGTCGCCGACTGGTGGAAGGCGCGCGAGGCAGGCGAGGAAGCCGTGATGATCGCCATGCGCCGCAGCGACGTCGCCGACCTCAACGGCCGCGCCCGCGCCCTCATGCGCGCCGCCGGCCGCCTCGGCGAGACGACCATCCTGATCGGCGACCGCGAGATCGCCGTCGGCGATCACGTCGTCACACTGCGCAACGCCTCCGGCATCGGGGTCCTCAACGGCACCCGCGGCATCGTCACCGCGATCGACCTCGACCGCCGAGCGATCACGCTCCGCACCTCCAACGACCTCGACGTGCAGCTCCGCAGCGCGTACCTCGACGCCCAGGACGAGCGCGGCCGCGCGCTCGTCGACCACGCCTACGCGATCACCGGCCACAAGTCCCAAGGGATGACCGCCGACCGTACGCACGTCCTCGGCACCGACGAGCTCTACCGCGAGTGGGGCTACGTCGCACTCTCGCGCGGCCGCAGAGGAAATCACCTCTACCTCGTCGCGCCCGCCACCAGCACCCGCGACGAAATCGCCCCGAACCACCAGGAGCCCCGCGACCCATACCAGGAGGCCGCACGCAACCTTCTCGGCTCGCGCGCGCAGAACATGGCGCTCGATCAAACGAGCGCCGAGCTGCTCGCCCAACCGACCGCGGCGCTGGAAGCCGAGACACGCGACCTCGCACATAAGCTGGACGCCCTCACGAGCCGCACCCGCCTCGAAACGCAGCTGGCCCAAGTCATCCAGCAGCGGACGACGCTCGCAGCCGAGGCGCACTCGCGGTCGACCGATCCGCGCGCCCGCGCAATCGCACGCCAAGCCGACCGTCGACTTGACGCACTCCGACGTCGCGAGGCCGAACTGATCAAGCAACTCCGCGCACTTCCGGAGCATGAGGACGCCGATTCCCTCGCACGACGCTACCTCGCCATGCGGGCCGAGCTCGAGCGCCGCCATCGCGTGCGCCTCGTTTACCGTCGCACCGAACCCGCGCACTACCTCACCGCCGCCATCGGGAATCGCCCCGACTCGATTGCACAGCGCCGCAGCTGGGATCGACTCGCAGCTCGGATCGAGCGCTACCGCTCGACCTACCAACTTCCCGACCACTCGAACGCACTCGGCGACCGACCAACCGATCTTCGTCAGCGCGCAGAGTGGCAGCAGCTCAGGAGCGCGGTGCAGGCTCGCGAACGAAATCTCAGCCGTGATCGAGACTCGCGTCAGCGCGGCATCGAACGCTAATACTTCGTTAAGGACGCTCCTCCTCAGATGCGTCCCTGAGCGCACGCCGCAGCTTCACCGTGCCCCATACCTCAATCTGCATGACTCGCGAACTAGAGATTCCCCACTCGGCGGCCAGCGCGGCTAGCGTAGGTCGACGCGATCTCCACCGTGAGAGAACAATCTTCTGGTCGCGCTCCGACAAGATGTGCAGGAACGCCTTTAGGCGCCGTTGTTCAGCTACGCTCGGCGGCTTCAACAGAAGCAACCTAGCGTCCGATGTGCGCTAGGGATTCACCTATTTCTACTTAATGAGAAATAGGCATTTCCACGCCAGCTCTAGTCCTGGAAGGCGGCATTGGTGGGGACACGAGCCGCGAGGTACCCAGGGATTGCGGCGATCGCGAAGGCGATGATCGTCACGATCGCCATGCAGGTGATCGCGACGAGGTACGCGATGCTCGTTTGGACAGGGAAGCCGGTAAGGGCGGCGAGCCATCGGTCGAGCAGCTGGGCCCCGTAGAGTCCGAAGGCGGCCCCGGTGGTCGCGCCGATGCCGAGCAGCAGTGCCGTCTCGAGCAGCAGCGCCTTCCAGACGCGGCGCAGGCTCGCGCCGCCGAGCTTGTGGTCGGCGAGCGCGGGCCGGCGGTGCCAGATCATCGACCCGATCGCGATGGCCATTGCGAACGCGGCCGCTACGAGGACCAGGCGTGCGATCTGCGTCAGCCGCGCAAGTCCTTGACGTGCGGTGGTGCGCTGGCGCTCCTCGCGCTCGCGCGCAGTCTCGATCTGCAACCCCCGCCAAGCGGGCGGGAGCGCGTCGGCGACGAGCTGCTTGCCTTGCGCGGGCGTGATCTCGCTGTCGAGCCTGACGTGGAGCGCGCTCGCGTCGTCGCTGTTCCAGGCGCGGCGGTAGTCCTCGGCGTTGACGATGATCGCGCCGGGCGTCCAGCCGAGGTTGTTCGTGATCGCCGCGAGCCGCAAGCGGGTCGGGCGTGGCGCATCGAGCGTGAAGGTCTGCCCGATCCGCAGGTGCTGCTCGTCGGCGAGCGCCTCCGAGACGGTCGCCCAGCCCCCTGTCCACAGCCGGCTGCTCGCCTCCTCGGCGTTGCCGTGGATGATCTGGTTGGGCGGGATCGGCTGCTGCGACGTTCGCGGCGGCGCCGTGATCCACACGCGCCGATCGCCGATGTCGAGGAACCCGCCGCGCTGGATGTCGACCGAGACGACGTGAGGCAGTCGCGCGATCGTCGGCAGAACGTCCGGGCGGAACGGCGTAGTGGCGAGCGCGTTGGAGAGCCCCGCCGGCGAGAGCCAGAGGTCCGTCACCGCGGTCAGCTCGTGGACGTCGCGGTCGAGCCCGTTCTGGAGGTCGTGGTGGGCGCCCTCGATCGCCGTGCTGCCGCAGACGGCGATCGCTGCAATCGCGGCGAGCGTGACCGAGCGCGTCCCGTTCGAGCGGAGCTCCTCGATCGCGACGCTCGGAACCGAGCTCTTGATCCCTCGCAGCAGGCGATCGGCGAGCGTCAGTGCCGCACTGACGATCGCCGTCAGCATGAACAGCATCGAGAAGACGACCAGCAGCATCCCCGCCATCGCGACACGCGGCGCGGCCAGCAGCACGATCACCGAGCCGATCAAGCAGGCGAGCCCTACCGCGAGCGGTCGCCGACGCGGACGCAGCAGCTGCTCGTCGCCGTCCTCGCCTCGGTCCAGATCGTCGTCCTCGATCGCGTCGATCGGCCGGGAGAACACCGTACGGAGTGCGAACAACGTCCCGCCGACCGCCGCGCCCACGCCGCTCAGGAAGGCCAACAAGATCGTCTCGAGGTGGACGACGCGCGCGGTGCCGACCGGGAACGCCAGTGTCAAGTACCCCGGCGCCGGGCTGAATACCTCGCTCGACAGGAGCTCTCCGAGCGCCAACCCGACCAACGACGCGACGATCCCCAACACGAGCGCGTCGAGCAGCAGCACCCGCAACACGTCTCTCATCGGAACGCCCGAGAAACGCAGATCCGCGATCAAGGCGCGCCGCTCACGCATCATCAGCAACATCGCGTTCAACGCGAACAGGAACCCGACGAACGCACTGATCGCCGCGAACAACGACGTCGACTGGTTGTTCGGCAGCGCCGCCCGGCCGAAGACCTGCTCCTCCCAATCCGCCGGCCGGACATCGAATCGGTCCCGCGCCAACTGCTGCAGCGACGCCTTCACCGACGCCTCCTCGCCGTTCCGCGCGAGCACGTAGATCCGCGAGACGCGGCCCTCCATCCCCGCAAGCGCCTGCGCGAATCTCAGTGGGGCGACTATGACCGGCGCGCCCGCCAGAGCGCCAACGTCCCCGTGCCCGACCACCGCGCCGACGCGGACCTCGAACATCCGCCCGGCGACCGCGAGCTGCACCTCGTCGCCGAACCGCACCCCGATCCCGGCCGCGACGCCGCTCGGCACGACAAGCGCGTCCAGGGCCCCGAGCCATGCGGTCGGCGCCCGACGCAGCAATCCACCGCCGAGCCCAGCCAGCCGCGCGTCGGCCGCCAACAGCGTCACCGACCGCTCGCCCTTCGAGCCCACCACGTTCGCCTGCGCTTCGAGTACCGGCGCCGCCGCCTGCACCCCCGCCGTCGCCTGGACCCCGTCGACGAGCTGCTCCGACAACCCACCCGCGTCCCGCGCGCTCAACTGGTACTGCGCTCCCCCGACAACGCCCTTCGTCATCTCCCCGACCGTTGCGCTCAAGCTCGAATTCGACACCAGCACCGCGAACAACAACGCAACGCCCACCGCGATCCCCACGAACGCGAACAACTCCTGCACCCACCGCTCGCGCAGCTCCTCCCACCACACGAACACGACACTGCCCCAACTCACAAACCGGCCACTCCAGTCGCTTCCGCGATCCGGCCGCCGCTAAGCATCAGCGTCCGGTCCGCGACATCGGAGACTTGAGGGTCATGCGTTGCCACCAGCGCCGCCACGTCCTGCTCCTTGCACACCTCACTGAGCAGAGCGAGCACACGCACGCTGTTCTCTGCGTCGAGGTTGCCCGTAGGCTCGTCCGCGATCAGCAGCTTGGGGTTCGTCGACAGGGCGGCCGCGATCGCGACACGCTGCCGCTGCCCGTCCGACAGCTTCCGCGCCGGCGTATCCACATCTCTCGTGAGATCCAGCCGCGCGAGCAGCGGGAGCACCGCCCGCTGCGCATCGCCCCGCGCCATCCCACACGACATCAGCCGCAGTCCGGCATTCTGAATCGCGGACATGCTTGCGACGAGGCGGGGCCGCTGCAGGACGAACCCGAGCGCCCGCAGTCGGTATTCGTCGCCTTCCCTACGGCCAAGCCCTGCCAGGCTCCGCGCGGCTTCTCTCTGGAGCGACACCCGGATCTCGCCCTCGTCGGGCTCGAGGACGCCCGCGATCAACTTGAGGAGTGTCGTCTTGCCCGAGCCGCTTGGTCCCCGAAGCGCGACCAACTCGCCGGGATCGACCTTGAACGACACGCCGTCGAGGACCGTGCGAGTCTCCGCCCCGTCGCGGTAGCGCTTTGTGAGGTTCTCCGCGTGGAGCATCAGGCGCTGTCGCGCCGCGGCAGCTGGATCACCTCGGCCGGCGGCGGCACGCTTGGCTTGACGAGCTGCCCGTCGCTCAGCGTGATGATCTTGTGGGCGCGCAGCGTGGCCGGCACGCTCTCAGCGGTCATCAACACCGCCATGCCGCTGTGCTCGACCCGCAGCCGCAGGACCGCCAGCACCGTCTCGCGCTCGTCGAGCCCGAGCCCGTCCGTCACGTCGTCGGCGAGCAGCAGCGCCGGCCGCCGCGCGACGGCGTGCGCAATCGTCATCAAGATCCGCTCGCTGTCAGACAGCTCCCGCCAGGTCGCCCGCGCGAGGTCGTCGACGCCGAGCTCGCCGAGCACCGCGCTCGCGCGCCGCATCGCCTCGCGATCCTTGTACTCGTCCCGCAGCGCCAGAGCGACATACCGCAGCATCGGCATCGTCTTGTTCGACGGACCCGACCGCCGAACCCAGCCGATCCCCGGCTCCAGCCCCCGCACACCCGCCGGCGCCGCTCGCAGCCACCACCGTCGCGCCCCGGCCTCGCCGAGATCCCGACCCTCGAAGCACACCGCGCCCGCGTCCGGCGACTCCAAGCCGGCCGCGATCCGCAACAAGGTCGTCTTGCCCTCGCGCTTCCCCGCGCGCACCGCCACGCACTCCCCGGCCTCGACCTCGAGCGAGATTCCATCCAGCACCCGGACCTCGCGCCGCCCGCGCCAATAGCTCTTGCTCACGTCCCTCAGCGCCAGCAGCGTCATTCCTCTACCACCAGGCGCCGACCCGTGCGCATCTCATAGACACGCCGCGCCTCTCTCAGAATCGTTCTCGCGTAGTCGCTCGTCGCCTTCAAGTACGCCGCATAAGCATCGCGGATCAACACCGGGCTGATCGCCGGCCAGTCCTTCCCGCGCTCGGCCAGCGCCTCAAGATCCCCACGATCCGAGAGCTCGGCGATCTCGTCCACGCACCACTGCTCCTGCCGACGCGCCCCGCGATACAGCTGCACCAGCAGCTCGTCGCTCGCCACAGGAAAACCCACCTTCATCAGCAGCTCCGACCGCAACGGCGGCGCCTCAGCCCCCACCGGCTCCAACAGCCACCCCTCGAAGAACTCCCGACCCTCCGGCGTCGCCTC
>Ga0126310_10000158_pt1 | contig 19890 bp, 20 predicted proteins | sample Plot60_FD_92540 | JGI IMG/M metagenome (GOLD analysis project Ga0126310, IMG submission 92540) | Serpentine soil microbial communities from UC McLaughlin Reserve, CA, USA - Plot60 | ecosystem: Environmental > Terrestrial > Soil > Grasslands | place: USA: UC McLaughlin Reserve, Lake County... | reverse complement strand
ATTCAAAATTGATCATCTTTTACTGGCATTTATGAAAGTCTTCCTCCTTTAAGCCTACTATTTATCTCATTCGAAGAGTATATGAACCCGTATAGAATGCGGGCTCGGAGGGATTTGAACCCTCGACCTGACGCTTAGGAGGCGTCCGCGCTATCCATTGTACGCCTATCAGACAAGTATTATAGCCTGATAGTCTGCGCCACGAGCCCTTGTCTTAGAAGCCGGATATCGCAAATTTAAGTATTGATTATTCATTCCCTGACAGCATTCACCCGAGCCTTATCTTTACAGTGATGATAATAGTTTAGTTTCGTATGAAGAGTGCTTTAAAATGCTCAATACGTTAGCTCATGCCTGCATACCAGCCATTTAAAACAACAAATTCAACTACACACATTATTTTACTTTATTAGACGATCCTTTTCAAGACGATAAATGAAGTAGGAAGGGAATTTTTATTTTTATTATGTGATTATATGTGGCTTATCATATGTTAGATGCGAATGCGAGCATTATCCATCTAGAGTATATATCTTTTTTTTGTACACTAATTGGAATCCAAGTTTTTTATAAAACTCCGCGAACCCTTCGTTGGTAAAAGCCTGGCAGATTAGGAAACTATTGCTCTGTTTTTCGGCTATATCCAAAGAGGCTTCCACGATTTTTCCAGCCACTCCCTGACGTCTAAAAGATTCTACTGTTCCCAAGCAATAAAGCCCATTTACTCTGTGTTTGTTGAATATCAGAGCACATCCAGCAGGAATCTGGCTCGAATTGCTCTTTATGTATCCTATCAATAATGTCAGCTCGTCGAAATGCCTTTCGAGAATTCTGTGTACCTCAGATTTCCAATCTGATGCATTAAATGATTTGCAAAACACATCTATCCAAGCTGGCAGGAGGTCCATGCCGATTTTACCAACATGAATCTTCTGATTTTCCAATCGTACTTTGTTCGTATTAGATCGGAAACCCTGCATCGTATCTAAAAGCGTAAATTTATTTTTTAATAAGATTGCCTCCAGTAGGGCATCCGAATCATCAATGTATACAAAACACTTCAATCTTCTTTCTGAAAATATCCTTACAGAATTCTGTAACGCATACACAGCAGTACCATCATCGTCATCGGTATCACTATTATAGCAGCAAAGAGTATTACTTATTCTATTAAAAAAATAATCATCGCCAAGCTTTTCATTTATAAATAAATTTGTACAGTCATTTATCTTGATGCGTTCAGTCCACAATGAACAAAAGGTCGACTCATTGTGTTCCATAAGTTTTTTAATATCTAAGCCCGAAGATATTCACCATATCTCTGAGAGCCGCAAATGATTTATCTGATCTAGCTGTATGTATTATTATTTCTAGGGCTTTGGGAGTATCAAAGTCATCCTCAATACATTTAATAAATTTATTCAAGTATTTTTTTGTTGTCTTATCATGTTGATGATAATAACGCTCACTACTAACTTTGTCTGACCTAATGAATGCATTAGCTATTATATCATCTACTTCTCTGAATTTATCAAGCCTTGATAATGAAAAGTCAAACTGACTCCTGTAGTGATTTGAAAAAATGTAAAGCCTTATGATATTTGAGTCATATTTTTTCAGTAAATCTCGAATCCTTATTGTGTTGTGCAGCGTCTTTGACATCTTTTTAGATCCTACTGTTAGCAATCCTACATGAGTCCAATACTTGACTGGTCGTTCACATGATGTTAAAACTTGTAATTGAGCCCTATGTGATTCATGATGTGGATAAATCAGATCGACTGCACCACCGTGTATATCATAACGACCATTAAAATTAGACATGGCTATTGAAGAATCCTGCATGTGCCACCAAGGTACTCCATTACCCAATATTTCGTCAGAATATTTTTCATCAAAGTCATCGACTGCGTTCCAAAGCAAAATATCGCTAGGATTTTGCTTGCCAGGAGATATGTCAAGCCTAGCGTTATTCAGGTCATCTCTAGTCATACCGGACAATTTTCCATAAGATGACAGCCCAGTAGTGTCTAGGAATATATTTCCGCTCGTAGAATAGGCTATATTATTTCTGAGTAATTTCTTTACAATTTCTTTAGAGGATTCCACGTAGTCTGATGCCCTAGCAAAATTTAAAGTTCCATTAATACCTAATAATGATAAATCAATAAGCAGTTCTTCCAGATATTTTGTAGAAAGTTTGTGCTGAGATGTGCTTTCCAGCTTTGCTTTAAAAGATATTTTTGGATCGATATCTGTGATATTGACAATTACAATAGGACGAAAATCTCTGAAGATAAAATATCTACTCACAAGATCATAAAATAGAAATATGCGCGCATGGCCTAGATGGCTATAGTCATATACAGTGGGTCCACAAATAAATATTTTCACCACATGAGAATCAATGAAGAATTTGCGCTTCTTCATTGATATAGTATCAAAGATCTTCAATATACTATGCTAACTTCTTATTGACAGTTCATGAGTATTATATATATGTAGAAAATGATTATGAAGAGATATGACATATTTGTCAACAAGGGATTTTATACTATGCGTTATCATAAGAAGAAGAAGAAGAAGGACAAGAAAGGCAAAGCAGACCGATTAGCAAAGAAACTGCAAACACTAGATATTGACGAAGGGGTAAGAATAGAAGAATCTTCAATTCAAGCAAAAAAAATATTTGTCAACAAAAACGCGTCAGGTATATTCGTTGTCCAGTTAGCAGTCAATAACCAGAAGTCTTCTGCTATTTATGATAACAATGACATAAAATATTTTGATTCTGCTGATCAGGTCATTGAGTTTGTTAATTCGCAATTTGATAGCCGCTTTACAGTTATCGAATACTAATTCCAAATTACACTGAAAGCTACTCATAACAATCGGTATGTTATAGTATAGCAGGAGGTCAGTTCATTTGGTTGCAGTCATGTTGCATTTTAAGTGTGATATGTGTATAGCCTCACTTAATAGCCATATTTGCATAGAATATTAAAAGAATGGATCTCCTCCAAAAAAGCTATCTCCGCCCTTGTGACTTTTATGCTCTTTTGAACCACTCTTCTTCGGTTTTTTATCTCCACTGCCATCATGGTCGTTACGACTTTTTGATTGTGATAATGCCTTTGATTTGCTTTTATCACTATCATGGCTAGATGATTTTGTACTGCTATCGCCTTTTTGTGTCGATCCATCATCTTTGCTGCTACCCGACGTTTTAATGCTCTTCCCTGTCATATCATCACCAGTTGTACCGCCTGCTCCAACGTGATAGCCAAGATACATTAGCTTGTCAGAACTAAGTAGTGGAGAAATCGATGCTAAAGCTGTATTTTGCATGTCAGTGCCATTGCTTACTGCTGCTAATATAGGAGGTTGCTGTTGCTGGTCTATAGGATTTTGTACGATTTCTGATCCTGCTTGTGGTGCTATGGTTGTTGCTGGTGTTGTTGTTGTTGGCGTTGACGATGATGTTGGTGCTAGTGGTGATTTGTTACTGACTGAGCTAGTCTGAGTGGTCGACGCACCTATTGCTGGGCTGTTCGATTGCGAAATGACATTATTATTATTATCTATATTTGCTATTTGGTTTGGACTGCTTGAACTAGATGCTTGTGTCGTTGGTCTTGATTCTGTTGGTGATGTTGTTGTTGATAGGGGTGTAGCCGTTGTTGTTGGATCTTTTACTGTTTTTGGAATATTGCATATGCGTGCTTCGGTTGTATTAACAACCTTTAGACTTGGGTTGCTAGGATCACACATCTCTGATTTTAGATTCTCAGATATTGCAGTAGTGCGAGGTATGCTACTAGATGGTGATGTTGATAATTGTTGCGCATTTACTGTAAAACTAGCCAGAGTAGCAGCCACAGGTATTCCTAAAGTTAAGACTAAACCTACCAGCAACGTTGTGTGGTTCATATTAAACTATCTACGTATTACATCACTATATATGAAGTAAGTAGATTTTTATACTATAGTATGATGGTAATACAACTACTAGAAGACATTACTTGTATATTTCGAGCTAGGATTAAAACGCAGTCGGCACTTTAACAGAAAATGCATTAGACGCTTTTGCTGTATACAACAAAAGATATTACAAAGATCACGATGACACAATATAAATAATGATAGATGTCAAATAACAAACAAATAACAATAAGTGGTACGGCGTTACCATTATTCGTATCATAATATCTCCTACATTATGAGAGCTCTATCTAGCTATACCGCATTGAATAAATAACGAATTTTGAACTCTAGGCCAATCACATTGTAATACCTAATATTTCGAAAGTGTGTGGACAAGATTTGGTTGACAATTAGAACCAGCTATAATATTGTGTTATGAATTTAGAATTAAAACACATAGTTGGTGACCACAACACAACACAACACAACTACAGCAACAACTAGTACTACCTATACATTGAAAAACTACTAAAATAGAGAAAGTTATTTTGCTCTCGAAATCGAGACTTCAATAGTTGATACATTTCTAGTCCTGCCATCTTCTGACTGTATAGTCTCAGAGCCGATTTTTACAGGGCCGATTTTGTAACCCAACGTATCCATTCTTTTTACAATTATTTGTGCAACGTCTACAGCTCTAGTTATGCTCTTGCCTCTAGCTTTTATTATAACATGGGGTTCATTTGCGAGTTGGACCAGAGTGGCTGTAACATAAGTCATAAGTGGCTTTTTGCCTATGAAAATCTCGTTACTGGCTTTATGTGCTGTATGTGCATTGCTGGATGTCATTAAGTAAGACTATCTCTTCTATCAACATATATAATGTTGTTGATCCTATATTATCCTATTTGACTAGATTGAGAATACTTTTCTAATATTTTTTCAATATCCTCAGGGTTTTCAGAGATTTCCTTGGTGACTGTTGGATCCTGTACTTCATAGCAGTGAAGTAACTCATCTTGATCTTTATAGAACAGGTAAACTTTCTCCTCAAATATGCAATGATATAATTGGTCAATAACCATTTTTTCAGGGTTGAGTTTGATGCCATCAGGCTGAGCTATGACTGGATAGTCCAAGGCAGTCAATTAACCTTTGTGTGATACATAAAGAAAAAGTTTATCAAAGTCAGCGAACTCATTAATTCTCTTTACATCTGAATAACTTTGAATTCTGCCCTGCATGATTGATTTTACTTGAAGCTGAAGGATTTCTGCAATATGGTCTAACATCTAGTGATCATTATATGCAAACATGTGACGAATAACTTTTTGCTAAGCCTAATCTTCGGATTTTATCCGTTCATTTATACACAAAAGTATTTTATTACCTTGATGTCCAAGATTTATAGAGAGAATGCCGTAGATAGATAGACATAAATATAGATATATACATATTATTGAGAGCATAGGATCTCTTTTATAAGAGAACAGCAAGAATCGTTATTTTAGTAAGCAATTGCAAAGGGATAGAGATAATCGACTTACAGTAGCTAGATCTTCAATTGCAATTTCTGCAGGTCTAACTCTATTCAAACTCGCAGTCGGATTTTCTACCAATAGTCTTGGCATACTATCAGATGCTATGCATTCGGGTCTTGATATCATTGCAGCGTTCATGACTCTTTATGCCATCCGAATGGTAATGAGGCCTCCGGATTTCAGATATAACTACGGCTATGCAAAAGTGGAGAGTATGTCAAGCCTAGCCGAAATAATACTCTTATTTATAGTTGCAGGATGGATATTTTATGAAGGCATAGACAGAATTTTCTTTAAATCTATTGAACCAGAAATTACTATTTTATCATTTGGCATTATGCTTGGCTCAATGGGAGTCGATTTTGAGAGATCTAGAGTATTATATAGAACTGCAAGAAAATTTGGTAGTCAGGCACTTGAAGCTGATGCGCTTCATTTTAGGACAGATATGATCTCTTCTGCAATCATTATAGTTGGTCTAGCTTTGGTTTTCTTGTATCATGTTCCAAATGCAGATGCTTATGCTGCAATTGTAGTAGCGGCCATGATAATATATACCTCCCTTGGACTTGGAAGAAGAACACTTGACGTACTGCTCGATAGGGCTCCTAAGGGCGCTTACCAAAGGGTGGTGGAAACAGTCTCAGGGCTAGAAGGAGTAAATAGAGCGCACGACATTCGCGTTAGGAAAATGGGTTCGGAAACCTTAGTGGATATGCATATTGAAGTTCCCCGAACTTTAACACACGACAAAGCACATAGAGTAGCAACAGCTGTTGAAGATAAGGTGAGAAATGCTTTACCTAATTCAGATGTGCTAGTACATGTCGACGCAATAGAAACCGCTAGTGAGACAATCACAGATAGGATCAGATTAATTGCTGCTGAAACAGAAGGCATAAAAAATGTTCATTCCATATATTTGTCTACAATATCCTCCGGTACTCGTGTGTTATCAACTGAAACGTCTAGACAATTAGAAAAAAAAGATATTTACAATTCCAAGGAAAATACGTTGGGTGCCAAGACAGAACCAAAGCTACACTTGTATTTGGATGTACAAGTAGACAGTAGTCTAGATCTTATGACTGCTCATAATATTGTAGACCTTTTCGAAAATCAAGTTAAACAAAATATTCCGCAGATAAGTAACATTACTGCCCATATTGAAACTGAAACTAGCAAGAGTGTAGAGATAGGCACACAGAAAAGGATCAATCAGTCATATGTGGAAAATATACGGAAAATAGCATTATCCGCAGATCGAGTAGCAGACTGTAAAGACATTAGCGTCGTAGATATCAATGGTGAATTGCATATTACCCTAGTAATAAAGATAAAGCCAATGCATGAAAAAAGTATCACCTCAATTGAGGAGGCACATAGACTAGCAACAAATGTTCAGAATTTGATTGTCAAAGATACAGGGGCTTCTAGGGTTGTCGTACATGCCGAACCTGGCTAAAATACAAGAGAGGCTGTAGAAAACCTTGTATTAACATCATATTTTGCTACAAGTTGTCTTTTTTGTTGAAAAGACCACTAATCGCCTAACTCAATATGCATCAAGTACAGAATTGCTATCGCTACTGTGTTAATTAGCGGGTTTTATACAATTATTTCATTTACCCGCTTTATTAGAGTCTGGTTCTCAACTGGCTTTTGAATAAAATATCTCTCGCCAGACTTTGGAGATACTTCTTTCTTATAATCTTGATAGTCATGCATTTCATTCAATGCAGTTAGAAAACATACTTTGACTTTATCATCTATATTTTTAATCTCTCGATATAACTGGAAGCCGTTCATTTTAGGCATCTTAATATCAAGTAGGAGAAGATCATAAAGACCAGCTTTGAAATTATTACGCGCAGAAACAGGATCATTGAATGAATCAACCTGGAATTGATCTCCGTCTAAAACCGTTTTTAATGCTAGAGTAATATCTACTTCGTCATCTACGACTAGAATCCTTTTTCTTGTTCTTGTTTCTGTAGTCATATTTTCATTCATATTGCGATGCCTCTCTGCAAACCAGTACTACTGGAGCCGCCGTTCCTATAGAGAGGAACATAGGATGGCTTACACGCTTCACTTCGCTTCGGGCAGAGCATCAGGGCTCTCATGATTATGGTGGTGTTGTTGTTGGTAGTGCAATAGTATGACATGCATATTGTTATATTTATATATTCCAGAAAGTGATTAATAGGTTTTGCCTTGTTTATGAGTCCTAACTAGAATATGCAAATATATACTACAGATTTAGAAAAATTTTTATTTATTTTCCTTATTGTGGTGGCAAAACAGATCCATATAATATATCAAGTCGTAATGCCTACTGAGAGTTGTTTATATTTTGTATTATATCTTTAGCAATTCTCTATATACATTCATCTTTGGACACGGAGCAATATGTTATAATTTAATATCTGGCAATTTGCATTCTCATAACTAGTTATTATGTTTATAAAAATCAAATTTGCGTTAAAATCCATTACAGTATTAAAGCAACATTATTTATCATCGGCTATTATACAACCAGCTTGTACTTTATCGTCAAATGACGGTTTGTTGTATTCATAAGAATTTTTTCGACGATACTTGTACTGAGTGCAGGAAAGAATATGCCGAGTTAAAAGGCCTGCATGAGATAAACAATAATGATAATGATAATAACACTACCAGAAACCATAAACCTGCTGCTAGTAGTAACGGTGTTAGCGGCAATAATAAAAAAATGCAACAGCAACAGCAACAGCAACAAGAATTATCCAAATATTATAAGGAGTTTACCGAAGAACGAGCAAAAAAGCTTTACGAGGATCTGCTACTGCAATTTCTCAGAAGCGGCAAGTACAATGAATTTGAAGCTTCACAGAAGGCAAGATCTATAATTAGGAAACAATGTTTGTTGCGGAACATGCCATTTTGGCCTTGGCTTAATTAACGAAATATTTCTAGCATTGCTACAAGAATATAACAATACAAAGTTAGGTATGTATTTTATTGGCTATCTCTGTACCTAATACTGCACGAGAAGAAATGAATAAAAATGCTGAGATTGCCAGAATTCTTCTTAAAATTGCATTTTTACTTGAAATAGAAGAAGAAGAAGACAGCAAGAGCAGCAACAAGCGAGATAGCGATAGCAGTAATTCCAGCTCTAGCTTAGAGGGAAATGATAATGCGAAAAATAAAAAATCTAATGTAAGCTTCAAAGTTAGATCATACAGGAGAGCAGCAGACGTAATTGCAGCTTTATCTTCAAATATTGATGAAATATATAGTAAGGCCGGACTAGATGGTTTACTACAGATACCATCTGTTGGAAAGGCTATTAGTTCGAAAATTCAAGAATATCTCACAACAGGAAAAATAAAGTATCTAGAAGAGCTAGAGTCAAAAACTGCTATAAAAGTTGAGGAATTTTATGGGTTAGAAGGTATAGGTCCTAGAACTATTAAATCTATTTATGACAACCTGGGAATCAAAGATATATCTGCTTTAGAGAGAGCTGCTTCAGAAGGAGGGCTTCGTGGCATTCCTGGCTTTTCACAGAAGAAAGAAGAGCTAATTTTAAAGAAAATTCAGTTGTTTAGAAGAAGCAGAGGTAGATATCTAATAGGCGAAGTCTATCCTTTGGTAAAACAAATAGAGGCCCGTCTCTTGAAAATCAAGGGGGTCAAGAAAGCCGTCCCAGCAGGCTCTTTTAGGAGGATGAGAGAAACAGTAGGAGATATCGATTATGTTGTAGCGTCAGATAATGCAGAAAATGTAATGGACTACTTTGTGTCTATGCCACAAGTAGAACAAGTTCTCTCTAGGGGACAAAGTAAAGTATTTGTGAGATTGAATAATGGAATGGATGCAGACTTGCTCGTTGTCTCTGAGGAAAGTTTTGGCTCGGCGTTGCAGTATTTTACAGGTAGCAAGGAACATGGTGTGGCATTAAGAAAACTAGCACTTGCCAAGCACCTTCACTTGAATGAATGGGGAATATTTGATAGTTATGATAACAAAATTGCAGGTCATAGTGAAGAGGAGATTTACAGTACATTAGGATTGGAGTGGATCCCTCCAGAGATACGTGAAAATACAGGAGAAATTAAACTTGCAATAAAGCCAAAAAGTGAACTTCCAAAATTAGTACAATACAGTGATTTGAGGGGAGATTTACAGGTTCACAGCAATAGCACTGATGGAACAATGTCTATAGAAGACATGGCCATAGCAGCAAAACAAAGATTCGGACTTGAATATATCGCTATTACAGATCATACAAAAAGTTTGAAATTAACACATGGACTTGACGAAAAACAGTTGCTAGATCAAGCCAACAAAATCAGTGAAATAAATGACCAGCTAAGAGAAGGCCGCCTCTATAACATCTCTAAAAAAGAGGGAGAAAAAAAACAACATCTACGACGACGAAATGAAGACGATGATGATGATGATGCACAGCTAGTTAATTTGAGAAATTTCAAAGTATTATCAGCAGCAGAGGTAAACATACTTAAGGATGGATCGCTTGACATACCAAACAATATACTAGACAAACTTGACTTGGTGGGCGCAGCTATTCATTCTAATTTCTCACAGCCAATCGAAGTGCAAATGCAGAGGCTAATAGGTGCAGCTCAGAATCCTAGTGTTGATATCATATTTCATCCCACCGGTCGACTAATAAATAAAAGGGATGGCTATGCTGTAAATGTTGAAAAGCTAATAGATATAGCAAAGGATACCAATACAATACTTGAAATTGATTCATATTATGACCGTCTTGACTTGAAAGACGAATACGTGAGAATGGCTGTTCAAAATGACGTCAGACTTGCTATTGATTCTGATGCCCATCATCCAATTCACTTTGAATTTTTGCGGTTTGGTATAGCCCAGGCTAGACGTGGTTGGGCAGAGAGTTTAGATATAGTCAACACAGGTAGTGTAGAGAATCTATTGAGCAACTTAAAGTAGGGAGCAAGAACAAAAGATATGTCGTAGTGTGCACTTTTCAAATATACACAAGAATAATGGCTATAATAGAAATACCAGATAATTGTCTTTAGCCTCTATTTAGCACACTACCAAATAAACAAGGGTGATATTTTAATAGGTTAAATGGATATTGAGAATGAGATCGGAATGAAATTGATTTTGGTGTCTATGGAAATTTTAGTGTAGACTTCTCAAGTTCCAGGACAGGAACATATAGTGATTGTGTATCTGTGCCTATTCGGTCCACGAATTGGTATTCACCGGTCAATCGCTTGAGCTCTATGAATTTTTTATCTGGTTTTTCATTTAGCATTATGTAATGTATAGTGCTACTTCCAATACCTCCAGTTTGAATAAAGATTATCTGAAGGTTGTCGTATGCAATATGATAAAGCATTGGAGTTAGACCTATTGCAGACTGCGCAGAGTATACTATTACCTTAAGAACATCTTCTAGTGATTTGTACTTGAGATAGATTAGAGTAGGCTCGGCTTGTGTCATTTGAGCTAGTTAAAATGGATATACTGCTCTTATAGACTTTGTGTTTCTTGCCAGCCCTTTTATAAGAAGACTCATCATATATGCTAATATATACAGAGATATATACATGTATATATATCCGCTGCTGCTCTATAGACAAATAGAAAAAGAACAAGATCTGATATAATTACGGTATATGCAAAAAGAAATCTTGGAACGATACAAGAAAAATCCTATACTCGTTCCAAACGACCTGGTTTGGTGGGAATCCCAAGCAGTATTTAACTGCGGTGTTCTGTTTGGTGGTGACAAAATCCACATGTTATACAGAGCGGTAGGCGAATATGAAAAGTATATTTCAAGAATCGGATATGCATCTAGTATTGATGGCTATAACTTTAATCGAAGTAAGGAAATGGCATTAGCACCTGATGAGGAATACGAGAAATATGGAATAGAAGATCCGCGGATCGTAGAAATCGATCACCAGACATATGTTAGCTATGTGGTACTTTCAAATTACGTAAGCCAAGGCCCTATTGCATCGACGGCCGTAGCTACAACTACTGACTTTATTAGTTATAAAAGGCTTGGAATTATAACAAGCAAGGGTTCTGACAATAAGGATGTAGTTTTATTTCCTCAAAATATGAGTCGACAAACATCAAATAGGACAGACAGTAACGTTATTACGTATTTATTTTTGCATAGACCCAGTACCTGGATTGGCTCAAAGTATGGAGTTGATAGACCCAGCATATGGCTAGGAGAAGGGAATTCGCTAACTAAATTTGAGAAACATACTCTTCTTATCAAGCCGGAGCAACAATGGGAAATGCTAAAGGTTGGAGCAGGTCCCCCTCCAATAAAAACAAGGCGTGGCTGGCTTTTAATATATCATGGTGTCGATGGTGACCATGTTTACAGGACCGGTGCAGCTCTCCTTGATCTATCTGACCCTAGCAAAGTCTTAGGAAGAACTAGACATCCTATTTTAGAACCAAAGCAGCCATATGAAAAAAATGGAGATGTTAATAATGTCGTTTTTCCGACCGGTACATGCGTTATGGATGCAAAATTATTCGTTTATTATGGAGCGGCTGATAAGGTATGTTGCGTTGCTATGGCTGATTTAGAGAACTTAGTGGATCATGTCTTAAAAAATGATTAGCAGTGGATAATCATGGCGTATGCCACTCCCTGTTCATAGATTCAAAAAGGCGTATGAAATGAATTTTTCAAAACCTAAAACCTATGCGAAGATAGCTGTTATTGAGTGGTTGTCTGAAATTACTCTAAAAAGGGATCATCAGGACAATTCCGATTTTTTTTAATGCTGCTGGCTTGCCTGTAACTTATCCTTACATAATTTACGCAGCATTCAGATTGAAGCTAGATTGGTGACATCTATTTGTAGTATATAATGATTGTAATATATTCGAAATTATTGTAGAAATATCAGATATTTACAATATAACATCACATATTATAGCTATTATTTAATATAGTAATGTTTTTATATGATTACTAGCAATAATGATATGTGTGCAGCCGATGTCCGTATTGGCGTGCATAACATGGTTGCTTGGCAGCGTGCGTGGCAACTGATAGCGATGGAACCTCATGAAGGCAAAGGCCGTAATGTGGGGCTTGCTTAGCTTCAGAAATGCCAAGCACCAGTTCATTTTATAACATTCACAATAATGGAATGATTGATTCTATGGATTTCGAAAGGTAAAAAATTAGGTAAAGTATTTTTCCATTATATTTGGCATTTTCATTTTTGTTATTTCTTTGTCATAAATATTGGAATGTTTTTGCTTTAAATGTCTTAGAGCAAATCGAACACTTTCTCCGCAAAGTTTGCATTTTGCCTTTCCAAACACAATAATGATACGTCTGCTGGCTGTAAAAGCTTTTGCGCAATGTTACCTGCAATAGCTCAAATTTCCTGAAAGCATTAGCTGGATAAAGCTATTGTTTTTCCATGTCTTCTCTTACTAATCTAATCTAGCTCTGCCAGTAGCCTTTTAACCAGCTCGTCTATTGTAACTGGCTTTTTTATGAAGCATCCAAAACTTACCTTAGGATATACTTCTCTTAGAGCTTCTATATTTACTTCTGCTGCAGACATAAAGCAGACTCTAATATCAGCATCTAACTCCAATATCTTTTGACATAATTCAAATCCATTCATATGCGGCATAAAGATGTCAGTTAACAAAAGATCGTAGAAATTTGGTTTGAACTGAGATAATGCTACTTGAGGATTATTATATGGGTGTACTTCGAACCTTCTTTTCTCATCGCCATGATAATAATGGCCTTCCAGACCAACTCCAAACGTTAAGGTGACGTCAGGTTCATCGTCTACGATAAGAATCCTTTTAATAAATGGATCTTTGCCTCTTATTTCAGGAGCAGAAGTAGTAGCAGAAGCAAAAGAAGAAGCTGACCCGGAGGGAGATTCTGTATGGTAAAAGGAATTTTTCTTATTTAAAATGGTGCTATAATAGTAATAATAATAATGATCTTTGGCCGGTGCGATTATAGGGTCTAACTCAGCTAATATTTTCGCTCATCTCTGGACCGTTCTTTCTCTATTTATAATACCTTACAGCGGTATATATCAAGTTATATTAAATTTTTGTCACACATCATCAATAATAATTAGGTATGCCAACATTTTGATAATTTATAAGCAACAGTAGTAAAAAATTGAAGGAATTCTAACAAAAATATAAGGTCTGCCTTAGCGACAGATAGATATCAGAATTCACACTATGTTTTCAAAGGATGTTCCAAGGATAACTTGAAGGCACAAAAACTAAACACTGACTGGTTTGAACATTTGAGTCCAGCGACACAACACTAACTAACGTTCAAAAATTTATACTATATCAGGATAATAATATACAATCCGAGTATTATAATATGAAATGGATAACAAGAGAACATGCAAAAGTTGACAGATTAGCATGTCCCTGGTTAATAAAGAACTTTGTTGATAAGGACGCTGAATTTATTTTTGCTCCTGCATATGAAATAGTGCAAATACTAGCCAAACAACAAGATAAAATAAAAACAGCCATAATACCATTTGATATTCCAAATGTCGAATTAGGCCATCATGGAGAGGAGTGTTCTTTTGACGCCATTATCAAAAAATATGGATTGGATAAGAAACATCCTGCACTTGTTGAATTAGCAAAAATCGTTAGATGATGACGCGCCATGTAATGGTTGGGGACAAGCAGCAAAGAAAACGATACAAAACTACTGCGGCAGAGCATTCGGGAACATGCTTCCAATCCGCCGGATCTTCACAGAGAAGCCAGGCCGTAAGGCATAGGCAGCCTTGCAGACGAACTGGCGGGTAAGAAAATCCATAAATGACGAAGCATCTTACATTATCCAAGGCCAATTCTATTGTCCAAATATGTATAATCTATACCGACATATACAACAGGAAAGCAGGAGTTTGGGATAACATATGAGACATATAGGAAATAAGAATTATTGGTCATTGAATCGTGAGTAAACAGAAACATACTTAGTAAGTATCTCTAGTCATTTTTGTAAATCACCAAGCGAGAAAAAAGGAAATAATAGAGATTGCTACGGCACTATCGTAGTTAACTTGCGTCCTAATTAATCTTCTTTAATCTCTATGGATACATTTGTGGTGAGTTTGTTTGAAAGCCTCTGATCCTTGTCTGCATCCATGAAATGGACCTTTTGCAGAGCCGGTTGGTCGCGCAGACGCTTGTTGTGAAAGCAGGATACTTTGGACTGCTACTGCTCCTATTAACCCCATGACTGCAACAATTGCAACAATAGCCAACATTGTTTTTTGGTTATTCATATGTTAATACTTTGAAGGAAAATAAAATATAATAGAGTTATATGATAATCTAGGCATTATTTATCTTTATTAGGATATTTCCAGTAAAACAGGTTTAATATTGGAAAATTACTTGAAATAGTTATATATATTTATATATTACACAGTAACTGCAAAATTCCTCTTTTTGTTTGTTGATTCTTTGCATTTATGCTTTGCGAGCAACAATATGCGGGAATGAGGAGAGCCGCCGCTTTATTGTTTGAACTTCTAGCGTTCAGAAAACTTTAGACTTGAAAATATTCTCTTTAAGAATACTTAACTCCAGTATGTAAAGTTCTGCTTCTTAGCTGAGTTTGAAATTAAAATATTGTAAAAAACATCTGCTCTCTATGCTTTTGGATATAAGATGATACGCTCCTCAACAAGGGCTTGAACTTTACTTTTGGTTCTGTGCGTATACCAGTTTTTTGAAAATGGCAAGCGACTCAAAAATATTGTTATCAAAAATTCATTCTTCACATACCGAGATATTTTTTGACTCTCTGTTTTTGACATAACAGGCATAGGTTGCCTTTTCCTTTATCTGTCATTAGGAGTTCTATTGTTCTGCTAAAAGTTGTTGTTGTTGCTGCTGTAGTGGTTCTTTAGTAGGTTGTCCTGCTATCGTTGCTGCCTCTATATCACTCAATAATATCGATATATTACAGCAGTATACTTGTATTTATTATGGCACAAACAACAGATGACATCCATTTAGGATCAGAAGAATCAAATCATGATGATGATGTCATCAATATTATGCTACTGTGGATTTCCTTTATTACCACTACTTGCTATCAGTCGATAGATAGTATTTCCTTATTTGATCTATTATTTCAGAAAGTGGTTTTATATGTCCATAACCATCCCATATTCTATTCAATTTTTCTTTGATTCTAACTGTGTTTTGCGGATCGTCTTTTAGTAAAACTATGATATCTTCGAGTAGCGCTGCTAACCTTGGTTTATCGTCTTGTTCTACGTCATCTTTAATCTTTTGTATGTCTTCAGAAACTCTCGTTCCAGATTTGGATTGAGAAAGAGATCTGACAATTGAATCAATTCTCTTAATTAGATTTTCTTGCTGCTTTTCTTCTGTGGACATAGTAAATCTTAATAGTATATGCCGTTATGCAATTATATAAATAGAATTTTTCAATGAGCGGTAGCAAGAGTCAGAGTAGATAAGTAGAGTATTATATATATGTCCGCATATATTGTTCTTATCATATATATACATGCTTATACAGCACTAGCAGAAGTATAATTAGAATTTGAGATAGAAGAAAAAAGACAAAATTATCAGATGCAAGAATAATATTCATCAGTTTTGTGCTCAGATAGATTAGCTCTTAAGATAATTGAAATTATTATTTTTATTTTTATTATCGCCTTGATAATAATTGCTCTATCGTATTTTGGCAATTATTCCTTTAGCTAGTTGATTTATTTCATTAGTGGAGATGTTTTTTAGTATGATAACTATGCTTAAAGAAATCACCACAGAAATCAAAATCGTCCCTACTGGATGAATACTAGTTGCTAAATCAATTATGTGGCTGGCAATAATGCCTATAATAATGGCCATAGCGGAAACCCCAACGTACCTGATTGTCGTTCTCTCAGACCAAGCCAATGACAGTAAAGACGAACTGACGAAGGCAGTAAGTGTCGAGAATGCGGCTCCAAGTGCACCATAATGAGGAACTAGAAGGACAAATGTTATAAGAAATGCTACTACCTCCACCAGTCCAATCGAGATTAGTCTTGCAGTCATCTGTAGATTATTGAATTTTGATATGAAATTCATTGTAATAGAAAAAGGCAAGATCGCAATAGCCAGAACTAACAATATAGGTTCTCCTGGCACATATTGCGTCCCAATAATAGACAGTATGAATTTAGGTGAGGAAATTACAGCTGTAATCATTGGTACGGTTAAGCTCATACTAATTCTTGAGCTAGCAGACGATAGATCTGTTCTCAAGGCGGCAGAAATTGGAATAACCATGTAAGCCATACTTGAAGCTAAACTACCTATGGCTACAATGCTGACCATCAGAGCAATGTAGAATATACCGACATCAGAACTGCTTATACCAAACGAACCAAGAAGCACAACGCTAAGACTAAGAATGAGGGTCCTAGAAAATTTTGACGGTGTATTGATTAGCCCATCCTTAATGATTGCCTTTATATAATTTATATTTCCTACTCCGTATCCAAATTTCCTCCTTCTTCTTGTGACGAATATAGTAGCACTCACTATTACAAGATTTTGAAGTAAAAAGGAAATAAGCATGCCCGACACTCCCATTCCTGACCAAACCAAAACATAACCTGAAACAAACTTTATTCCAGTTCCCATAAGATCAATTATTAATACACTCTTTACATCAGAGATGCCAAGTAGTGCAAAGCGCGAAACAAAGCTTAGTGAAGAAAGAAGCAGGATTAGAACAGCTATTAGAGTAAACTGATCCGATAAACCGTGTAACGATTGTTGAAAATAGGTACTGATAATATAAGGAACAAGAGGCACTGTAGCCATTGTGATGACCATTTCTATAATGAACGCTGTTACTAGAATTTGATGTGGCTGGGTAGATGATCTCTTCAAGATAGGATATTCAAGGCCTAGTTGCGTTAGAATGGAAATTAATGTAACAAGACTGTATACTGCAGTAACCTGGCCCACCTCAAATGGGCTAATCCTAGAAACTATTACCAGCCAATAAATCCATCCACCTACTGCAACTAGCAAATGATCAAGGAAAAGTAAGGTTCCCTGAGCGCCAAATCTGCCTATAGACTCAATTTCTTTTTGTGGTTCTATAATATCATGGGAGTCTGCGCTCATCTAAAATCATTCAACCAAATACAAAAAAATATTTGTTATTATAATTTGTTCATTATTTGAATAGTTTTTGTCGTCGTCCTTCTATTTTCTCTCTTTCTTTTTCTTCTTCTTTTCTTCTTCTTGTCCATTGTGCATATGGCGAGAGCAGCAATAGTTGTCTCTCATACCACCGCCTTATCCTGTGTCTGTATGAAATGGCTGTTAAATCTAAGAGCATTTTTACGATATCTTGGATACTAAAACGATGATCAAGGTTTATCTCAATGGGCAGTTCTCTTATATTTAGGTGCATAGCAGTAGCAATAGTCAGCAGTTCAACGTCAAATGCATATCTCTTAACTAGCATTACACCAAAAATCATTCGTAATGCAGCCCCATTTCCTGCTTTCAAGCCTGATTGTGTATCTTTTATTTTTATTCCCACAAACAATCGTACTAAGAGATTAAAGATTCTGCTAAGAAAGATTCTAGATGTCGGTGCATTTACTTTAGATTGTGGATGCCTTTTAGATGCTATGACCAGATCACAATTCCTAAGCTCGTCAATGTATTCTTTAATTTTATCATGGGAGATATCAAAATCGCCGTCTACGAATATTATTATGCTACCGGATGCTTGCATAACCCCTGTTTTGACTGCGTGACCTTTTCCTCTATTTGGCGTATAGGAAATAATCTTTATACACGAATCTAACAATTCCTCCTTTTGAAGAACATTTAATGTATTATCATAACTGCCATCATTTACTACAACTATTTCGTAACTCTGCATAGTTGTATTGAGAATTTCTTTAATTTTTATTAGCAATGAGCAGATTTCCATTTCTTGATTATGAACAGGTATGACAACTGAAATTTGAGCCTGTGATTTGGTCTTGCTGATAAAGTCTGCAACAGAGTGCGTTGACTCTGAAAGCGTCTGGCCCTTTAGATCAAATTTATCCATGCAAATAATCCATCCCTTTAATCCGTTGTAAACTGGGCATCAAACACAAAATGTCTCCGCTGTACTCCATTGCCATTTTTGCAGCTAGTTACTGCCCCTAGCATCAATAACATACATAGATACATACATACATACATACATACATCTTCCCGCGTATTTCTTCCATGTTTAGAGACAAAGTGAATCAGATAAAAGGATGATGTTTGACTAGAATCTGTTCTTTGGCGTTGTTATTGTATTGGACTTTTGTTTTTGTTTTTGTTTTAAAGTCATCACCTGCTTCTAAGATATACAAAGGGAAAGGTAGAAGACCCAGAGAATAGCTATAGTTACAACATACTTTTTTGAGCCAACACTGAAAACGAAATGTTTGCAGTGGCCATTTTGCGGACATTATTAATGCAATAATATCAAGCACGAGGAAAGAACGTCTATCTTGTATAAATAGAGTTCGACTTGTGTATATTATTATAACCTATCATCATCATGTAATCTGATGTCATAATTCCAATTTGCATTTTCATGATGCTTCTTTTTATGTCATTATCTAAATTTCTATCGAATGTAAAGAGACAAAATGATCAATAGTGAATAGTAGTAATAGTATCAATAGGAAATAAGAATAATCATAATTATAATAAAGCCAAGAATATGATGACGACATTTTATACAATTTCAAAAGTCCGATAAGCTGATATATTAGACAGAAATTTGGTAAATCCTTTTCTTTTTTTCTTTTTAGTTCTGAGCTAGTATTATAATCTATGAATTTCTTAATTGTAAAAATATAGAGTAATAATAAAAATATCTAGCATCTCAATCACTTTACATTTATTTCCATTTCCATGCGACAAGACTGCTATTTCCAGCCTTATCTATTTGGTTCTGATATATGACTACCATGTTATTAAGAAAAGCCAGCTTCCCGGTTGCATTCGATCCAAAAAATGCTGCGCCATTGGCTTTTATCTTCCCATCAGAAGCTGGTTGACCGATTTCCTGAAACGTATAACTTGCTTTTTCTGAACTATTATTAACGTTCACTATCTCTGCATTTCCTTGTATATAGCCGGCTCCCCCAGACCTGGGAATAATCAAGGCTTTGCCAGTGTCTTTGAAATTTATGCTATTTGCAGTTCCATTACCTGAGAAAGATATCTCGGTTGCATTTATTCCATTTACTTTCACTGCCTTTTGATTGGTAGGCTTGTCGTTTTGCTTATAGAATGGTTCTCCTATAGTAATAGTCGTTAT
>Ga0126310_10000157_pt1 | contig 19933 bp, 23 predicted proteins | sample Plot60_FD_92540 | JGI IMG/M metagenome (GOLD analysis project Ga0126310, IMG submission 92540) | Serpentine soil microbial communities from UC McLaughlin Reserve, CA, USA - Plot60 | ecosystem: Environmental > Terrestrial > Soil > Grasslands | place: USA: UC McLaughlin Reserve, Lake County... | reverse complement strand
CCTAATGGTTTATCTAAAGCTCCAACTAAAACATCACTAACTTTACTTACCATCAAGTTAAAATTTGTTGGATTAATAAGATCCTTAATCAATTAACATCGACTTCCTTTATTAATAAATATATAAAAAGATAATTTAATCCTATCAAATTGCTTATTTCAATTACCATATTCCTTTTCTACCTGAAAGGTACAAGGCATATCCCATGGCTGCAAACATAATCGCAAGAAATGCCATCATTGGTAAAGTAGCTTGTTTTGGAATAGATAAAAGCGATGAACCCCATGCATAAAGAAATATTGACATTACATCAAAAACAACGAACATCAATATGTAAGCATAATATTGCATCATAAAATGAGAACGTCCTTCACCAGTAGGTATTTGTCCACATTCCATAGGAAGAAATTTCACTGGATTATACCTTTTTCGAGGAGAAAGTAATTTCGATAGAATTAAGGATGGTATTCCAGCCATAATACCAATTCCCAAAGCATACAAAATAGGAGTAAATTCTGATGCCAATTCCCCAGCCAAATTAGTCTTGCTGCCTTATCTAGATATAAAAATCTTTATTTTTTAACAATGAGATTAAAAAGTTGTCGTGCAACGAGCTTTGGATGATTTAGTGCTAACTTTATCATTTTCAGAGGTGAAAACTCTGAGCTAATAAAATCAATGAATTCATCCACTGACATATCTCTTAATATAGAGATTTCATCATCCCATTCATCATCTGTGAAACCTAGCCATCTAGATTGTACTCTTAAAGCAGATTCAATTTTAGTACCCAGTTTTTTTTTCCATTCATTTTCATATTCCACTAAGGAATTTTTTGAACAACCACTACTAAGAGAGGAAGAACCTATTTGTCCTGCTAATCTACCAAATTCAATAGCATGTCTAATCCCTTCTAGGACGAGAGGGTTCGATTGGCCTGCTGAATCTCCTACTAAAATCACACCTTCGAAGACTGAACAATTTCGTGCTCCTTGATTAGGGATATATCCATAGTGATATTCTATTGGTTGAATAATTCCCAATTCCCCAAGTGGTTTAAATTTTTGTATAATTATGTGATTCAACAATTTAAGAGGATCAATGGAAGACTCTGGTTTTCCAACTCCTACTCCTATCCGGACACGGTTTTGGGATAAAGGAAATATCCAAGCATAACCAGCCGGAGAATAATTGCTACCAACCATTAATGTCCAGGTTTGAGGATCTGCTTTATCACAATAACATTCGTATTCCGCACCCACTCCATACCTGGTCCAAGGAGAGACATATCCAAGTTTTGTGCCAATAAAACTATTAAATCCACTTGCATCTATAACGAGATTTGTCCTTATCTCCATCTTTCCTTTTAGGGTATTGACTATTAATCCAGAAATTCTATTGTTATTTTCACTACGAACTACATCGACCACATTCGAATTTATGCTTATTTCTGCACCAGCCTTAGCGGCAAGAAAAGAAAGATATTGATACAACGACCTGACATCTAAAACACAAGATCTGTATTCATTGCCTTTAATCGTTATTTCATTTTTAGGAGAAACAAATCTATAGTTTTTTATTGGATTATAAATTTTCTCAGGAATTTCTAATTTTTTCATTTCAGTGATCCATGAAACTCCACTAGTTCTTACATATTGCCCAATAGATTTATCCCGTTCGAAAAGTATAACTTTGACTCCAGTTTTTGCGGCAGTGTATGCAGCAGAGAGTCCAGCTGGTCCTCCTCCAACTATGGCAATATCATAATTATCCATTTTTATTATCCCTTTCTGGCAAATTGAATTTTTATTAACTTTTCATATAAATAAATTCAATGGACATTGGTAAAGAGCAAAGTTTTTTATCGGAAAAAAATATAAAAAGATATTGAGTCAAGAATTCCACACAAAGGAGGGAGCGTTAGCTCCAGATTTTACATTTAAAGATTCCGATAATAAAGATTTAAAATTATCTAATTTTTTAGGTAAACGTATAGTTATTTACTTTTATCCTAACGATTTCACTCCTGGATGTACTACGCAAGCATATGAATTTTCTAGTCACTTCAACAAATATTTGGAACATAACATAACAATAATAGGTATTAGCCCTAACGATGAACAGACTCATCACAAATTCAAAGAAAAAATGAGTATTCCATTTTTATTGGTTTCAGATGCAAATAACCAAATATCTAAAAAGTACGGCGTATACAGCCTCAAAAAATTTATGGGTAAAGAGTATATGGGTGTAAATAGAACAACTTTTTTAATAGATAAATACGGAAAAATTGTTAAAATATTTTATAAAGTAAAACCAAAAGGACATAGCGCAGAGGTATTAAATTATTTCTTAAAGTATAACTAGTAAATACATTCCATAAAAAACATTTGTTTTACAAATAATAGCGGTTTAATTCTTCATCTATTTTTTCACTATTGATATTAAAAAAAATGCACAATTCAGGATCTAATTTAAACCCATTTGAAAGCTCGGTAAATTTTAAGCCTTGTCGATAACTATTGACAATTTCTGCTACTAATTCTAAGATGTTCTTTGATAAAATATTCCATTTTTTAATTGTTTCATACTCTTTACTATTAAGTAGGGAAATAAATTTGGCAAAAGAACATAATAACATAAATCGTATCTTTTGAAATACTTTTTTAAAAGGATTCGTATCCGCAAGCTCAGGTAACATTTTACAGATAAGGTCTTGATAATAATCAAAATTCTTGAGTATGCTCATGGATTCCCCAATTTGTTGAAATGTATTTTTTAAAGTGATAATATTATACCTATTTTTGGTGAAAAAACCTGGATAAGTTTCTATCTCAAAATAAGACGAAGTTATCCCATCCTTAATCAAGAATTTTTTACAGAAATGAGAAGACTGAAGATAATCATTAAATTGGTGTGGTGAAATTGACAATTTCTATATAATAATTACCGAAAGAATCCATCTTAAAAATTGGTCTAGAATTATAAGATTTTTTTAGAGTAAGATTCTACTAATTTTCTAATATGTTCTAATATCTTTATATGATGCTCTTCGTCTACAACAATACTCTTTAGTAATTCCTTAATATCTTCATCCTGAGTAAGATCTATACATTCTACTAAGAGATTTTTAGATTCTTCTTCTTCATTGATGGATTGACTTATTCCTTCCTTTGTGAGATGAATGCTACCTGAGGCTCCTTCTATTTTAGCCATAACTTGAGTTATGTATTGTATGTGTTTTATCCCATCTGTAAGAAGAGTATTTATATAATTTCTAATTAAGTTATTTTCGATTTCTTTCAAAAGTGTACTATAATGTATGATTTCATCTTTTTCTGCTTCATGTTGTTGTTTCAATAATTCATAAAGTCTCTGCTGTTTTTCTATTTCTTCCCGACTTTTAACCAATATTCTGAGTAATCTTATCATAAATAAAAAAGTGATGGTAACAGTATTGTTGATCAATGAACTAAGATTGAAAAGGATTATAATTACAAACAAGACATGAAGAATGGTGTCTTATGATAATACCCTCTGCCAGTGTATTTGTCACCAACGTTATGGTGATAAGTCGTTTTGTAGAAAATGTTTAGATAAACATAAAGCTTCACCCTATTATAATATTATGAAAAAATTTGACTGATTTATCACGATGCGGGAGATGGGATTTGAACCCACGAACCCCTGAGGGATAAGAGCCTCAGTCTTACGCCTTTGACCAGGCTGGGCGACCCCCGCTCAGAATCAAGACGTCCGAGACTCTAATTTGAATATTGCGAGTTTGTAATAAATTAAGACATTTCAATTATAATGGTTTTTATATACTTATCCGTTTTTCAATAATGTGTTAATTCCAGTTCGATGTTTTACTTGTGGTGGTTTAATTGCAGACAAATACGCTGAATACAAAGAAAGAGTCAAAGCAGGAGAGGAAGATGCGGAGGTTCTCGATTCACTTGGCATTAAAAGGTATTGTTGTAGAAGAATGTTTATCTCAAGTGTAGAGACTATTTATCAAGTAATTCCTTATTACGAAGTCCTACGAAGAAGAATGTCAGAAATGCAATCTGAAAGTTAGATCTGAAAAATCATGCCGATTATTACAGATATTAAAGGTAGGATAATTTTTAACAGTAGAGGTAGTCAAACGATAGAGGTGGATATCATCTCTGACGATAAATTTCTCGGTCGAGCATCTTCTCCTTCAGGTGCTAGTGTAGGAAAACATGAGGCTCAGAGTTTCAAAGAAAATAGTCCAGAGAAATCTTTAGACGAATTTAATAGGAATTTGTCAAAATTTATTGGAATAGAATCTCATGATCCAAAAGCAACATATGATATTCTAAAAAATATTGATAATAGTGAAAATTATAGTAAAATTGGTGGTTCTGTAGCTTATGCAATAAGTCTAGCTGCTGTTGAATCTGCCTCTAAGGCTCTTCAGGTACCTCTCTTTAAACTATTGAAACCATTAGGGGATTATAAATTCCCTTATCCCTTAGGAAATATTTTGGGAGGAGGATCTCATGCTGGGCCAGGAACACCTGATATTCAAGAGTATCTTATTTGTCCAATTGGAGCATCAAATATAATAGAGGCTATCGAAATTAATATTAAAGTTCATAAACAATTAAAAACAATATTAGAAAAGTTAGATAAAAATTTTACATATGGTAGAGGGGATGAAGGGGCATGGGCTCCTAATCTTAATAATGATCAAGCTTTCAAAGTGGTAGAACAAGCCGTTTCCGATAGTGGTTATACTTCTGGAAAAGAAGTAGCAATAGGAATTGATTTTGCCAGCTCCTCATTTTGGAATGAAAAGAACAAAAGTTATGAATATCTTAGGCAAGGTATTGTTCGATCTCCGAACGAACAGATTGATTTTGTTAACGACCTTATAGATAAATATCATTTAATTTATGTGGAAGACCCTGTTCATGAAGAAGATTTTCAGGGGATGTCGATCATCAACCAAAATAAGCATGACTGTCTAATTACTGGTGACGATATGTTGGTAACAAATAAAAATAGAGTTAACGAATCTATGAAATACAAAGCCTGTTCCGGGGCAATTTTAAAAATTAATCAAGCCGGTTCTCTTTATGATGCATTGGAATTTGCCAATCAATGTAACATAAACGATATCAAACTTATAACCTCTCATCGATCGGGCGAATCAATCGATTCTCATATTGCGGAAATAGCTGTAGCTACCTCTTCTAAAATGATAAAAACTGGGGTTATTGGGGGTGAAAGAGTGGCTAAATTAAATCAATTAGTTAGGTTAGTTGAGTATGATTTAATAAAAGGGATGTCTGATGTCTTCACATCTTAATATGAGCGATAATACGGAAATCATCAATAATAATATAATTAGTACCGATACATCTAATTCTGAAACCGATGAAAATAAAGAATTATCAGAAGCTGAAACCGATGAAAATAAAGAATTATCAGAAGCTGAAACCGATGAAAATAAAGAATTATCAGAAGCTGAAAGTCAATCTAGTAATTCTGTAATCAAAAATGAAAACTCTGTAGTAGAAAAATATGATAATGAAATTAATATAGAAAATTCTGACTCGGAGGATTTAGAGAAAATGATTTTATCTACTGGAATAAGGGTTGGCACTCCGGTAAAGACCAAGTCAATGTCCCGATATATAGTAAGAGCAAATCCTGAAGGACTGTATATTTTAGATATTAGTAAAACATTGTATAGAATAGATGTGGCAGCTAAATTTCTTGGAAGAACCAATATTGCTAAAGTTGCTATCACCTCTGCCCGCGAGTATGGTAAAAAACCGGTTGAAAAATTTTGTGAAGCGACTGGTGCAACACCTATCTTAGGAAGATTTATGCCTGGAACCTTTACTAATCCTTCTTTACCAAAATATATGGAGCCTGAAATAGTCATAGTAACAGATCCACAGGCAGATCAACAAGCAGTGATTGAGGCTACCAGAGCAGGAGTTCCTGTACTGGCAATATCAAATAGCGATAATGTTATTTCTAAAGTAGATTTGGTTATACCAGCTAATAATAGAGGGAGAAAAGCATTAGCTACAGTCTATTGGTTACTAGCAAGAGAAGTAATGAAAAAACAAGGAAAAATAAAATCAGATAAAGAAATGAAAGTAACAATAGACGATTTTGAAACAAAACTTGTAGAAGAAATAGTTTGAGAGATCTATCTTGTAGGTCTCCTTATTATGCAGGTTCATTTTATCCTAAAGATAAACGTGATTTGATTAAATTACTTCATTTTTGTTTTAACGAGAGTACATTTGCGCCAAAAAAAAAACAGACAACTAACACAAAAATATTTGGAATTATTGTTCCACACGGCGCGTATATATATTCTGGAGCTATATCTGCAAATGCTTTCTTTGAAATTGCGTCGCGAAATATTGATACCTTTATCTTAGTTGGACCCGATCATAATGGTATTGGAAAAAGAGTATCTGTAACCAGTAAAGGTTATTGGCAAACTCCTTTAGGAGATATCTTAATTGATAATACAATTACTAATAATTTAAAAAAATCATGTAATTTCATTGAAGAAGATAAAGTAGCTCACCAAATTGAATATTCGTTAGAGATTCAAGTTCCATTCATTCAATATTCATCGAGTAACTATTTCACCATCGTTCCCATTTTGTTGCGGGATCAGGATATCCAAACGTCAATTTTGGTTGGAAACTTAATAGCAAAATACAGTGCTAGCAAAAATGTGATGATTATTGCATCCTCTTGTTTAACCCATTATGAGTCGAATGCGAGTGTTCAGAAAAAAGATTCTTACTTGATCCAAAGTATTGAAAATTTAGATATAGAATCATTCTATCAATTGCTCATGAATTTGAAAAATTCCGTTTGTGGGTATGGAGCAATTGCAGCCTTACTGAGAGCTGTAAAAATATTAGGATCAAAAAAAGGAATATTATTAAAATATGCGACTAGTGGAGATGTTACTTCAGACAATAAGAATACAGTAGTTGGTTATGCTTCTATCGCTTTTATTTAAAACTAAATGGTAATTATGATTAGTACATCTGCATCTGCTCCTGCAAAAATTATTTTATTTGGAGAGCATTTTGCTGTATATAATCAACCAATTATATTGGCATCGATAAATAAAAGGATGAAAATAGAGTGTAAAATAGAAAGAGAGAAGAATAAGACCGTTAATATAGAAACAAATCACTTTGGAAAAAAAATATATCCTTTATCAATACTAGAAAAGAACAATCATAATATTGCAAATGATTTCTTTTATCCAATTATTTACATGCTAAGGAGAATATTATCTCATTATGGAGAAACTTACGGAATAACTATTAAAATATACTCAGAGATACCTCATGGTGTAGGTTTAGGTTCTTCTGCAGCTTTAAGTGTCGCTGGAGTAGCTGCTATATCAGGACTTTATAATAGAGTTAAGGAAAAGAATGAAATCTTAGATATAGCAATTGAAACGGAAAGGATTATTCATAAAAATTCTTCAGGAGCGGATTGTGTTGTGTCGACTTATGGAGGATTATTGTATTATCAAAAAAACACAAATATGAAGTCTCTCAACTTTAGCAAAGAGCTTTCTTTTATTATTATAAACACAGGTTCGGAACATTCTACAGGACAATTAGTATCCATAGTAAACAGATTTCGGAAAAATAATTTGTGTGAATTTCATAATTTATCAAATAATGTCTCTATAATATGTGAGAGGGCAATCAAAGCATTAGAAGAAGGAAATTGCCTAAATATTGGTAAATTAATGAATGAAAATCAAATTATCTTAGAGCGAATTGGAGTATCAACTACTGAAATTAACAATATAATTAATTTGAGTCTGAATTATGGAGCCATTGGATCCAAATTGACTGGTGCAGGTGGTGGAGGATGTGTATTAGCATTAATACCCTCTCAAGATAAATACTATTTCTTAAGTAAGATGAAAAAAAAAGGATATGAATGTTTTCCCGTATTTATAGAGAATGAAGGGTTGAAAGTTAATATTAAATCTAGTGATTTTTAAATTAATATAATTGAAACCTAGAGTCGTTCTCATAAAACTTGGAGGATCAGTTATTACTTTTAAAGAAAAACCATTGTCTGCAAACTATAAAGCAATCCACAATCTCTCGAAAATTTTAAGTAAATTAGAAATTCCATTAATAATAGTTCATGGAGGAGGCTCATATGGACATTACTGGTCTGTAAAATTTGATATGCATACCAGATTACAAAAATATGATCCCCATGGAATTTCTGTTGTTCATTCATCTATGTTAACCCTCAACAATATAATATTGGATGCATTCGAAAAATATAGATTAAATCCATACGGCATATCTCCTTCTTCATTTTTGATAAATGGCCATAGCAATAGTAACAAAGTCTTAGAATTAAAAAAAATTACAAAAAATAATTTAATCCCAGTCACATATGGAGATGTAGTATATATAAAAAATAACAAATATTCTATATTGTCTGGGGATGTTTTAATGACAATGTTATCAAAAATTCTAGATCCTTACAAAATTATTTTTGCAATTAACGTAGATGGTCTATATAACAATATGAAAGATAAAAAAATTATTAAAGAGATAAAATTTGAAAACAATAAAACCTATAAAAAAAAACAAATGAAAGTTAATTTAATGAAAAATGTTAATATCGATGATGTAACTGGTGGAATAAAAAGGAAAGTAGAGGAGGCTACAAAGATTGCTAATACTGGAAAAGATGTTATGTTTATCAATGGATTAGATCCTATACAGATTCAAAAAGCAGTACAAGATAAAAATTTTAAGGGTACTATTTTTAAGGGTAAGATATAAGGGTATATCATATGTCCGAATCCGATAATCCTGAAATTGACCTAATAATGAATAGAAAAAGGGATGGGATAGACATTCCGCTATCTAATAATGTTCAATCTAGATTTGTATCTACTTTTTTAGAATATGTTAAATTTATTCATAACGCATTACCCGAGATAGATTTTGATGAGATTAATACTGCGACTGAATTCTTAAATCATCAGTTTGGAGCTCCAATTATAATCGATTCTATGACAGGCGGAACCCCAGAAGCCTTAAAAATCAATTCCCGGTTAGGACAATTAGCTGAAACATTTGCATTTGGAATGGGAGTAGGAAGCCAAAGAGCTGGACTAAAAAGTACTTTTTTAGCAGAAACATATTCTGTAGCTAGAAAGAATGCACCTTCTGCCTTTTTAATAGCTAATATTGGAGGTGCGCAACTTGCAGAAGGATTAGATATTCATACTATTGAAAAACTTATTTCAATGATAGATGCTAACGCTTTGGTCATTCATCTTAATCCATTACAAGAATTAATTCAACCAGAAGGAGAACCAAAATACAGGGGTGTTTGGGACAAGATAACCAAAATTAGAGAAAGTACAAGCATTCCAATAATAGTGAAAGAAGTTGGTTCCGGCATATCGCGAGAAGTTGCTTTAAAATTAGAAAAAGCACATATCGATTGTATTAATATTGCTGGATCAGGAGGTACAAGTTGGGCAGGAATAGAAAAAATTAGGGCTACGAAAGTAAAAAATGATGCTAAAGAAAACCTTGGTGAATTATTTTGGGATTGGGGAATTCCAACCGCTTTAAGTCTAATAGAGGTTAAAAATGCTGTAGATTTACCATTAATTGCATCTGGAGGAATTAGAAATGGCCTAGAAATAGCAAAATGCATTGCATTGGGAGCAACTATGAGTGCAATGGCATATCCTTTTCTTAAAGCTGCTTCTGAATCAAAAGAAAGTTTGTTTACATACTCTACTCGTTTAATTTATGAATTAAAAGGATCCATGTTTCTTACAGGCTCCTTAAATATTAGAGAGTTAGCTAAATCAAGACTTATATTAACTGGTGAATTAGCAGACATGGTTATTAACAATGAAAGATACCACTCGAATAAAAGTTGAGCATTACATCAATAAAGTTAATAATCATCTTTTATCTTTTCTATCTGGGAAGCCTTTAGAATTATATCAAGCCTCCACCCATTATTTAAAAAGTGGTGGAAAACGTCTTCGACCTTTGATGGTTATAAAGTCATGTGAAATGTTTGGAGGAAATCAACTAGATGCATTACCAGCCGCTTCCGCGGTAGAATTTATTCATAATTTCTCTTTAGTGCATGATGATATAATGGATAATGATGATCTTAGACATGGAATACCTACGGTACATAAATCTTTTGGATTGCCTCTTGCAATCTTATCTGGTGATATCCTTTTCTCAAAAGCCTTTCAGATTCTTTCCACAACGAACGTTAACTCAATAAAAGATAGCTCTTTACTAAGTATGATTAGAAGACTCTCCTCAGCATGTGTTGACATATGTGAAGGTCAAGCTAGGGATGTCCAATTCTCAGAGGTTGTAAATTTTCCATCCGAAGAAGAGTATATTGAGATGATTTCAAAAAAAACAGCCGCTCTATTCAATGTCTCCTGTTCATTGGGAGCACTTTCTTCAAGAAATGCAACAGAAAAAGATGTAAATAATATGAGCATATTTGGTAAAAATTCAGGTATTGCATTTCAGTTAATTGATGATTTAATCGGGATTGCAGGCCATTCTAAGGAAACTGGAAAAGCAGTAGGAAATGATATTAGAGAAGGAAAAAAAACTTATCCAATTCTTCTCTCAATCAAAATGGCTTCGGAATTAGAACGAAACAAAATTCTGAAGGTTTTTGGAAAAGGTCAATGTGAGACCGAGAGTTTAAAAAAAGCAATAGATATAATTTCTTCACTTCAAATCGAAAAGATTGTAAGAAAAACTGCAATGGATTATATTGAAAAAGCTATGAACTCTCTAATAATTTACGAAGACTCTGAGCCTAAAAAAATACTTCAAGAATTATCTAATTACATAGTAGAGAGGAAGAAATAGTTATGGATATTGACCTGGAGACACAAAAATTAGCAGAGATGACCATTCTAAACAATGCTGTTGATTATAATGGAAGTGCAAGATTAGATACTGTTATTTCGAAAATACTAGGCTCAAAACCAGAAATAAAAAATAACCTCAAGGATATCATTCCTAAAATCAAAGAAATACTTGAACAAATCAATTCATTATCTATAGAACAACAGAGAGAATTATTACTTCAAAAATACCCCAATTATTTAGTAACAAAAAAGTCAGTTGAAAAAAATGAGTTTCACTTACCTCCATTAAGGAATGCACAGCCTGGAAAAGTTGTAACTAGGTTTCCTCCCGAACCAAACGGGTACCCTCATATAGGTCATGCTAAGGCAGCTGTTATTGATGAGGAATATGCTAGAATGTATTCTGGAAAACTAATACTACGATTTGATGATACAAATCCGCTAAATGAAAAAATCGAATATTATGATGCCATAATGGAAGGCCTATCATGGTTGAATATAGCACCTCATATAATCAAAAATACTTCAGATGATATTAATTTGTTACACTCTTATGGTAGGAAATTAATCAACAATGGGAATGCATATGTTTGTTTATGCACCCAATCTACAATTCATAATTTAAGAGCAAAAGGACTTCCATGCCAATGTAGAATACATTCTGATAAAATTTTAGAAAATTCTGATAAAATTTTTAATGGTTACTATCATCAAAATGAAGCAATAATTAGATTCAAAGGAAATATGAATAGTAATAATACAGTAATGAGAGATCCTACATTATTCAGAATAATTGAAAGCCCTCATCCTTTGTTAGGTGATAAAATAATTTTATGGCCCACATACGATTTTGCTGCACCAATCGAAGATAGTCTTGACGGGGTGACTCATGCATTTAGAACAAAAGAATATGAATTGCGAAATGAATTATATCAACAAATATTAAAAAACTTGGAAATGCGAATACCAGTCGTAATCGAATTTTCACGATTGGAATTTGAAGGACTTCCGGTCTCTAAACGAAAATTAAAACCTCTTATTGAAGAAAAACAGGTTGAAGGATGGTCCGATCCTCGACTTCCCACCTTAATGGGACTGAAAAAACGAGGTTTTACACCAGAGGCAATACGTCGATTTGTATTATCTCTTGGGATAACTCTTTCCGAAACTAAACCTTCAATAGAAGTGCTAGAGGCATTTAATCGAAAGATAGTTGATTCTACATCAAAGAGATTATTATTTGTTAATGACCCTGTCAAAATAACTATCAAAAATGCAAAGGAAAAAAAAGTGATATTTAAAAATCATCCATCTATTGATATTGGAACTAGAAAAATTTACGTAAATAATGTAGTGTTCATATCTAACCAGGATGCTGAAAAATTGAAAAATGAAATGGAAATAAGATTAATTGAATTATATAATATCAAGATTTCCGAAATCGACATAGAGAAAAAAGAAGGAATAGCAGAATATACAGATGATACATTAAAAGAGACGATTCCCAAAATTCAATGGGTGTCCGAACAGGATATAGTAAAGTATACTATTTTAAAGCCAAATAAATTGTTTATAGGTGATAGATTTAATCATAATAGTCTAGAAGTAATTGAAGGTTTTGCAGAGTCTTTTGTGACTACATTATCGAATAGTACTATGGTTCAATTTATAAGGTTCGGCTTTTGTAAAATAGAAGATAACAAATCAGCAATATTCACTCATAAATAGGTGAAAAAATGAAAATAGCAAGAGTAAAAACAAAAGAAGAAGGAGAAACATATGGTATAGTGGCTGATGATTTTAATAACATCATTACAAAGAATGAGATTCAAGAGCAAACTGGCATTCCACTTCCACTTAATATAAAAGAATTTTTATTTAATAATTGGTTAGAGGAGATTGTAAAAAATTATGACAACTTGAATTTCCAACGAAAGATTAGCGAGGTGGAATTACTCTCACCGCTACCTAGTCCAAATAAAATTATATGTTTAGCATTTAATTATTATGATCATGCTCAAGATGCTGGGCTTACCCCCTCTTCTGAACCTATAATATTTTTAAAGCCAAGAACTGCACTAAATAATCCTTTTAACGATATTTTATGTCCAGCGAATGTTCAGCGCTTAGACTATGAAGCAGAAATAGCAGTTATAATTGGTAAAGCGATTAAGAAGTGTACAGAAGAGGAAGCGATAGATTCCGCTTTTGGATATATGATATTTCATGATGTATCTGCTAGAGACATTCAATTTCAGGATAAACAATTTACAAGAGGGAAAAGTATAGACACTTTTGCACCTTGTGGACCATGGATAACTACAAAAGATGAAATTAGTGATCCCCAAAACTTAAAAATATTGACCAAGGTCAATGGCGAAATACGACAGAACTCTACGAGCAGTAAAATGGTCATACCTATCAAAAAAATAATCTCCAGTTTGAGTCAGTTAATGACTCTTGAACCTGGTGATATTATTTCCACAGGCACTCCTGCAGGTGTAGCAATGTCAATGCATAATCCGAAATATTTGAAGGATGGTGATTTAGTAGAAATTAGTATAGAAAAACTTGGTACTATACGAAACAAAGTAATTTTCATAGATAAGGTAAAGTTATAAACTCTAACTTCTCTGATTTTTTTCTATAATTCTATTAAGTTTTACTATTTCTTCTTCCAGATTCCTAACATATTGTTCAAAAGAGCGATTTAAGTTTCCACGTATATTAGCCAACTGTATAGAGATATTCAAAACATCCAAGCTAGACTCAATCGATCTTTCTGTAGCAAATATTCTCATCTTCTCTTCAAAAAGAGATACTATTTTTTTTTGTTCTAGTTTTTGTTCATTAATTGAATTTACTAAATCTGTGTTTTTCGAATTGTTAGAATCTTTAATATTTGACCAATTGATCATATTTTATATTTCATAATTAATAATAAAAAATAAACTTTCGGCTCTAATAATTGCTTATAAAAGTATAATAACATATATAAGGACTAAAGAGAGATTATTTCGATATTACCTATGGTTGTGGAGAATAAAGGTGTTATTTCTTATATTAGGATTTTAAAAGAAGATCTAGAGATTTTACGTATCAATCCAAATGAAGGGACAGTGCCCGATTTTAAAGCTGGTCAATTTGTTACCTTATCTCTTAATAATCCTGATGAAGGAAAAGTAGTCAGAAGAGCTTATTCAATAGCATCTCCTCCTGAGAGAAAAAAATATTTTGAATTACTGATTAGATGGGTAAAGAAACCTCTGCCGGGGAGACTTACTACCCAGATTTTTAATCGTAAAGAAGGAGATGAAATTGGATGGTTAAAGCCAACAGGTATATTTACAGTTAACGAGAAAATGCATGATGGCAGTCCAGATAATAGAAGACTTGTTTTAATTGGGGGAGGCACTGGGTTAGCTCCGTTTATATCATATAGTTTACATCTTAAAGCTATTGGTAGTAAAAGAGAAATAATTGTCTTACATGGAGCTAGCTATGTAGATGAACTTAGTTATAGAGAGTTGTTAACTGAATTGGAGGAAGAAAGTTTAGATAAAGGCCGAGATAACTGGAATTTTAGATATAGAGCAAGTATTAGCAGACCAGATGAACCTTTCAACAGGTCTTGGGGAGGCCAGAGGGGAAGGGTTGAATCATTTTTAAGACCAGAACCAGGAAGCGATACGTCATCTTTAGAAAAGATTGTTGGGGAAAAAATAACCCCTGAAAATACTTCATTTTATGTCTGTGGATGGCAAGGTACCGTAGATGGGGTCCTAGATTACTTAAAGCCTAAAGGATTTGTTGATGAACGCCATAAAAGAAAAGATGGGAGTTACGAGATCAAATTCGAGTCCTATGGATAATTTGAATTATTATGTGATATATTATGAAATTTGAATATGAAGAGTTCTCATCCATAGAAGATTTGTTTCTTTATATGGCATCTATAGCCCCCTATATGAAACAATTATTACCAATAACATATTACAAAGGTTATCTTTTCTCTATTGTTCCGGTCTCCCAGCTTTCTACTGAGATATTAATGATGGTTTATGTGAAAACGGAAATGTCTACAGGCTTATTCGAATTTGATATTTCGACAGGCAAATACAAAAAAATTCAATCAATTGAACGTGCAGATAAAAATTATTTTGTTATCATAACACCAAAATCAGCCAGCTTAGCTGATAAAGCGATTGCAAATTTGAAAATTACGGATCGGTAAAAAAAATAATTATATAATAATATTTATAGTTTAGATGGTAGTGGCGTCGTTACCGAACGACTTCTAGAGTATTGTTCTATAATATCTTCGGGTAATTTACCATCAAATAGATCCTTAGAAAGACCTCTAAGATATCTCATTATGGCCCATGTGCCTACTTTAATTAAACTAGCCATAAATAACTTCATAGGAGGTCCATAACTTTTATTTCTAATAATAATTGGAATAATATCGTTAATGATACGCAGATTATGTTGCCAACACTTCCAGAAGAGAGTAAATTGAGCTTCATTTAGATTACCAAAATGCATTGAGTTTTTCTCTGAAAAATCCTGATAAAGTAACGGCGCTACCAATCCACGCATTTTCATATGTTTAAAATCTTCGATTAAATCTATTGTATATTGAGTTTCATCTGGGGTTTCATCAGGCCAACCAATAATAAGAGTTAACGCAGGAAACCAATGATTATTATTTAAAATTTTACAACCCTCCCTAACAACTGTACCCCATTCTTCGGGTTGAAATGGTTTTGTTTTAACGCCTAAGTGTTTTTTAACCATTCTTGGAGCAACTGTTTCCACCCCTAAGTTGGTGGCTAACCACCTGCCACTATTTTCCATATCATTTATTTGTGAAAGTTTTTTTATCAAATTAGGTGATGATGCAACAGCAGAAAGCGTCATATGAGTAGTTCCGACAAAATTGGCTCCTACCTTCTTTAATCCACTCCAGACATCTATAATGGCATCAGCATTGGGAAAAAAATCTTTATTATCGCAACCGTATAATAACATTTCATCAGATTGAAGCCATATTGAGTCAAATCCATACTTAAGGTTAATTATGGCTTCTTCTTTTAATCTAGAAAGAGGAATATCTTTTTTTGATCGTTTATTGACATCACAAAAATCACAACCACGCCCGCATCCTCTCATTGCTTCAATTAATGAATTTATTGTAGGACCTTGTATCTGAGGAATATTCTCAATATTTCGGACAAAGGTATGTAAAAGCTCTGGAGCATCACCTTGTTCCAGGTCATGAAATAAATCCAAAGCTAACTCATCCGCTTCACCAATCACTACTGTATCAATGCCATGAATTTTCATTCTATCTGGTTTTGCTAGTTCCCAAGCACCGTTCCCTCCTACTACAACTTTGAAGTTGTATTTTTTCTTTAATTGTATAATTGAAGCGCACATTTTTTTAAATTTCATAGCTACGTAAGATAATTTTTCAGGCGACATAGTTGTTGTAACAGGAGCCATACCTAAAGGATCCATTACATTTATTCCGACCACTTTGGTGTCTGGTCCAATACATTTGTTTAACATGTCTGGATGGGCAAGAAAAATTTCACTTCTATTATACTCTTGAAGTAAGGCACCTTCTATTCTTCTCAATCCACACTGAGCTACTTTCACTTCACCTGAATGTTTATCTGTTTCTACACTAGGACAAAAAAGTTTATCAAAAACAAATTCTGGAACCAATTCATAAGGTCCACACGCTATAAAACCATAAAGAAAATTACCACGATAATTAGTCATCAGACTTCGGTCTGCCGTTAAAACTATCCTTTTACCAGAAGTAGTCATTACAATATCCTCTCAAGTCATCCTCTGAGGATCAGATATAAATTTATTATCATAAACTTACTATGAGTGAGTGTTGGAAATATTCAATAAAATCCTTTTTCATGCCCTTCTATCATAATTGATTTCAATTGCTTTCTATTGAGATATGTTAATGCTTCTGAAAAAGTTGTCCAAATAAAATCATCATGTTCATTTGAAATGGTTATATCTCTAATATTCGTAGTAGCGTAATAGAAACTAACTTCTTTTCTGGATTTGACACCTTCACCTTTGAAAAATGAATACCTAATTCTGCCAATAAAAGATAATATATTTAAAGAATTTATTCCTGTTTCTTCATATACTTCTCTAAATAAAGTTTGCATCTCAGTTTCGCCTTCTTCCTTATGCCCTTGCGGAAACCCCCAATATCCTCTCCTATTTCTTAATAAGAGAAATTCAGGGTCTTTTAATTTACTGGAAGGTGATTGGTACTTTATGACTGCTCCCACAGATTTTTCTATATTCACACTACACTAATTTTTTGAATTCAGAATTATAATATTGTTTCTTAAAAATATTAATATCGAATTAATTTAATTCATTGATAGGGCCGGTCGTCTAGTCCGGTAGGATACGGCATTGGCATTGCTGAGATCGTGGGTTCGAATCCCACCCGGTCCACTTTACTAAAGGCATCATTAAAATACAGAAATCAAACAATAAGATTTCTATTGTATTTTATCAATTGGGAAAGAAAGATTACAACAAATCTATTTGAAAGTAATAAAGTAGTAGTTAAAAAGACTAAATCATTTACTAATCTTAGACATTTCGTTTTAATTTTTTGTTTTACCTTAATCTCTATTTTCTCTGGAAATCCATCATGTCCTCCGGAGATCGGACAACGAATACTCGAGAATGAAAGTTTTGAATTTCGAAAAAAATTGAAATTAATGGGTATTAATACCCCAAAGCTTTTTTCGATATCATACGAGGAAATAATAGAAGAATATATAAAAGGAGGAAATCTTTATTTTTACTTTCATACAGAAATTATACACGACCTAGCTTTTCAAGCAGGTAAAATTACAGGAATGTTACACAAAAATGGATTTGTATTTATTGATAACAAATGCCAAAATTTTTTAGTGAATAAAGATAAAGATGTAATAAGAATTGATCTCGGATTCATTCAGAAAAGTGCATCAATATTTGCTCAAAGCATGGATGTTGGCAGTTTTCTCGCAAGTATATTAGATTTAAAACCTCAAATCTATAGAAAGGTAGCAAAAGAATTTTTGTCTGGCTATCTAGAAATAAGGCATAATCAAATACCATACCTATCAATTATTTTAAGAAATATACTAGCCTTAGGATTTGTTTATAGTCATGGCAATATGATAAAAAATATGATAAATCAGAGGACTGCCTAGATAGGTGGAAGTTCTTGCCTTTTATCAAAACCTCCTGACCCAAATTTGCAATAGAAACACTGGTCAGATTGCATATATGGTATTTTCTGAATACTGATAGCCCCAAGCTTTAAAGCAAATTTGGTCATGATTCTATGCTTTAAGGGCATAGAAGGTATAACCTCTTTAAAATATACATTATAATGATCAGGACAAAATTTTAAAGTTATTTGAGCACGATTTTTATTATTCGTCTTTGACTCACTAAGGTTTTTCGCTATACTAATTTGCTCTCTAATATATTCATGCTTTGGACAAGGGCAATCTCTTCCTAAAGGATGTTTATATGCAGGAGTATTTTTCCAATCAAACTCTGGAAAATTTTTTTCGAAATCATCCATTCTTCTCAGTTGTAATATAAATGCAATATCATATAAATTATAGGATACATTTTATCTAATCAATAATGTAAATAATAATGTTAACAAGTGATAAAAATATATATTTTATAGAATTATTACTGATTTAGCGCGGCGTGAATAAAACCGAAGAAATTAATGCTTTGAGCAGTGAAGGTAGCAATTCTAGAAAGAGTGATCATGAACAAAATATTGTATCCCTAGAATCAAATCTTAAAACTCTTTTAGATTTTAAGAACTCATTACTTGAAGATCAGAAGAATGGAGAACAGACAATCCAAGAACTAAATGAAAAAATAGAAGTTACAAAAAAGCAAATAGACGACGAACGAGAAACATTAGAAGCACTTCGAATAAAATTAAAAGAAGTCAATGAGGTGAAAGAAGAGGAATTTCCCAAGTTTATGGAACTTAAAGAGCTGGTATTAAAAGCTAGAAGTCAAATGAAGATTATTGATGAAAAATCAGGGACCAAATCAACAAGAGAGAGAACGAATATCAGGCAATTGACTAAAACCCTTGAGCAATTAGAACGCGATATTCAAACTAAAAAATTATCTAAAGAAGAAGAACGGAAACTCGTTACACGTTCCAAAGAGATAGCTATTAAATTACATACAATGCAGGTCATGCATAAAAAAGAAGATCAGTATAGAACAATTTCGTCTCAATATGGAAATTTAAAGTCAAAGATTAATGAAATTTTCGACAAAAGATCCGATTTTGGTAATAAAATTGGAGAATTGAAAAAAATATTAGATACATTATTGGATGCCAGAGAAAAATTGTACGAAGAAAGACGAAAAATAATTAGGGATGTTAGAGAAACTGCTGCCAAATTAGAAATGGTAAATACACAAATTAATGCCATAGAATTTAGAAAATCGAAGATAACTTCATTTGGAGGAAAAAAACGATCGAGGGATAGTCATGAAAAGAATTATTCCGGCTTCCAATCAACGAAAGAAAGAGCTAGAAGAAGTAAGGAAACTATACAAATTTGGAATTCTATGAAAGAGCAAGCTTTAAAGAAGATGTCCAGCGGGGAAAAATTAACTTTTGACGAGATGCGACTTATTTATAGTGATATCAACAATTCAGAGAATTTCTGATAACTTTATTTATTTAACGTTTTTTTACATATATCTTATTAGGCAAATCTAGTTTTGGATGTATATTATATTAGTGTTTAAAAATGTTAAAAAAAGTATATTTTACTCCCTATGGAGTAGGACTAGGTCATGCCAGTCGCTTGATAACCATTGCAGAAAAAGTACAAAATAATAGTCTAGAAGTAAAATTTTCATCATTTGGTGAAGCAGTGGATTATATTTCTAGGT
>Ga0126310_10000156_pt1 | contig 20099 bp, 22 predicted proteins | sample Plot60_FD_92540 | JGI IMG/M metagenome (GOLD analysis project Ga0126310, IMG submission 92540) | Serpentine soil microbial communities from UC McLaughlin Reserve, CA, USA - Plot60 | ecosystem: Environmental > Terrestrial > Soil > Grasslands | place: USA: UC McLaughlin Reserve, Lake County... | reverse complement strand
GGCGAGCACGGACTATCGGGATGTTCTCGCCGACCCAGATGTCGACGTCGTCTCCATCTGCGCTCCCACTGGTCTACATCGGGAGATTGGCGTTGCAGCTGCGGAGGCCGGCAAGCCGTTCTGGATCGAGAAGCCGGTGGGGCGTGACGCCAAGGAGGCGGGCGAGGTGGCCGCGGCTGCCAACAGGGCCGGCGTGGTCACCTCGGTCGGATACAACTACCGCCACGCCCCGGCAGTGGAGCACGTACGCGAACTCGTCGCAAATGGTGAGCTCGGCCGGATCACCAATGTCCGCGCCGTCTTCTTCAACAGCTATGCCTCTGAACCGAGGGGCGCATTGTCATGGCGCTTCATCCGTGACCTCGCCGGCTCCGGAGCCCTGGGTGACCTGATGAGCCACGTCATCGACCTCGTGCAGTACCTGCTCGGGCCGATCAGCGAGGTCAGTGCGCTGACGAGCACCATCTACACCGAGCGACCGATCCTGCCCATGGGCACTGGCACGCACTTCGCGGTCATCGAGGACGGCGAACTGGGGACGGTGGAAAACGACGATTACGCCGCGGCGCTGGTGCGTTTTGGACCCGACTCCAGGGCAGCAGGAGCGGTAGGCACGCTGGAGGCATCACGGGTCATCGTCGGTCCTCAGTGTGGCCTGGGCTTCGAGATCTATGGCACGGACGGCTCCGCCACGTGGAACGTCGAGCAGATGAACGAGTTGCGCGTTTGCCTGGGCCGCGGTGGTCCACACGTCGGCTACACCACTGTGCTTAGCAACTCCTACTTCGGCGACTATGCACACTTTCAGCCGGGTCCTGCCAACAGCCTGGGCTACGACGATCTCAAGGTCATCGAGGCGAAGAAGTTTCTCCTCGCGCTGACTGGTGGCGAGCGCCGCAACTCCACCGTCGACGACGCCCATCATGTGGCCGAGGTCATCGCGGCCGCCGCGGCGTCGAGCGAGAGCGGCACATGGCACCAAGTCCCAGCCGTTCCAGATGCGACTTTCGGCGGCGACTCGGCGACCGCCACCGCCGTGAGCCGGTGAGGTCATGACGGTCGACCGTCCGCTCGTCGTGGCACTCGGCGCCGTAGATCCGGCGCTGGTGACTGGGGTTCTCGGCGAGGAGGTTGCCTTCGTCGCCGACCCAGGCGAACAGGACATCGCCCATGCTGATGGCGCGATCGTCCGTGCCGACGCCATTGTCGATGCCGCGTTTCTGACACGGGCCCCGCTGCTGCGTGTCCTCGCACGCACCGGCGTCGGTGTCGACCATGTTGATCTGTTGGCCGCCACGGCGCGCGGCATACCGGTCGTGATCACGCCAGGCAGCGGTACCAGGGCCGTAGCCGAGGGAGTGTTCGCGCTCGCGCTGCATCTCGTCAAACGCTTAGGGCTGTCGACTGATCTCGTCCGGAACGGCCGGTGGGCGGATCGCCGTCAGCTTTTTATGGGTGACTTGGACGGCGCCACGATCGGAATCTTCGGTTATGGACGGATTGGGCGGCGGGTCGGCGAGCTGGCCACTGCATTCGGGATGCATGTCTTGGCGTACGACCCATTCAGCACGCCGCCACCAGAGATCGCATCTCCTGGGGTGTCTGAGCTCGCCTCGGCCAGCGACATCGTGACGCTGCACGTACCTCTGACCGAAGAAACCCATCACCTGGTCGACGAGGCATTTCTGAATCGTGTACGGCCAGGAGCGATTCTGATCAACTGCGGCCGCGGCGGGTTGGTTGACCTCGACGCCGCCCTCGCGGCGCTCGAGTCCGGGCAGCTCGGCGGCGTGGGACTCGATGTGTTCGAGAACGAACCGCCGGAGCACCACGCCTTGTTCGATCACCATGACGTGGTACTCACACCGCATCTGATGGGAATGACGCGCCGCGCCGCGGCTGCCACCTTCGTCGACGCAGCGCGCGGCATCGTCGATGTGCTCGCCGGTCGCCGGCCGGCCGCGGTGGCAAATCCCGAATGGGTCGACGCGGTGCGGATCGAGGAAGTGCGGATCATATGACCACCGATCAGATTGCCCGACCAGAGGACAAGATCGCAGGCGCACCAATCTCCTGGGGTGTTTGCGAAGTGCCGGGCTGGGGCTACCAGCTGCGTCCTGAGCAGGTGCTCAAGGAGATGCGCGAGGTAGGCCTGGCGGCAACCGAGCTCGGACCCGAGGGCTTCTTACCGAGCGAGCCGACGGCGATGGCCAGTGTGTTGGCCGAGCACGGGCTGCAGGCTGTTGGCGGGTTCACGCCTTTGCTCTTGCATGTGTCAGGACATGACCCGGTTCCCGAGGTAGACCGCATTCTCGCGGGCTATGTCGCCTCCGGAGCCCAGGTCCTCGTGGTGTCAGCTGTCACCGGCTCCGCGGGTTATGACACCCGGCCGCAGCTCGATGAGGCAGGGTGGAAGCGACTGCTTTCCAACCTTGATCGAGTGGCCACGCTGGCCGCCAACAGAGGTGTCCGGGTGGTGCTGCACCCGCACGTCGGCACCATGATCGAGACAGGCGACGAGCTGCAGCAGGTTCTGCACGGCTCATCGATCTCGTTATGCCTAGACACCGGTCATCTCCTCATTGGTGGTACGGATCCTGCCGAGCTGGCACGACAAGCTCCCGAGCGGCTCGCACATTTGCACCTGAAAGACGTGGACTCGACGATTGCGGCGAGAGTCCAATCCGGCCAGCTCACCTACAGCGAGGCCGTGAGACAGGGCATGTACCGGCCACTCGGTCAAGGCGACGTCGACGTACCAGCCATCGTCGGACACGTGCAGGCACACGCCTACAACGGCTGGTACACCCTCGAACAGGACACGATCCTCACCGAAGAACCCAAAGACGAAGGGCCTGTCGCGGACGTTCGGGCCAGTGCCGAATATCTGCGGACGGTCCTTGCTCATTTGCACTGAACCGGCCAATCAACGCTCCAACCGGCTTGATTGGCAGGCCTTGGCTGTCCAAGCCCGTGCCATGCAGGTTGAGGCGAGGAATGCGGAGGCTTGCCGCCACAGGAATGGATTGCTTCGCCGTTTCGAAGAGCTCATCCGCCCTGCTGCGTCGATTGATCGGCGTCGGCTCAATCGGGTGCGTGCCCAAACTCAGCCCACCCTTTCGGCCGTCAGGACGTCGGCGAGCACGTGCGCGAAGACAGCCGCCGTCGTCGTGTGGTTGGCGACGAAGTCTGGTGGTCGGCCCATGGAGTCGCGGCTAGCTCGCAAGTAATCGTCACTTTCCGGCCGTGGCTTGATATGCAAGAACATCGGCACCTCGTACCGCAGACAGATGAACGCGACGAGCAGCCGGGCGATGCGGCCGTTGCCATTGGCGAACGGATGAACTCGTAGGAGTTCGCCGTGAGCAAGCGCGGTAAAGCTGATCAACTGAAGAATGTGATCAGCTGTGCTCGGTGGCTTTCCGATCGGCAGCTGGCCATCAAGATCAGCGAAGACGGCGTTCAGGCCGGCGAGCACCGCTGCCATCTCGTCGCCGACTCTGCGTGCCCAGACGCCCATCTTCTCGAAATTGCCGTCCTCGAGTGGAGCGCCAAGGCCGACCTCGTAGTCGATCAGCTCCTTGACCGCTGGATCACCACGGAAATGCCCGACATAACCGGCGATCGGCACCGTGCATCCGGCGTACAGGTGCGTATGCCAACGGCACAGTTCCTCACGGGTCAGCGAGATCCGCTCAGCGGTGGTGGCACGCAGCTCGGTGATCAGTTGAGCCGCGTTGCTCTGGATGAGGGAGAGATTTCTTGGGTCGTCCTGTTGCCATGAGGGAACCGTCATGCGAGCTCGGCGCGCGCCGATCTGTAGATCGCTGACACGTCCCGACCAAGCGGCGGGCGCCCAACCGCCAGGCTATCTACCGCAGCAGTGCGGTGGGCTGCACGAGTCTGAATGGGATCAAAGAAACCCTCACCGGCGACATAGCTCTCAAGTCCACGAGCTTGGATGCGTTCGTATTGCTCCTGCGTTAGCTCGGCCAGCCGGTCGGCGGCAGCTCTTAGATCCTCACTCAACATCGCTCCTCGAGCGACAACCTCATGCTCGATCGCCTGCTCGATCAGCTCGTTTTGGCTGATCCCCAACCTGGAAGCAACCTCGGCGGTCAGCGTGCGGAGCCTCTCGTTACGCCAACGGAGTGGGAACACAGCTCGCGACGCCATGCCTCCAGCATGACGTGATTCGACGTGATGTCAAGACAGCCCTATGACATCGCGCGAATGGTTCAACTCAAGGACGCGAAGTGCGCTCACTCTGCGGTTCCGGCTCATCCTCAGGCACCCATCGAAGCACGTCGCCGGGCTGACATTCGAGCACCCGGCACACTGCGTCGAGGGTGGTGAAGCGCACGGCCTTGCGCCCGTTCTTGAGCACGGCGACGTTCGCTGGGGTGATGCCGACCTCTTCCGCGAACTCAGCGATCGACATCTTGCGGCGCGCGAGCATGACGTCGATGTCGACAACAGGCCCCGCATGACCACCATCAGCAATGCGAACGCCGCCCCGCCGATGGCCGCAAACCAACCCAGCGGAACGCCCGCTCGTCGAAGATCGCGCCACGCCGCACCATGGAGTGGAGCACCCACCGGGAGGCGAGCACAACCTCCACGCATGCCAGGGCGGCAATGCCGAGCACCGAGTAGGCACGGCAAGCAATGGCACCTCAGATTCTGCGATTGTCGAGCAGCGCCCGAGCCATCACAATCCGCTGAATCTGGTTCGTGCCCTCATAGATTTGCGTGATCTTCGCATCCCGCATCATCCGCTCAACGGGGAAGTCCTTGGTATAGCCGTAGCCGCCAAGCAACTGGACCGCGTCAGTGGTGATCTCCATCGCCACATCCGAGGCGAAGCACTTCGCAGCAGCGCCGAAGTAAGGCAGGTCAGCATCTCCGCGCTCGGACTTGGCGGCCGCAGCGTAGGTGAGCTGACGCGCAGCCTCAAGCTTCATGCCCATGTCGGCGAGCATGAACTGCAAGCCCTGAAATTCCGCGAGTGCCTTGCCGAACTGCTTGCGCTCCTTGACATAGCCGAGCGCATAGTCGAGGGCACCTTGAGCAATGCCGACGGCTTGAGCGGCGATGGTGATTCGGGTGTGGTCCAGGGTTCGCATTGCCGTCTCGAAGCCGGTTCCCTGAGCGCCGATCATGCGGGACTCCGGGATGCGTACCTGGTCGAAGTAAACCTCACAGGTTGGAGAGCCCTTGATGCCGAGCTTCTTCTCCGGAGCACCAAACGACACACCCGAGTCGGACTTCTCAACCACGAAGGCGCTGATTCCCTTTGAGCGGGCCTCGGCATCGGTCACCACAAACACCGTGTAGAAGTCTGAGATGCCGGCGTTGGTGATCCATCGCTTGACGCCATTGAGAACAAAATGATCACCCTCGCGTACGGCGCGGGTCTTCATGCTGACCGCGTCGGAGCCAGCCTCCGGCTCGGACAGGCAATACGACGCCATCGCCTCCCCGCGAGCGATAGGCGGCAGATAGCTCTGCTTGATCTCCTCAGATCCCGCGAGCAGCCACGGCAATGTCGCCAGCTTGTTGACAGCAGGGACCAAGGACGTGGCCGCGCAGACCCGAGCGATCTCCTCGATGACGATCACGGTCGCTAGTGCATCAGCGCCTACGCCGGAGTAGGCCTCCGGAATATGTGGTGCATGAAAGTCCGCCGATACCAATGCTTCGTAGGACGCTTTTGGAAACTGCGCCAACTCGTCGGCCTCGGCGGCGTTAGGAGCGACCTTCTCCTCGCACAGTTCTCGTACGGCGGCGCGGAATGCCTCATGCTCCTCGCTGGGCCGGTACATGTCTCCGAAGCCGCTCATGTACCGAGCCTATTCCGAGGCGCTCCTCAGACCGTCTGCTCCAACGGATCCCAGTCCTCCGGCAAAAGCGGCGGCTTGTCGACCGAGCTGTCCACCTCGACGAAGGCACGCGACTCCACCGACTCTGCGATCGCGATCATGGTGTCGAGGACGTGATAGCCCATCGCGCCCTGAGCGCGATGCGGTCTCCCCTCACGAAGAGCCCGAGCCATGTCGAGGACTCCCGTGCCGCGGGCGGATGAGCTTTTCGTGGTGGCAACGGTCTCCCACTCCTCCGCACCACGGCGCCTGATCGAGACCGCACCGTCGAAATAGTTGGGGTCGGGAAAGAGCATCGTTGCCTCGGTGCCATTGACCTCGAGCAGCGTACGCGGAAGCGCCGAGTCGAAGGAAAACATGGCCTGCGCCGACTGGCCGGACTCGAACTGCACCAGCGCACCGACGTGGCTGGGCACCGTGACATCAAACTCCTCCCCTGCCTTTGGTCCAGAGCCAATCACCCGACGCTCCCGAGCCTTCGATCCAAGCCCAGCAACCGAGGACACGGAACCGAAGACCTGTACCAGTGACGTGAGGTAGTAAGGCCCAAGATCGAAAAGCGGGCCCGCACCCGCCGCGTATAGGAACGCGGGATTCGGATGCCACAACTCCGGTCCAGGCAACTGCAGCAGCGCCAGAGCCGTGAGGGGCGTCCCGATGAGGCCCTGCTCGACGAGCCGGCATGCAGTCTGAAGCCCCGGGCCCAGGAAAGTATCTGGCGCGCAGCCGACGAGTCGTCCAGCTTCCTCGGCTTCACGGAGCAAGCTTCGGCCGCTGATGCGATCGAGGGCCAGCGGTTTCTCGTTCCAGACGTGCTTGCCAGCGCTGATCACCTGACTGGCGACATCGGCATGAGCCGCCGGGATGGTGAGGTTGACGACGATCTCGATATCTGGGTGGTCGAGAACGGTAGCGACGTCTCCAGCTGCGGGAACCTCGTACTTGGCCGCCTTTTCCTCAGCTGCCGTCTGGACGATGTCGCCAATCGCCAGCACGTCGGTGTCGGCAAAGTTGGTGAGATTCTCCAGGTAGGTATTGCTAATAGTGCCGGCCCCGATCACGCCGACGCCAACCGGCCTACTCATGATCAAGCTCGCTCGGCGAGCAGGAACTCCCGACTCGCACGTACGGCTTCGAGCAAATCAGACTCGGAGTCATCCAACTCCACGACGCGTAATGCGTTGGGAGCCGCGGCGATGATGTCTTGCACCGGAAGTACGCCTGATCCCACCGCCACCTGTTTCTTCGTATCGAGGCTCCCGTCGCCATCCTTCAGGTGCAGCGCAACGACCCGATCACCGAGCCGTTTGAGCAGCGCCGGCACATCCGCGCCGCCGGCGTACGCCCAATAGGTGTCTACTTCCAAAACCACTTCTGGTGCCAGCCGATCGGCAAACACCTCCAGGGCATGAACGCCGCTGATCTTCGATTCCAGCTCAAAGTGGTGGTTGTGATAGCCGACCGTGAGACCGTACCCGGCCGCCGTTTTGGCTGCCGCGTTGAGTTCCGATGCGATCTCAGTGATGTCGGCCTCGGCTTCCCAGCGAGCAGGGTCGACGTACGGCTCAATGATCGTCTGGATGCCCAAGTCGGAAGCCAGTTGACAGATTTCATCCTGGTTTCCGCTGAGGATGCCCGCATGTGTGGTCGGCGCAGCTAACCCACTCTCGCGAAGTCCAGTGCGTAACTGATCGGCAAACGCTGGTAGCTGGAACGGCTCAACTTGGGTGAACCCGAATCCGGCGAGCTTCTGCAAAGTCCCGTCGAAATCCTGCTCCAGGGCCTTGCGCAAGGTGTACAGCTGGACAGACAACTCGGACATACGACCTCCCTCTGAGGATTTGTGATCACACTACGTGGGCTCGCCGAGCAGCTGCCGGGCGAGTATGGTGCCGCCGGCAGTGGCAATCGGAAAGACCACCACTCCGACAAAGGGAATGGCAAGCAACAAGAACGTCGGCACCGCGAAGCCAAGGACTCGAAGGCGCCGCGTTCGCATCGCGGCACGCCGATCCGCTAGCCGCAGCCAGCCACGTCTTTCGAACGGGGAGCCGACAAGCTCGATCCCGAGCATCCAGCCGCCGAAGATTGCCGAGACCACCGGGACCACCGTCTGCCCGATGACAGGTACGAATCCCGTCGCAAAGAGCAAGAGCGCTCCGAGTGCTGCGACCGCTATGAGCCCGACAGCTTGGCGCAGCGCCCGAAAGATGCCACGCGCCACGCTCTCGTCAAGCTCAGGCACGTCACCGAACTCTCGCTCAACTGATTCGGACAGTTTGTCGTACAGCGGTGATCCGAGCGCGAGCGTCAGTGTGGTGAAAGAGATCACCATCACCAACACAGCACCGGCGACCAACGCGCCACCAACGAGCACCCGAATTGTCGTTGCCGCGCCTCGAGCCCAACCGTCGGCGAACGGAGTGAGCCACTCGACGGCCGGGTCGAGCTGGGTGATCAGCGCAATGAGCAGCCCAGTGAAGATCACCGAGGTGATCGCGGGCGGAATGGCACCGAGCAGGAAGAGCCGGGGCCGACGTGCGATGAGACTCAGTCCCCTGGTCAACAGGCCGGCCCCCATCATCAACTCTGCGGCGGCGGCTGCCACTAGCCGGACTCACTCATTTGGGCTTGCGCGCTGGTACGCACTGCTGCGCCCTTGGCTTCGGCAGCCTCTCGAAGCTGATCTTGAAAATTGATCATCTGCTGCCGCAGGCCCGGATCGTTGGCGGCAAGGATGCGGACAGCCAGCAGTCCGGCGTTCCGGGCGTTGCCGATGGCGACGGTTGCCACTGGCACTCCTGCGGGCATCTGAACGATCGATAGCAAGGAGTCCATGCCGTCGAGATACTTCAGCGGTACGGGTACTCCAATCACCGGTAGCGGTGTGACCGATGCCAGCATGCCTGGTAGGTGCGCGGCGCCGCCAGCCCCAGCAATGATCACTTCGAGTCCGCGGATATGAGCCGTCCGCCCATACGTGATCATGGCGTCGGGCATGCGATGCGCTGAAACCACATCCGCCTCGAAGGGCACGTCGAACTCACGCAGCGCCTGCCCCGCGGCACCCATCACGGGCCAATCTGAGTCGGAACCCATCACAATCCCGACTCGGGGCCGCGGCATGTCATCAGGCCCAATCTCATCAGACCCAATCTCCTCAGACATTGGCATCTCCCATCAGGTACGCCGCGGCATGCCGCGCCCTATTCCGTGTCTGCTCAAGATCATCTCCGGAGGCGGTGACATGGCCCACCTTGCGGCCGGGGCGGATCTGCTTGCCATACAGCTGCACCCGCAGCCGCCGGTCGCGAGCAAAGCAGTGCAGCAGCGCCGAAGGAAGATCATCGACGCTGCCGCCAAAGACGTTGGCCATGACGGTCCAGGTCTCCTTGCTGCTTGGATCGCCGAGCGGTAAGTCGAGGACGGCACGCAGGTGGTTTTCAAATTGGGAGGTGTGTGCACCATCGATCGTCCAGTGGCCCGTGTTGTGCGGACGCATGGCGAGCTCGTTGACCACTACGGATCCGTCGACGCGTTGCATCAGCTCGACGGCAAGCATGCCCACGACGCCCAGCTCATGAGCGATCATCAGCGCCAATTGCTGTGCGGCCGTTGCCTGTTCATCGAGGAGACCCGGCGCTGGCGTGGTCGTCTCGACACAGATGCCGTTCCGCTGCACGGATTCGGAGATCGGGTACGCCGCCGCCTGCCCCGACGGGGATCGCACGACGAGGGCGCTCAGCTCACGCGTAAAGTCCACGAACTCCTCACCGATGATCTGCACACCCTCACTCAGTCGCTCGAACGGCTCGCCGGCCTGGGCCGCAGAGTCCAGCCGCCACACTCCCTTGCCGTCATACCCACCACGGGAGGTTTTCGCCACAATGGGCCAGCCCTGCTCGTCGCCGAAGGCAGCCAATGCTGCCGCATCAGCCACCACGCAACTGGCAGGACATGGAGCCCCCAAGGCAGTCAAGCGATCCCGCATGATCGCCTTGTCCTGAGCGTGCACGAGCGCCGCTGGTCCCGGACGAACCGCCACACCGGCCGACTCAAGATCGCGAAGCAGCCCGGTTGGTACGTGTTCGTGGTCAAAGGTCACGACGTCGCATTCGGCCGCAAAGCTGCGCACGGTGGCCGGGTCGGTGTAGTCCCCGACCGTAACGTCGTGCACGACCTGTGCTGCCGCCGTGTCAGGGCCCTCAGCAAGCAGCCGCACGTTGATACCCAATCCGATGGACGCGGCGTGCATCATCCGCGCCAACTGCCCACCGCCGATGATTCCTACGGTGAAGGTCCCACGCCTCACCCGCCGAAGCGTACCGGTCACTATGACGGCTGACTCCTGTTCGCGAGCGACGGTCACTGCAGCTTGAAGATCACCGAGCGCTGCACAATGAAATTGACCGTGGTAGCAACCCCTTGCGCAATCACGAACGCAATGATCTGAACGGAAAGCCGACTCAGGCCGTGCGCGGTGAGCAAGGTGAACAGCACGCTAAACAGACCCACTTGCAGCGCAAAGGTTACGGCGTACAAGACCACGACCGCGATAAATCGGCGGGTGGAGGGCGACGCGCGGAACGTCCAACGCCGGTTGATCAGATATGCCGTTGTCGTGCCCGCGACGAAGGAGATGGCCTTGGCTGGTGTGTGACCGAGTCCAAGTGCCATCAAGATCACCAGGATGCCGAAGTCCACGATGGCCGAGAATCCGCCGGTGATAATAAATCGGGTGAGCTGTGCGGGCAGCGGCAGTGCGCTTTCCCGCTCGTCGACCGGTAGCTCGACCGGCTGGGGGAACTGGTGAGAGTGCTCCGTCATCGGCCGCTTTCCTGCCAGCTGGGCCAGCGCGGAGTCCGGCGCAGGTTGAAGGCCTCGATGCCTTCGATCCGATCGACGGAGAATGCGGCTTCTTCCCACGCCTGGTTTTCGATCTCAAACCCGGTTGCCAAATCGACGTCGACACCCTGTTTGAGTGCACGCTTGGCGGCACGCAGGCTGATGGGTGATTTGGTCGCGATCTCTTGCGCCAACTCCCGCGCACTGCTTCGAGCCACGCCTGCTGGCACGAGACGGTCGACGAACCCCATCCTGAGCGCCTCCTCGGCCCCGACCCTGCGTCCCGTGAGCAACAAGTCCGCCGCCTTGTTCAACCCGATCCGGCGAGGCAGCAGCTGGGTACCGCCCTCGCCTGGAATCAGCCCCAGACCAACCTCGGGAAGCCCGAAGGTTGCTGTGGCTGATGCGACGATCAGGTCGCAGCTCAACGCCAATTCGAAGCCACCACCAACCGCGAATCCTTCTACCGCAGCGATCATCGGCACGGGTAACGCACGGAGCGCGTCGAATGCTTCCTGGAAGACGTGTCGTTGCCGACGAAGATCATCATTGGTTGCGCCGCGGCGCTCCTTGAGATCAGCGCCGACACAGAAGGCTCTCTGGAGCGCGCTAGAGATGATCACCACACTTACCTGACCATCAGCAGCAAGCTGAGTGGCGGCGTCGCCCAGCCGTCGGACCTGATCAGTCGACAGCGCGTTCAGGACCTCCGGACGGTTCATGATCACCTCGGCGACATGAGCCGAGGGCTGTTCGAGCTCGACTGTCATAAGCGCGGAGCAGGCGGGTTGGAACTGTGTTGTGGGCCGAACAGCAGCTGGGTCATCTCCAGGTTTACGTGCTCAACATCTGGCACGTCGTGCAGCACAATGGTGCCGTCCTCCGCCGCTGTTTGCACGATCAGTGAGCCGCAACCAAGCATCCGATCGGTCAGGCTGCGTTCGTACGACACCTCATTGATCCGGTTCAGGGGCAGCTCTTTGCCGACCTTGCTGAGGATGCCGCTTCGGGTGATCAGCCGGCGGTTGGTGATCGTGTACGTCGTCGTCAGCCAGCGCAGGAACGGCAGAACCACCAACCAGATAGCTAGGACCACCCCGAGCACTCCGATCGCAAGCTGTCCGAGAGGACGAGCCTCGCGCGGGATCAAGGCAGCTCCGACGCCGACTGCTGCCGCGATGAGGACGAAAGCGAGCGCCGGCAAGATCATTGCCTTGACATGGGTCCTGGTATGGAGCACCACCCGCTCATCGGGACCGAGCAGCTTCTGAGGACGAGCCACGCCCTCAATGCTGACATACCTCCCAACACTAGGGCTGGAGATGAATTACGTCACCGGCCCCGTACACAGACGACCCTGAGATCGTTCGTACGACGAGCCGGCCATCCTCATCGATACCGTCGGCGATCCCCTCGACACTGCGCTCTTCGCTCAATAGCACGCGAACGTGGCGGCCGATGGTCTCACATCGCTCGGCGTAGGAGGCTGCCAGCGAGGGGTCACTACCACGCTGGGCTTCCCAACGACCGTAAAGCAGCTCAAAAGCGGCGAGCACGGTCGCGATCACTGCGGTGCGCGAGGGCGGGGGCCCTCCGAGCTGGCGGGCAGCGAGTGTGAGTGACGTTGCGCTCGGCACCGGCAGCTGATCTTCCTCAATGTTCACATTGATGCCGATGCCAACCACGCAGGCCGGGCCTTGTGAGGTGTCGACGCGCTCGGACAGAATGCCGCACACCTTGCGGTCGGCAATCAGCACGTCGTTTGGCCACTTGAGCACGGCGGGCAAATCAGCCGCGCGTCGTACGCCATCACTGACTGCCAGACCAGCGAGGAGTGACAGCCAGCTCCAGCGGCTCGGATCGATGCCGTCGGGCCGCACCAGGATCGACATGGCAATGCCCGACCCGGGCGGCGCCGTCCAGGTACGACCCTGCCGACCGCGACCGGCCGACTGATAGTCCGTGATGAGCACAGTGCCTGCTACCTCATCCTGACGAGCCCGCGCCGCCAGATCGGCGTTCGTGGAGCCGGTCTCCGGCACCAGATCGACCTTCTGCCATAGGCCGGCTGGCCTTATCAACTCCTGCCGGAGCTCCGCGAGGTCGATCACGTCATCGGTCGGCATACCGGGGACCCTAGTCGGAATGCTCTGGGCATCGGGAGAAGCCCGCGCGCCCGCCGCAAGAGCTCGGGCTCCCGCCAGAATCATCAGCGGAATCTGGGAACACCCAACGTTTCCCGCCTCAGGACGGCTCACAAGTGTCTCGAGACGGATTTGACCCGATTTTCCCATCTCGAGACGACCGGCGATGGGCATCAAGCGGACAAAGCGATGGGCGACGGAAGGCGCCGAATCGAACGAGGGGCCCGAGCAGCCTCTGGAAATGGTTAGAGTCCCGTGCATGGATCGCACGATTCCAGCGCCGGACATCCATACCACCGCCGGCAAGCTGGCTGACCTTGACCGCCGGATGGAGGAGGCGGTCCATCCGGGATCGACGGCAGCAGTCGAGAAGCAGCATGCAAGAGGCAAGAAGACAGCACGAGAGCGCGTCCAACTCTTGCTCGATCCAGACTCCTTTACTGAGCTAGATGAGTTCGCTCGGCATCGCTCGACATCGTTCGGCATGGAGAAGCGGCGACCCTACGGCGATGGTGTTATCACTGGCTTCGGCACCATCGAGGGACGACCGGTTTGTGTGTTCAGCCAAGATGTGACTGTCTTCGGCGGCAGCCTCGGTCAGGTATATGGCGAGAAGATCGTCAAGATCATCGACTTCGCGCTCAAAACCGGCTGTCCGATCATCGGCCTCAACGAGGGCGGCGGTGCCCGGATCCAAGAAGGAGTGGTCTCGCTAGGCCTTTACGGCGAAATCTTCCGCCGCAATACGCACGCCTCTGGTGTCATTCCGCAGATTTCGTTGATCATGGGAGCGGCCGCTGGTGGCCACGTCTACTCCCCAGCACTTACCGACTTCGTGATCATGGTCGACCAAACCTCGCAGATGTTCATCACTGGTCCGGACGTGATCAAGACAGTGACAGGCGAAGATGTATCGATGGAGGATCTGGGCGGCGGACGCGCCCACAACACCAAGTCCGGAAACGCCCACTATCTCGCTGCAGATGAAGAAGACGCGATTTCCTTCGTACGGACCCTGGTCGGCTTCCTGCCACAAAACAACCTCGAGGATCCGCCGATCTTTGATGTGGAAAATGGGCTCGAGCCAGATGATGGGGACCGTGATCTTGACACGCTGATCCCCGATTCTCCGAATCAGCCGTACGACATGCATGAGGTCATCTCACGTGTCCTTGACGATGGTGACTTCCTCGAGATACACGCGCTATTCGCTCCGAACGTGGTGGTCGGGTTTGGTCGCATTGATGGGCGAAGCGTCGGTGTCGTGGCCAATCAGCCGCTGCACTTTGCGGGATGTCTGGACATCGACGCATCGGAGAAAGCTGCGCGATTCGTCCGCACCTGTGATGCCTTCAACATCCCGGTGATCACCTTCGTCGACGTACCGGGCTTCCTCCCCGGTACTGATCAAGAGTGGAATGGCATCATCCGGCGAGGCGCGAAGCTGATCTACGCGTACGCGGAGGCCACTGTCCCGCTGGTCACGGTAATCACCCGAAAGGCCTACGGTGGCGCGTACGACGTGATGGGTTCAAAGCATCTTGGAGCAGACCTCAATCTGGCCTGGCCCACCGCACAGATCGCCGTCATGGGGGCACAAGGGGCCGTCAACATCTTGTATCGCAAGGAACTTGCGGCTAGCGACGATCCTGAAACTATGCGTACCAGGCTGGTCACGGAGTACGAGGATGAGCTGGCCAACCCCTACCTTGCTGCCGAGCGTGGCTATGTCGATGCGGTGATCAACCCACATGAGACGCGTGTGGAGATCACTAGGGCGCTGAGATTGCTCCGTACTAAACGGCAGACGCTACCTCCGAAGAAGCATGGCAACATCCCGCTATGAGCAGCCCGGATGATCAGCAGCCCGTATTCTCCGTCGTCAAAGGCTCGCCGACGGAGGACGAGCTTGCGGCTGTGATGACCGTTCTCACCACGCGGTTCGCTCGACAGAACCAACAAGAACAGGGCCAAAAGGAACAGGGCCATGAGCATGCGACACGGGCTCTTACCGGTTGGTCGGCCTACTGGCGATCTGTGCGGAGTCCGATCCAACCTGGTCCCAGCGCCTGGCGAATGTCCGGACGACCGCAATAGTGTCGCTGCTCTGCGATCGGTACTAATGTCGCCAGCACTATCCATGTCTCGGTTGTGGGCTATGACAACACCTACCTTTCCCGGATCCGTCACCTTTCGCTGACCACGATCGACAACGGCAACTTCGCCGTTGGAGTCCAAGCCGCCAAGTTTTTGCTCGAACGCCTTGACAACCTTCCGCTGTCGCGGCGCATGTTCCTCGTCGATCCAGAGCTGCACATCCGCCGATCGACACAAGCTGCCCAAGATCGATCGCACACCTGAGCACATCTCGCGGGCCCCTGGAACCTCTCGATCAAGACCCATCTACGCTGTGGCCCATGTCCTCGCCCCCAGGGACTCAGCAGAATTCCTACGAGCACGGCCAACCAAGCGTCCGCGAGGTAGACGTCATCGCGGACCGTTACGTCGACGAGTGCGTCGCACGCTATCCCGAGACAGCAACATTCCTAGGGATTCCCGATCGCGACGATTCCTGGAGCGACTACTCTCCCAGCGGGCTCGCCGATCGAATCGGCCATATCCGGCAAACGATCGCTGCGCTCCATGCAGCCGCCCCCTGCGATGAACGCGAGAACACCGCGAAAGAAGCGATGCTGGAACGGCTCGGGCTGGAGATCGAGCTCTACGAAGCCCACATCACGGCATCCCGAGTAAGTGTGATCGGCGGCCAAGCACAAGAGATCCGATCCATCTTCGACCTCATGCCAACCGACGCTGAAGATGCCTGGCGCAACATCGCGGCCCGGCTGCATACGGTACTTCGCCCACTCAGTCAGGTGCGCGAGACGTTGAGCGCCGAGGCTCGCGAGGGAAACATCTCTGCTGTCCGTCAGATCAATGCGACGGTGGATCAGATCCGGTCCTGGACAGGCGAGACCGGTGACGATGACTTCTTCGCCGGATTGGTTGCGCGAGCGCCACAGCAAGACACGCTGCGATCCGATCTCAACGCTGCGGCGGACGAGGCACGCCGGGCGTTCTCGGAATTTGCGGACTGGTTAGAGACCTCATTAGCACCGCTTGCACCAAGCCTCGATGCCGTCGGTGAGGAACGGTACACGCTGGACTCCCGCTACTTTCTGGGAGCGGTGATCGACCTCGACGAGACCTACCACTGGGGATTTGAGGAATTACATCGCATTCAGGATGCCCAGCGGGCCATTGCACAGGACCTGGTGGGCGAGCCGAACATCAAAGCGGCGTACGAGGCACTGGACCAAGATCCGGCGCGTCGGATCGCGGGCCCGGAGGCCTTTCGCTCCTGGATGCAAGACCTCGCCGACCAGGCCGTTGCGAACCTCGCTGGCAATCATTTCGACATCCCGGATCCGGTCAAGAAGATCGAGTGCTGCATCGCCCCGACTCACGACGGCTCTATCTACTACACCGATCCAGCAGAAGACTTCTCTCGCCCGGGTCAGATGTGGTGGGCAGTGCCGGAAGGGATCGATACCTTCTCGACCTGGAAGGAAGTCACCACCGTTTATCACGAGGGCGTACCCGGCCACCACCTGCAGATCGCTCAAAATGCGTACCGATCTGAGCTGCTGAATCGTTGGCAGCGCAAGCTCTTCTTCTGTTCCGGGCACGGTGAGGGCTGGGCCTTGTACGCCGAGCAGCTGATGGACGAATTGGGATATCTGGAGCCGGGCGACCGCATGGGCATGCTCGATGCCCAAGCCTTTCGCGCCATTCGGGTGATCATCGACATCGGAATGCATTTGCAGCTGCAGATTCCCAAGATCAATCCTTGGCACTTCCGACCCGGCGAGCGCTGGACTCCAGAAGCCGGGTTCGAGTTCATGATGGAGAACTGCTCGACAGACGAGCCCACGCTGCGGTTCGAGCTCGACCGATACCTTGGCTGGCCGGGCCAGGCGCCGTCGTACAAGGTGGGTGAGCGGATCTGGCTCGAAGCGCGGGAGGATGCCCGTCGTCGGCAGGGCGCTGCCTTCGATCTGAGCAAGTTCCACGCTGACGCGTTGAATCTTGGGCCGCTGGGTCTCGATCCGCTCCGGGCTGCCCTTGCTCGGATCTGACCTTAGGTGACTGATCAAATCCGGCTCGTCCTCGCGTCGGCCTCTGATGCTCGGCTCAGAACGCTGCGCGATGCGGGACTGAACCCGGAGGTCGTCATCTCCGGAGTGGACGAAGGCAGCGAGTCGTCTGACGGAGTCTCTGAGCTGACTGCCCAGCTGGCGCGGCTAAAGGCAGAGGCAGTCAGCGCCCGAATTGATCTTGGGCCCGACCCGACCGTGGTGATCGGCTGTGACTCGTTGCTCGAGCTGGACGGCGTTGCCTGTGGCAAACCGAAAACACCGACCGCGGCGGTGCGGCGCTGGCAACAGCTTCGAGGGCGGGCCGGGCTGCTGCACACCGGTCATCACGTGATCTTGCATAACGGAACGGAAGTCGCCACCAGTGCTGCGGTCGCATCGACCGTGGTGCACTTCGCTGAGATCACCGATGCCGAGATCGACGCCTATGTCGCTAGCAATGAGCCGCTGTACGTAGCCGGCGGGTTCACCATCGACGGCCTCGGCGGTCCGTTCATCACCCGGATCGAAGGCGATCACCATAACGTGGTCGGCCTCAGTCTGCCGCTGCTCCGAACCATGCTGCGCGAGCTCGGCATCTGGTGGCCGAACCTCTGGCGATCGAGCTGAAGGGTTGCTGAAGGACCGGCGTCGTTCACCGAAGTTGGCGACTTTCACGTCCAAGACTGGGACCAGCCCCAGACAGTTCCGCGGGCGAAAGCCTAGGAGGAGCGCGCATGAAAGAGCTAACGAAGAGCATTGTTGCCGGAGTCAGCACTGTGGCGCTGGCTGGAGGCGTCGGCGCCGGTCTCGCGTACGCGGACACACCGTCGGATGACCCGACAGCAAGTCCGACCGTTACATCGACGAGTAGCCCTACGGAAACCCCCAAGGCCAAGCCCAACGGCAAAGGTGATCAGACCGGCGACCGCGGTGGCTTTGCTCGCCGGCGCCTGCTGGCTCGGGCCCTGCATGGTGAGGCGACACTTGCGGGCGACGAGCATCGACTCGTCGCCTTCCAGCGCGGTGAAGTGCAGAAGGTCGGCCGGACGTCGGTGACGGTGAAGAGCAACGACGGTTTCGTCGAGACGTACGCGCTGAGTGACGACACCAAAGTGCGCGAGAACGGGGAATAAGCAAAGATCGCTGATATCGATACTTCCGACCGGGTGTTGGTCGTCGCCTTGAAGGATGATTCGACACTGAATGCTCGCCGAGTGGTCGTTCGAATGAGCCGATAAGCTACTGAATTCCCGCCACCGTTAGCCCGATCAAGATCAAGTTCAGCGCTGTCACGATGCCGATCACCAACCAGGCGACGGCAATCGTGGCTCGTCTGGTCGGCACCAGGCGCATGAGTTCGGGATCCGCGGCAATCCGAGCCAGTGGCACCAGCGCGAAGGGAATCCCGAACGACAAGATCACCTGAGACAAGATCAGCAACCGGGTCGGCTCCAGGCCGAGTCCGAGCAAGATCAATGCCGGAACCGCGGTCAGCACCCGGCGCCAGATGATCGGGATGCGGCGCTGCAGCAGGCCGTCAATGATCACTGAGCCGGCATAACCACCGACCGGGGGGGAGGCTAGGCCCGAGGCTAGCAGCGCCAATGCAAAGAGCCCCGCCAGCAACGGGCCGAGCTCAGCCCCGATGGCGCTATGTGCGGCCTGCAAGCCGTTCACATTCAAACCGAAGAGGGTGCTGGCGGCGAGCAGCAGCATCCCGACATTCACCGTTCCCGCGACTAGCATCGCGAGCCCAACATCCAGCCGGATGGTGCGGAGCATAGGGGCCGCACAGTCCGGGTCCGCCCGGCCGTGTCGGTCGCGGATCAACGCCGAATGAAGGTAGATCGCATGCGGCATGACGGTTGCGCCAAGCATGCCAACTGCAAGAACCGCGCTTTCGGCGCCGCTAAGCCGCGGGACCAGTCCCGCAACGGCCTGCGCGGGGTCCGGCGGCGAGGCAATCAACCCGGCGAGAAAGCCGATGGTGACGATGGCCAGCATGCCGGTGATCACACGCTCAAAGGTGCGTTGGCTGCGACTGTTTTGCAGGAACAACAGGCCGGTCGAGACAGCGGTCGTGATGAGCGCTCCAATCACCAGCGGCAGGCCGAACAGCAGGTTCAGCGCGACAGCGCCGCCGACGATCTCGGCTAGATCTGTTGCCATGGCAACCAGCTCGGCCTGGAGCCAGTAGCAGATCCGAGGCAGCCGAGAGCTGCGGCGAGCAACCAGCTCGGGCAATGTCTCTCCGGTCAGCCAGCCAACCTTCGCGGACAAGTACTGCACGAGGCCAGCCATGAACGTCGCCCCGACAAGCACCCACAGCAACAGATAACCAAAGGCGGCGCCTGCCTGGGTGTTGGTCGCCACGTTGCCCGGGTCCACGTACGCCACCGCGGCAACGAAAGCGGGCCCGAGCAATCGCGTGCGCTGCAATAGCGCCTCTCGCTGCAGCAACATCAACTCGTACGCCCTGACATTTTGGAAAGCTGCTGAGGCAACCTTGCCCGTGAGGAGGCTACCGGCCGCGCTGATCCCAACTGAAAGCAACCGGTCACTGGGGCCGCAACAGCACGGCTGATACGGCCGATACCCCGTTGTTGTCACCGGTGAAGCTCCCCGTCCAGCCGTTCCCAATGAAGGTCAACGTCTTAGCCGCCGGATTATCGGCAGTGATGGTGAACCCAGCTGCCGGCAACGTACGCCGCAGGTAGCTTGCAATCTCAGCCGGCGATGGCGATGAGACCACCGCCGCCACGTTGTTCGGCTGATCGACCTTCGCCTTGAGAACCGCCATGCGCGGCAGCGAAAACTGATGCACCGGGCCATTGAGGTAGCCCAGTGCGGCAAGGCTGACACCATCGGACGGAATAGATGGTGGCCCAGCAGGGGATGCGACCGGCGGCGCTGGGCTGGAGTCGCTCGAGGACCCAGCACTGCAGCCCGTCAGGAGACAACCAAGAAGGGCGATAGCCACCGTGAGCCGCCGACTCCGCACGCGCTCCAAAGTAGTGTGCACCCTCAGCACCGAGTCCACTCTGCTGCGGCGAGCCCGGATTCGGAGTGGCTCGCTAATGTAGCGTCCT
>Ga0126310_10000155_pt1 | contig 20181 bp, 19 predicted proteins | sample Plot60_FD_92540 | JGI IMG/M metagenome (GOLD analysis project Ga0126310, IMG submission 92540) | Serpentine soil microbial communities from UC McLaughlin Reserve, CA, USA - Plot60 | ecosystem: Environmental > Terrestrial > Soil > Grasslands | place: USA: UC McLaughlin Reserve, Lake County... | reverse complement strand
TAGCCCGGGGTCCCGTAGGCGACGCCGCGCCGCTCGTGCGACGGGTGCAAAAAGGCGAAGGGAGCGTGGAAGATAGCCTCTTTGGAGCCTGCGGCGGGCAGCACCTCGGTATCGGGGTCGAGTTCGACTCCGTGGCGGCGGCGCATGAAGCCGCAGAAGGCCTCGCGCAGCCCCTTCGTGCCCGCGACACTCGGGTATTGGCTGATCTTCGGAACTCCTTCTATCAGTGCTTGCCGGATCTTTTCGTCCGTCGGCTCGCGGGGATCGCCGGTGCCGAAGTCGAAGAGCTTAAGGCCCTTCTCTTCGAGCTCCCGGCGGCGCTCGTCCAGGCGGACGAAGGGATAGGCGGGGAGCCCCGCGAGCACGGGGTTGAGCAGAAGAGGCGGTGTTTCGGGTACTGGCTGTTCGCTCGGCATCTTCATCACTCTGACGCGTCGCGCCGGGCTCCGGCACGGGGTATATTTACTTCCCAAAAGCCCGGCTCCTGGGGCTGCCTCAAGAGCCGAAGGATACACCAAGCGGGGCACGCAGGACCAAGAGGAGGATACACCTTGGACGGCTTTTACTATGGAGAGGGTGATCTTCGGTGCGAGGACGTCCCCCTCTCCGAGATCGCCGAGAACGTAGGTACCCCTACCTACGTCTACAGCCACGGCACGTTAGAAAGGGCTTACGGAGAGCTCGATGAGGCATTCTCGGGCCTCGACCACTTGGTCTGCTACGCGGTCAAGGCGAACGGCAACCTGGCGGTCTTGAGGACTTTAGCCTCCTTCGGGGCGGGAGCAGATATCGTATCGGGCGGCGAGCTGTACCGGGCCATGAGGGCCGGGTTCGACCCGAAAAAGGTCGTCTTCGCGGGAGTCGGGAAGACCGAAGACGAGCTCATGGCGGGCTTGGGCGAGCGCATCTTGCTCTTCAACGTCGAATCGCCCTCCGAACTCGAGCACCTCGAACGCTTAGCCACCCGCCACGGCAAGAGGGCCCGCGTCTCCTTGCGGATCAACCCCGACGTCGATCCGGGCACCCACGCCCACGTTGCGACCGGCCAGGGCAGCAGCAAGTTCGGGATCAGCGTAGACGAGGCTCTCGCGCTCGCCGAGAGGATGAGAGAGTACCGGTCCGTAGACCTCATCGGGGTGCACCAGCATATAGGATCCCAGATCACCAAACTCACCCCCTACGCCGAAGCCGTCGAGAAGAGTGCCGCACTTGTGGGCGAGCTCAAGCGCCGCGGCTTCGACATCAAATACTTCAACATCGGCGGAGGCTTAGGAATACGCTACAAGGACGAAGAAGTGCCCACTCCCAGGGAGCTCGTCGACAGCCTCCGTGCGGCCTTAGAGGCCGCGGACGCCAAGATACTCTGCGAGATGGGCCGTTATATCGCCGGGAACGCGGGCGTTTTGCTGACCCGCGTAATCTACCGCAAAAAGAGCGGCTACAAAAACTTCCTCGTTGCCGACGCTGGCATGAATGACCTCCTTCGCCCAAGCCTCTACGAGGCTCACCATGAGATCCGCCCCGTAAAAGAAGGCGTGGCGATGGTCCCGGCTGACCTCGTTGGTCCGGTCTGCGAAAGCGGCGACTACCTCGCCAAGGACCGCGACCTCCCCGATGCCGCTGAGGGAGATTTGCTCGCCCTCATGGGTGCGGGCGCCTACGGCTTCTCGATGGCCTCCAACTACAACTCTCGCCCCAGGCCCGCCGAGGTCCTCGTTCGGGGCGACCGCTGGTCGGTGGTGCGCGAGCGCGAAAGTCACGCCGACCTGATCAAGGGCGAGCTCATACCGGCGTTCCTGTGAAAAACGTGAAGTGCCGAAAAGCAGTTAACCGCGAAAGGTCTCCACGAATAATTCGGGTCGAGGTACTCTCCGGTGGCGCAGAGCACGGTGTCCCGCCAGCCCTCACAATCGCCGAAGAAGGCTCCCTGGGGGTAGCGGCCGTTATTTCTCGTGCTCGTAGAACGGGCCGCCTATCACGTGCTTTTCGAGGTGGTTTCTGAGCTGGGCGGAAGCGAGGTGCCCAAGGACGTAGTTGTGGTGGTAGTAGACCGGGGCGAGAGCGACGCGGGTCTTAGCCCAATCAAACTCGTCATGGTCGGCCGGGCGGTTCACAAGCTGCATCTTCTCAACCAAGCTTCACCGAAGAGTGTTCTAGGCCTTCGCGGTCAGGTTTTCGTAGCGAGCCGTCTAGAACGGGGCCGAGAACGAAACACGATCTGCGGTACCGCCCCGCAAAGAGCAAGCTTGATGTTTCGCCGCGAGTCTCCCCTGTTGCGAGACCTGCCGCGCCGAATGCGGCCATCTTATCCCTACACCAACACCCCTCCTTCGGTCCGCCCGCAGCCACCAGCAGCGCATCCCGGAGTGACGAGCGACAACCAACCAGCCCACGGTGCGAGCGCCGCGGAGAGCGGCCGAGGGTCGAAGCCCTTGCGATGGACGGCTGCGTACCCGTCGGGGCGCACTAGCAGGACGCTGCCGCGCTCAGTGCCGGGCTTGCCACGAAACTGGCCCTTGAAATCGATGAGCTCTGGCGTCTCTGCGGCCCTTGGTACCCCCTCGTCGAGCCCCACACGGGGTCGGACTATCTCACCGTAGCCTTCGTTAATCGATCGCATGAGGGCGGCGAGGAGCTCGCGGTCGGTGCGGAGGCGCATCGTGGTGACGAAGACGAATAGTAGGTAGCCCGGCTCTCGCAGCAGCTCGTAAAGCCGCATGGAGAGCTGCCGCACATCCCAGAGTTCGAGGTCGGGCAAGCCTCCGGCTACGGTTACGACGACTGAGATGTGAAGGTGCTCGCCGAAGTAGTGAAGTGTCTATCTACCTACTGGCAAGACGCTTAGCAAGCACGCTTGCAAAGTTCATGAGCTGTTTGAGGGTTTTCAGCCAAGAGATTCCACGAAATAATCGGGGTGTAATCTTTCCCCGGTAGCCCGCTCCACGGTAGTCTGCCAATCGTCGCGGGCGCCTGATCCGAAAATGGCTTCGAGCAGGTAGCGGCCGGCCAGCTCGCTCATGAAGAACGGGCCACCGACCACGTGCTTTTCGAGGTAATTCCTGAGCTGGGCGGCGGTGAGGTGGCCCAAGACGTAGTTGTGATAGTAGACCGGGGCTATCGCTATATGTATTTTGGCAGCCCAGTCGGGCTCTTCACGCTCGGGCGGACGATCCACGAGCTGTATCTCCTCAGCGAGGTCCCACCACAGTCCGGTCAAATCTTCGCGGTCGGGGTTCTCGTAGAAGGCTTTCTCGAAGCGGTACATCACCGATGCCCAGCGGGTGAAGACGAGCTTGTCTGCCCGGCTACTCCACAGGAGGCGTTCGCGGTCTCTCTGTAACTCTCCCTCGGGAACTTGAGTGACGGCGGAGATCCAGGCTGGATCGTTAGCCAGAGAGCCCATCATAAGGGCGATGGCCTCGGTGGAGCTCGTATGGGCCACGGTGCGCAGCAGGTAAGGTAGGTTGGGATCTATGTGCTTGTCATAAACGGCATGGCCGAACTCGTGGAGCATGGTATCCATCCAGTAGGAGTCGGGCCTGATGTTCGCCAGAACCCGCACGTCGTAGGGGTACGAGCGTCCCACTCTTAAGCAGAAGGCGTGCTGATCCTTGCCGGCCCGCTCGTAGAGGTCGCTCTTGGCCAGGACGTCCCGGACCTCCAGGCCCAGGTTGTCGTAGGTCTTGCGGGTCAAGGCTTCAAGGTCCTTATCCCCAAAGTAGCGGTCCACGTCTAACCCGACCGCCGCATTTGCCTCCGAGTTCGAACCCGGCATTAAGCTGGAGTCATCCGCTCCAAGCGCACCTCCCGAGTCCCGGCGGGAAGCCGAGCGCGGAAGCGCAAGCGCGTCGTGTTTGCAACTCTGGAAGAACGGGTCCGAATAATGCCAAGGCATGACGGCCTCGACCTCGAACCTCTCCCTGAGCCCAGCGTCGAGCTCCTGTTTGAAGCTTCGGAAGGGAGCGTTCGTCGCGATTTCGAGGTCATCCATGATGCGGGCAAGGTCGGCGACGTCTATCTCTTGGAGGACCAGGGAGCGGACGTAATGGTTCTCGTAGCCCTCAGCGCGTGCGAGCTCGTTGCGCAGGCGCGCGAGCTCGCGCACGACGCCTTCGACCTTCCGTCCGACACTCTTCGACGCTTCCCAAGCCTCGCGACGTAGAGTCGAATCGTCGGAGGCACGCAGGATCTGCCGCAGCTCGTTCTCGCTGGCTTCTTTGCCCCCGACCAGACCCCGGTGGTTGCCGTAGATCGCGTTCGCTTCAGCTTCAAGCTCCTCGACACGCCGGAGCGTCTCCTCGTCGCCCTGCCGCCCGGCGAAGGTCTCGTAGAGGATCTCGACCTGCCGCCTCAAGATGGAGCTCTCGAGAGCGTGGCGTCCCTCATACCAGCCCTTTACCAGCTCGTACTCCTCCCTGTCGGCGAAGAGCTGATTGTAAGCCATCCCGGCCCAGACGAGCTCATCTTTAGCCTCCTCGGTACCCGTGGTCGCGAGCCTCCACCAAGCCTCGCTCGATGCTTTCTCGGCGGGCGCCAAGCGCTCTTCGAAAGAGGCGATGAAGTTCTGTATCTCGGCTGAGGAGGGCGTCACGCCGCTTTTCTAGGGATAGGAGGAATCAGCTACGGTCGCGCCAGCGAGTACGGGTGCGGCGCTGGCCGAGGTAGACCACGGCGAGCAGCGCCACGATACCGAGGGTAGCGGACTGTACCAACCCAGGCGGTCCACCCGAGCCCCCGACGATGAGCGTGGCCACGAAGACGAGCGCCACGCCAGCCCATCCGGCTGCCTTGTAGGCGAAGTACGCCCCCAAAAGCCCGACCAGGGAGTACAGGATCCACATGAACGGCGCCAGCGCGAGCGTCCATAACGCGGGGCTTGGGGGCAAATCTATCCCGACGGCCCAACGACCGATCTGCCCGACCGCGATGAGCGCCAGAAAGGCGCCGACGAAGCTCAAGGCGCCGGTCTTCCAGGTGACGGGCTCCGGGTCGAAGTCGTGTGGCTCGTACCAGCGAGCCTGACGCGTGGGCGCCCTGGAGCGCTTCTCGCCCGCGCCCGCTCGGCGGCCAGAACCATCGGGGGCCTCTTCCCTGCGGAACCTGTTGCGCAAGCGCTCGCCGAGGCTCGGCCGGCCGTCACCTCCGCCACCGCGGGACTCGCGCTCGCGGCGCTTTTGGGAGAGCTCATCCTCCAGCTTGTTCCAATCCACGTCTATGACCCCGGCTAGCTGATCGGCTGCGTGGGCAAGATCCAGGGCCTCATCGTGCCGGCGCCGACGGTTAGGGTCCGAGAGCACGGCGTGCGCCTCCTGCAAGCGGCTGAACTCGGCTTCGCTGCCGCCCGGGCGATCCGGGTGGCGGTCCTTGGCGAGCTTGCGGTAAGCGTTCTTGATCTCGGATCGGGACGCGTTGCGGGGTACGCCTAAGACCTCGTAGTAGTTGATCTGATCCGTCATCGTCCCTTTATTCTAACCCATGAGCAAGCTCCCCGGAGGCCTCATTTCGCCATCATCGAAAGCCTCCGAGGGCATGTTCTACCTCCTCCCGACACCCACAGTCGGGCTCCTCTTCGAGGGCCTCCTTAAGCGCCGTCTCGGCCATCACGCCCCCGATCTCGCCAAGTGCCCACGCCGCGTGCCCCCGTACTAGCGGCGATGCATCCTCGCGCAAACAGCGGACGAGCGCCGGGACAGCCTCTTTTAGCTTCAGGTTCCCGGCGACCACGCAGCAGTTTCTCAAAAGCCCCGTTCGCCCGGGACGGGTGAGGGGCGTCTCACCGAAGCGGTCCTCGAACTCTTCGTCGGCCCTGATGTCGAGCACCTCCGTTATCTCTAGATACGGCCCACCGCCGAAGTTCGCCGAAAACTCCGGCCAGCGGCTCACGGTCGCCTTACGCTTGTTGTACGGGCAGACCTCCTGGCAGACGTCGCAGCCGAACGCCCAGTCGCTAACCGCATGGCGCAGCTCGCGCGGTATCGCGCCCTTGTTCTCGATGGTCAGGTACGAGATGCAGAGCCTGGCGTCTACCACGCCGGGCGCCTTTATGGCGCCGGTGGGGCACTTGTTCATACAGCGAGTGCACCTGCCGCAGGTGCCCGTGCCCTCCGCGTCCGGCTCAAGCTCGAGGTCCACAATCAAATCCGCGATGAAAAAGTAAGAGCCTATATCGCCGTTGATGAGGCACGAGTTGCGCCCGAAAAAGCCAAGACCCGCGTGCTGGGCCGCCGACCGCTCCAAAAGGGGCACCGCATCCGTGAACGCGCGGGCCTTGATCCTGCACCCCAAAGCCTCCTCAAGCTCCGTCCGTAAGGAGCGCAAACGTTCCTTTATGACCGTGTGATAATCTCTGCCCCAAGCGTAGCGAGCGATACGCCCCCCGCCGCTCACGTTCTCCGGATGCTCCCCAGGATAGTACGAGACACCCAAAGAGACCACGCTCCGGGCGCTCTTCTGCAAGCGACGCGGGTCCGAAAGAAGCCCCACCGGGCGGCGCATGTAGCCCATGTCGGCGGCCATCCCGGCCTCCTGCCACTCTTTTAAACGCCTAGCGCCCTGCGCAAGCGCCTCAGCACGGCCTACGCCGACGAGGTCGAAACCCATCGCCCGCGCCTTCTCTTCCAAAAGGCGCCGGGCTTCTCGGGGACCTCTCGCTCTCTCCCCTTCACACTTCACACCCATAATTCCACCGATTGTAACCGCTCGCAGGGCCAGACGATCTCACCAGCATCACTTTTTTAACAGTTCCGAAAATACTATTAACAACGAAGTTTCGAGAAGAGAGTAATATTCCGGGTATGGACCAAGCAGAAGAGATACAAAACATTCTGGAGTTGCAGGACCAACTCGTCCGCTATCGCAAGGTTTGGGACGTAGGGCCCTGGCTGGAGTTAGACATGTCCACGCCGCAGCTCAAGGCGCTGCTTTTGATCTCCGAGGAGAAGGGGATCCGGATGCGCGAGCTGGCGCACAGGTTAGGGGGCTCGTTCTCGAACGCGACGGTCCTGGTGGACCGTCTCGTGGATCGGGGCCTCGTGGAGCGTATGGCCGAGCCGCAGGACCGGAGGGTGGTGTTGGTCCGGGCCACGGAGGACGGGCAGCACCTCATCGAGCAGCTGGCCACGTCTTGGCGTACGCTCTCGGCGCCCCTGTTGGAGACCCTCACCTCCGAGGACCTGGCCACGGTCCGAAAAGCATTACGCGTGCTCCTCGAGGCGGCTCAAAACCGGGAAGGCTAACGGCGGAGACCGTCGGTTGAGGAGCCTTCCCGTCAGGGACCGGGAATATAATTCTTGCCCTGACGTTTGACCTCATACATTGCTTTGTCGACCGCTTCCGGTAGCCCTTCGGGACTCTCTGTGACGGCACGCCCTTGCGCCTCGACCCGAAAAAGCGAAACCTTCCTCAAGGCATGCTCTCCCACAGGACCCGTTCGTGGGGGATTGAAGGAGGAGCACACGGGTATAATGGGTGGCGATCCGTAGGGAGAGGATCGAAGGAAGGAGCGTTATAGTCACATCTACCATGAATTGGACGACGGGTGAGGAGGCAAGGAACTTCGACGTCCTCACCGACGAGCAGGCAATAAAAGCGATCCGGTCCCCACGGAGGGTAAGCGATCGCCGTAGTCAGGCTTGCACATCTAAGTAGCTCGGAAGGGAGACGATAGCCACGTGAGCACGCAAACATCCGAACAGTCGGTTATCGACGGCGTCAAGAAACAGCTCTTTATCGGCGGCGAGTGGCGTGATGCCGCGGACGGCAGCACCCTCGCCGTGGAGGATCCCTCGACCGGCGAGATCCTGTGTGAGGTGGCCGACGCCCAGCCCGAGGACGCCCTCGCGGCGCTCGAAGCGGCCAGCGAGGCTCAGGAAGATTGGGCCAAGCACCCGCCGCGCCAGCGCGGGGAGATCCTGCGCAGCGCCTTCGAGATGATCACGGAGCGAATGGACGAGCTTGCCACACTCATGACGCTGGAGATGGGCAAGCCGATCGGCGATTCGCAGGCGGAGATCGTCTACGCCTCGGAGTTCTTCCGCTGGTACTCGGAGGAGGCAGTGCGGATCGCGGGCAGCTACTCTATATCGCCGGATGGAAACCAGAGGATCCTAACCATGAAGCAGGCCGTCGGCCCCTGCCTCATGATCACGCCTTGGAACTTCCCGATGGCGATGGGCACGCGCAAGATCGGACCCGCCATCGCCGCGGGCTGCACGATGGTGATGAAGCCGGCCAAGCAGACGCCTTTGTCGATGCTGGCGCTGGCGGAGATCCTCGAAGAGGCCGGCCTCCCCGCGGGGGTGCTGAACGTCGTCGTGAGCTCCTCGTCGAGCGACGTCATCTCTCCCCTCATCGACGACCCGCGCCTGCGCAAGCTGACCTTTACGGGTTCGACGCCGGTCGGGCGTCAGCTAATGGAGCAAGCCTCGGAGCAAGTCCTCCGGGTTTCGATGGAGCTCGGCGGCAACGCGCCTTTCCTCATCTTCGAGGACGCGGACATCGACGATGCCGTCGCCGGGGCGATGGTGGCCAAGATGCGCAACATCGGCGAGGCCTGCACAGCGGCCAACCGCTTCCACGTCGCGGGCTCCGTGGCGGACGAGTTCGCAGAGAAACTCGCGGAGCAGATGAGCCAGTTGAAGGTCGGCCGCGGCACGGAGGAGGACACCGAAGTTGGGCCGCTTATCGACGATGAGCAACTCGACAAGGTCTCGGAGCTCGTCGACGATGCGCTCGATAAGGGGGCCAAGGCGCTCGTCGGCGCCCAGAAGATTGACCGCCACGGCTACTTCTACCAACCGACCGTGCTAAACGACGTGCCCAAGGAGGCCGACCTGCGCTACGAGGAGATCTTCGGCCCCGTAGCCCCGATCTTCTCTTTCGACTCCGAGGATGAGGCGATCGCCGCGGCCAACGACACGGAGTACGGCCTCGTCGCCTACGTCTACACGAGCAATCTCAGTCGCGCGCTCCGCGTGATCGAGGGGCTCGAGGTGGGCATGGTGGGCCTCAACCAGGGCATGGTCTCCAACGCCGCCGCACCCTTCGGCGGGGTCAAGCAGTCGGGCTTCGGCCGCGAGGGCGGCCACGAGGGCATCGAGGAGTACCTGGAGACCAAGTACGTCGCGATCAACCTCCCCGCCGAGGCCCCCCGTTTTATGGGAGGCACCAGCGTACAGTAACGAGCGAGCACGAGCATTCCTTCCCCGGAACGCGGAACTGATGGTGCCGCGTGGCGTCACCTCTAGAGACGCAAAGCAGAGCCCCAAGAGATCGGTGAAAGCTCTTGCTGAAGTACCGGTGATGCCCGGTTAACCTCACGGGGCAATGACCGCGAGCGTCCGCAACCGGCTCCTGGTTTTAGGCCTCCTCTGGGGGCTCTCGCTCGCGGTCGTCCCGGCCCTCGTGATAGCGAGGCCGTACCGGCTTACGGGCTTTCTGGTGGCGGCCCTGGTCTGCGCCGCGCTGAGCGGGTGTATTGGCACGTTGGTGGCCGGGCGGCGGGCTGCGAGGAGGGCCCGACCGGAGGGCACCAAGCGTTCGAAGGTGTTGGCAGGGATCGGGACCGGCGCCTTGCAGGGGCTCGTGGGCGGAGGCGTTGCGGCGCTGCTGTTCTGGGTGCTCATGGCGATAACAGCCTCAGGTTTCACGTTGCGCAACCCGGTCGACCTCTCGGTCCTCATGAGCCCGAGGGTGTTCATGGGCAGCTTCTTCGTCGCCCTCTCAGCCCTCCTGTACGCGTTGGTGTGCGGGCTCTTGCTCGGCCCCATCTTTGGAACGCTTGTAAACCGCGCCGTCCGTGTTGGCAAAGACGCCGGAGGGGACGCCGGCGGGAAGGAGAATCTCGTTGTACGCTAAGCTGCTCGGGATAGGAGCCATCTACGGCCTCGGTTTCACGCTCATAAAATCCGTCTTCCCGACCCCTATACTACTCTTCTTCATAGGCGGGCCGAGCACCGAGGGGGATCTCGCGGTGCTGGCCAGCGTGTACTTAGCCTCCGGGCTTATCGCCGGCGTGGTTGGTGGCCCGCTCTTCGGGGCATTACTACTCCGGCGCAAAGGTTCCGGGAACGACCCACCCCCTCCCCGCGCGACGCCGAGGAGCGGCTCGGACCACTGGCGCTCGCTCGTCTTGAGCTTCTTGCTCGCGATGGTGATAGGTTTTATCTCCGGCCTCCTCATCATAGGCGCCTACTGGTTCGGCATCCTGCCTCCCGGCGGCGTCCTTGACCCCCTCGCGCTTATCCGCAGCTCCAACTTCCCGCCCGGCTACCCGCTCCTCGTCGTCTGGTCCCTGGCCCGCGACCTCTTGCCCGCCATGCTCGCCGGGGTGATACTCTCCCCCTTCGGCGGCGGCTTCCTGTACCGCCTCTACGCCTCCCGGCGTCCTTCAAAAGATGCTTCCCAGCACGGGACCGTCGAAGATGACTTTTAGAAAGCGGAGAAAGGCCCGCGAGTCGGGCTAGATAATGCTGACGAGCGGCGAGATCTTGCAGTCCGTAAGCGCGTAGCTCCTGCGGGCGCGGACGGACTGAACCAGATACTCTAGGCAGTTCGCCCGGCAGTCCACCTTCCCACACGGTACCTCGACCGTCCCCAGGTCCTCCACAATCCTTACCACCGGGTCCAGGCCGTTCTCGGGTGCCGCGTCCTTCCGACGAACGTACTCGCCCTCCTTGTACAGCTCCTGTCCATGGCGGAACACGGCCATAGTCGAATTGTACACTATCGGTTTGATCTGGATCACACCAGGCCGGAGCCTACCTGCCCCGTCCTTTGTAAGCTCGTCCAAAGACGGAGGCGAAAGTACAAGCAGTTACCGGAAACAGTCGCGTTGACACACGCCAGTAGCCCGGCTAAGCTCGACGAGGGAAACACAAGAGGCACGGAGAGAACATGGAGCCCACGAAGTTTCTGCTCGACGAGAAGTCGTTGCCGGAGAGCTGGTACAACATCGTCCCCGATCTACCGTTCGAGCTCGCACCGCCCCTCAACCCTGCGACTAGAGAGCCCGTAGGTCCGGAGGTGTTCGCGCCCATCTTCCCCGAAGAGATCATCCGCCAGGAGATGGCCACTGAGTCGTACGTTCCCATCCCCGGGGAGGTGCGCGAAACCTACGCGCTCTGGCGCCCGACCCCACTCTTCCGCGCTCGCCGTCTCGAGAAGGCCCTCGATACCCCAGCCCGCATCTACTACAAGTACGAGGGCGTAAGCCCAACGGGTAGCCACAAGCCGAACACCGCCGTTCCTCAGGCGTTCTATAACAAACAAGAAGGGGTCAGGCGTCTTACCACCGAGACCGGCGCCGGACAGTGGGGCTCTTCACTGGCCTTCGCCTGTCAGATGCTGGATCTTGAGTGCACGGTCTACATGGTCCGCGTCTCCCACGACCAGAAACCCTACCGGCGCATCATGATGGAGACCTACGGGGCAGAGGTCCATGCGAGCCCCTCCGACCTGACCCAGGCCGGCCGAGACACCCTAAAAGAGGACCCCGACTCTCCCGGTAGCCTCGGCATCGCCATCAGCGAGGCGGTCGAGGACGCCGCGACGCACAACGACGCGAAGTACTCTTTGGGAAGCGTACTGAACCACGTCCTCTTGCACCAGACGGTGACCGGGCAGGAGGCCCTCCAGCAGATGGAACTTGTTGGGGAATATCCGGACATCGTAGTAGGCTGCGTCGGCGGCGGTTCGAACTTCGGCGGCATCGCGTTCCCCTTCCTCCGAGAGAACTTAAAGAACGGCCGCAACACAAGGATAATGGCCGTCGAGCCCGCCTCGTGCCCGACGCTTACCAAGGGGCACTTCACCTACGATTTCGGGGACACGGCGGGCACGACGCCGATGATGAAGATGTACACCTTGGGGCACTCGTTCGTCCCACCGGGGATTCACGCCGGGGGCCTCCGTTACCACGGGGACTCCCCCGTCGTCTCGGCGCTGGTGGCCGAGGGTCTCGTCGAGGCCCGCGCCTACGCCCAGAACCCGACCTTCGAAGCGGGGGTCCTCTTCGCCCGAGCGGAGGGCACAGTCCCGGCGCCGGAGGTGACGCACGCGATCAAGGCGACGGTGGACCTGGCCCTGGAGGCCAAAGAGGCCGGCGAGGAAAAGAAGATCCTGTTTAACCTCTGCGGCCACGGCCACTTCGACTTGGCCGCCTACGAGCAGTACCTCGCCGGAAATCTCGTGGACCTGGAGTATCCCAAGGCGGCTATCGAGGAAGCCGTCGCCCGCATTCCCCGCTGAAACCGATTGGTGCACTACGGCCACCTCAAATCTCGAGGCGCGTATCTTCGAGGTCGAGGTCCCGCTCGATGCGGCCACGCACGCTGTCGCTGATGCGACCTTCGTCTCTTAGTTGGATCAGCGCTTCCCGTTCCGCGCTTAGAAGCTCCCGCCTGAGACGCTGATACGCCAGAGAACGCTCTTCGTAGCCGTCTTCCTCACCGTTACCGTTCTCGGACTGGCCAGTGGAGCGGGCGGCAAAACGGCGGCGACGGTACTCGTAGAGTTCACGCATTCGCTCGGCCGTATCGTCCCGCACCCATTCCTCGCCTTCGAGCTCCTCGATCCTCTCGAGCGCTGCCTCCGCCGCCCGTAGCCGTGCCTCGTTCTCCTCGTGTTCCTCCTCGCCGTCGTCCTCCAAGCCTAGGCGGCGGACGAGCAATGGCAAGTTCAGGCCCTGTAGCACCAGCGTCACCAGGATGACGCAGAAGGTGAGGAAGATGACCAGGTCTCGTCCGGGAAATGGTTCCCCGCTCCCCACAGTGAGAGGGAGCGAGAGCGCGGCCGCTAACGAGACGCCTCCTCTCATGCCTGCGTAGGAAACGAAAGTGACCTGCCGCCAAGGAGGGAAGGGGTTGCGTTCGCGCATACGGCGGCTGAGGTAGTGAGGTAGATAGGTCATCGGAAACGTCCACACCAAACGCGTTATGATGACCGCCGAACTCACGAGCAACGCATACAGGACCAACATTGCCGGGGATTCGCCAGAAAGTTCACCAGAGATTGTGGAAAGCTGCAACCCGATGAGGATGAACAGTACCGAGTTCAGCAAGAAGTCCATTACCCACAACACCTCGAACACCTGCAGGCGGTTGCGCGGCGAGGTCATTTTCGGGGATTGCCAGCTGAGGTAAAGGCCCGTCACGACCACCGCGATCACGCCCGATGCCCCGAGTTCCTCGGCCGGAAGATAAGCAGCGTAGCCCGTGAGGAGCGCTATCGTGGTCTCTACGAGCGGGTCCTCAACCCACCACCGCACGCGTGAGATCGTCCACCCTACCGCTAAGCCGATCGCCGCGCCGCCGATCCCGCTAAACACGAACTCCAACCCCGCGTTGAGGATCGAGAAACTCCCAGCCACGACGGCCGCCACGGCCGTGCGATATAAGGCCAACGCAGTTCCGTCGTTGATGAGGCTCTCGCCCTCGAGGATCGTGATGATATTGCGCGGCAGTCCGAGACGCTCGGCGGTGCTCGCGACGGTCACCGGGTCGGTCGGCGAGACGATAACCCCGAGAACAAAAGCCACGGGCCAAGAAAGTCCGATAGCCACGTGCCCCACCACGGCCACTGTGACGGTGGTAAGCAGCACGAGACCGATAGACAGGAGTGCTATCGGTCTGATCTGGGCCTTGAGGTCGCGCGGCGAGGAGAAAAAGGCCGCCGAGTAGAGCAGCGGCGGAAGAAAGATCAGAAAAACCAGGTCCGGTGGCAGCTCGATCGCAGGTAAGCCGGGAACGAGGCTCAAGGCTAGACCCCCGACGACGAGGAAAACCGGGTACGGCACCCTGGAGATGCTGGCGAGCAGCACGAAGCTCGTCACCGCAACGAGCAATCCGAAGATTATGAGTTCTAAGTGTGCAAGCATCGTGCCTTACCTTCGTTCCCCGAGTGCTCTTCCTGAAACCTCAGATCGCGAAGGGTGCTGGCTGCCTTGCTTCGCTACGTTGCAAAGCGCGCGTCCGCCACTTCTCTTTGCGAACCGATACGTACCCCATTATCCCTACCGGAAGGATGGAGGTCCTGTTACTGTTACAGAGAATGGGATACGAGAATAGAGTTGTTCTCTTGGACGCACAGGAGGAACCACGCCACTACGGGGCGGAGCGGCCCGCGCCTCCTTCTTTCCCGCTCGTCTCAACTCTACCGTAGCGGTCCCGTCCTCTATCCGACGTTAGAAGGAGAGCTCAAAGGCTGGGGCTTTTTGGACCAACACGTCGAAGCGCACCTCTGGCGCACCGTCGGTCAGCAAGGCGCGGAACCGCAGCTCAGGTTGTTTTGTAAATTGGGAGCAACATCCACAAATTGTGGCAGAGCACCTTGCTAAGCGCCTCGTAAATCTGCCCCACGTTGCTCTTGCTCCGAAGGCTATCCCCGAACTTGGCCTTCATCATCGAGTAGGCAGTTTCGATGTCAGAGCGCTGGTGGTAGTGCTCCAGGAACCTCTCGCGGTTGCCCATGAAGTAGTGGTACTTCTAGGGGGGGTCCCCCCTCCCCGCGGCGGCTGCAATATAGATGTCTCTGGGCACGCACACAACGGTTCTGGTGCCTCGAGTTTCCGAAAACACTACAATTGGGGGCTGCCAGCCCCAGGGATACAAGCACAAAAGCACCTCTAAGAAGTCTACAACTTTTCTTACGTTGACGAACGGGTAGCCGGCGGGAGGGGGGGGAAGAATCCGCCGGTAGGTCAAGTATACGTTAATCCGGCCGAGTGCACCTTCCCGAAACCGCCCCCAAGCAGTGCTTCGATCGGCGCGGTCGTCTTCGTTGGAACTCTTCTCGCCCCAACTCCGGCTTCGGCTCAACCATCGTACCCCACCAAGAAGTCACGAGGGCCAAGGCCACCCTTCGGAGGCCATGGCTCGGTCGGAGGGCTCTCGCACACCCCGAAATCTAGATAACGACGGAGATGCCGTAGTCGGCTACCTAGCCCTTCTGGTCCAGGCGTTGTGCTATCGCTGGGAATCCCGATGCATTAGGGACGTTCACACCAGCACAACGAGGCTTTGCTGCACGTACACTTGGAGCCTACGGCAGGCCCCCACGGCGGCCGCTTGCAGAACCTGAAGCCCTCTCTCCGGCATTCTCCAGGCCCCGATCATGCTGGTTTCCCTTTCCTGGTAACGGACACGTTTCTGAGCGCCAATCACCATCTGCCCTACCCGCCACGAGGCTCGTGCGCGCGCATGAGGCGCGGTCTACAACATCTTGTAGACCAACAAATTTGCTATGTCCCTCCCATTCGTAGTGCTCTACCCTGCGACCGAATACTACCGAGCGGCGACCGAACGAGCAATCAAAGCACTTGGAGCGAGTTCCCGTGATCGCCTTCAGCTTAGCTGTGAACGAACCGAGAAAAGAAGGGAGTTAGTACCACACTCATGCGGGTTGTAGCCCTCGTTCTTGCGTACATCGGCATCTTCCTCCTGATCACGGTTACGCATCTAGCCGGGCTGTGGGCATACCCTTCGCTTCGAACCACCGAGAGCTCCTCCGGAGGTGGTTCAGAGAACGCTAGCAACGCTATTACGGACAGTAGCACCGATGCCGCAAGGACGAGTTCCTCGGAGAAACCCCCGCAGCTCTCTGGCACCACCCCTGAGGAAAGTTCCCCCATCGTTACGCAAACCGGTTATATCGTTGCCCCTCGGTGCGCTCTGTGGTCCGTGGAAGCGTTGGATCTCTACTATTCCCCCGCCGATCCCTCGGCCATATGCGTACGGCCACCACCGGAGAGCCCTGTTCGGGACGGATCCCAGCCCACCCCGAGAAGCGCGCAGATGCCGCTCAACTGCGCCGTCGCCCCCGATTCGGCCGTCTATTGCCTCGTGGGAGGACAACTTACCGCGGACACCCTCAAAACGTTCTACGAGCGGGGAGAGCTGCAGACTCCCAAGGAGCCTAGAGAAGGTGACGGGGTAAAGGAGGGCGCCGTCGAAGCGCCGGTTCCCGAGCACCTAACGGTATCGCCCCCCGACACGTATCCTCCTCCGACTCCTCCGGCTGCAGACCTGCAGCAGGATTACCCGGTGGTGTCGATCGCGGAGCCGACCGTCTCACCTACCCCCATACCTACGCCGTCCTACCAGGAGCCCATCTACGCGGAAGAGGAGGAGGATGGTGGGTACGTCTATTGGTACACTTATTGGTATTGAGATACGAGGCACCGTTTGCTAGCACCCCTTTACAGTCTCATACAGTACAAATCCCGGAACTTATACCTGCTAGCCAAAGCATCACGTCACCGCCTGCGTCGCTCGCGTATTTCGTGCCAAACAGCAATTACCACCACGGCAGGAGAGAAGAGCAAGATCGCGATCGTGCCGTCGAAGGCAACGATCACTTCCCTCAACGTTTCGTCCATCACTACTGCCTCTTGTAAAGCTTCGTCGTCTTCGCAGCAGATCCGCTAAGATACCAGTTCTGCTATTACTCAGCAAACCTTTGCTACTTTTTTCTCCGCTAGGATTCTCCTAAACTGGCCAAGCGGAGCTCGGTACTTCTCGTACTCTCCTCAGAAGCCTACCAAGCTGAGTTAACGAGCGCTCAGAAGCGAGCAGCGCTTGGAGCGAGTTCGCCAAGACTTCCGTCCCGTTTTGCCTAAAGCAAAACTGCCCTCTCATCTGTATATTGCTACAGTCCGTCAGAAGCGGGAGAGAAGGGAGCGCTTAGTCGTGGTCAGGCGGATCTCGCTTTGGGTAAAGGAGCACCAGCTCATCACCTACTTCGTTCTCGCCTATGCGATCTCCTGGATAATCGTGGCCCCCCTCGTCGCCTCCGCACAAAGTTTTATCGACGTGCCTGTTCCTTTTGCCCTGCATTATCTGAACGATTACGGCCCCTTACTGGCCGCGCTCATCACCGCAGGTGTCGCTAACGGAACCGATGGCCTTCGTGAGCTGTTTCAGCGAATGATAAAGTGGCGTGTCGGGTGGGGTGGGGGTTGGTCGCCGCCTTCTCGCCGCTGGCGTTGTACGGCATCGCGGTAGGTATAGTTGTTGGCCTGGGAGATCCACCCCCGGATTTGAGCCGGCTCGGGACCATAACGTACCTGCCTTACCTCGGATTGGCCGGCTGGATCTTCTGGATACTCACCGCCGGTATCGGAGAAGAGAGCGGCTGGCGTGGCTTTGCCTTGCCAAAACTGCAGCGCCGTAGGAGCGCTTTGTCCGCCACCCTGATCATCACCTTGTTCTGGGTGGGCTGGCACCTGCCCCGGTTCTTCTACTACGGCGCCTACATGGAGCTGGGCTTCTCGGTGCTACCGGTAGCCGCGCACGGCTTTTTAGCGCTAGCCATCGTGCTGACCTGGTTATACAACAGCACACGCGGAAGCATCCTAATGGCCGCTTTATTCCACGCTGGTTACAACTTCTGGGCCGCTTCCGGTGCCGCCGGAGGACTTGTCACTTCCACCATAGATGCGTTACTCATAATTTGGGCCGTGGCTGTGGTTCTCGTGTTCGGACCAGCCAAACTTTCCCGCAAAGCGAAGCAAGTGCTGTGAAACCGGGCGTATTCACAGCGTATTTCCTACGCCAGATGTTGGCAATTCCAGACCTTGTACAAGCATCCGATCATCGGCCCGCTTCCACCGAATTCTTAGGTTTCGCGTTCCTCGTTGTTCTTGATGTTCGCCTCGATAACTGTCAGTGTTACTGTCAAACCAAGCCGCGCAGGCCGAGGTTCAGCTCTCGTGACCTGTGCCAGTAATTAACGCGGCGGCTTGCGACACGCCCGTGTGGTGTGCGATGCTGCCTCTGTGAGCGCCTACTCAAAAGATTCGGGGCGAGGATGGGTATCTATTGGCTGAGTCAGCCCGAGGGCAAAGGTGGCTAAAGGTGGCTAGTACCCACGACCTCACGAAGCCCTGGACTTCGAGGATCCGCGGTGAGCGGCGGTAGCGTAGGGCGCATCGTAGGAGCCTGCACGGCGCTGGCGGTGATACACAGTCTGCTTGCCTCAAAACAGGTTAAGGATTTAGTGCGTCGGATCGCCGGGTCCCGCTACCGGAACGGCTTCTACCGCCTAGCCTACAATGCGCAATCGGTGGTGGTCTTGGCGTGGGCGGCGTGGTGGTTCTCGCGCCTGCCCGACCGAGATCTTTACCAGGCGAAGCCGCCCTGGTCTTGGCTCTTTCGGATAGGTCAAGCCGCCTCTTTAGGCATGCTGCTCTCCGGGGTGCGGGTGATCGGCCTTCTCGACTTCGCCGGCATAACTCAGTTACGGGAATTCCTCGCGGGGCAGCATCCCGATCCCGAACCGGAGGCGCAAGGACCGCCACTGGGCGCCGACAACGAGATGGTAACGGCCGAGGCGTTCCGCTTCACCCGCCATCCAAGCAACCTCGGCGCTTTGGGGTTCTTCCTGCTCTTCCCTCGCATGACGGTGAACTACGCGGCACTGGCGGCGCTGGTAACTCTTTATGTGGTGTTAGGCTCCTTGCACGAGGAGTACCGTCTGCGAGCGGCCTACGGCACCCCCTTCGAGCGGTATCGGCGCAAGGTGCCTTTCCTGGTACCTCGGCCACGAAGGTGAAGGCCCTGGCATTCCGTCATGCCTGGTATCAATACCAGGCGAACCCGCTAAGAAATGGTGACGCCGAGAGAAGGAGATGTTGGCGGCGAGTTACGTTTTCGACTGTCCAAGGTCCTCACCGCGCACGCCGCCGTCATGGCCGGGCTGAGCATCGCACACTCGTTGCAGATGCGTGGCCTGCGCGGCACGCTGCTATTCGCCGCGCTAGGGCACGCAGTACCCACCCTCGGCGAGCACGTGGCGATCAACGTCTTGAAGGAGCTGTGTCACCGTGTGGAGCCCCAGGCCCAAGACGTACCGTTGGCTATCACGCTCGGTTGGTACCCCATTAGCTACGCGACCTTCGCTATGGTATAGAGCAAGCTGAACCATGCCAACCTGCCTAAAGATAAACAGCGCCGCGTCTGTCGCCGGCCGCGGCTCTGGTGACGACTAGCCTGGACCTGTTGATCGAGCCTTCCGGCTTGGATCTTGGCTGTTGGTAGTGGAGTGCCGATGGAGCGTACGCCACCGAGATCGAAGGTCCAAATGGCAAGCACGGCGTTCCACTGCTGAACTTCGTCGGCTGGCTCGATAACGACCGTCACGTTAGCCTACCAACAGCCCAACCATGACGATGAGAACGCGTCTCCACTACCACCAGGAACAGCCGGCAGCCCGGAGGCGGGCCGCAGCGCTCCTGCTGCTGCCTTACTACTTGCCGACGGTGGCGTGGGCGCTGAAGCGGGCGCAGACCAAAGTACCTGCTGTACTCTGTGGCCTTTTCGGCTGCGTTATGGGCTGCTCTGAGGGGTCACCGATACTTCTTTTGACGGTTTCCCAATACGCTATCACCGGCGCACTGAAGAAATGCGGCGCGGTGCGTGCTCCCGGGCAGGTTGCCCCGTTCGGCCGTGCACAGTGACCTCCTCTGGGTCAAGAGGTACCGCCGAACGTCACCTTTGCCGGGATGGACCGAGCCGTCCCGCTCTACAGCGAACCCAAGGTGTTCGTGCAGTATCCACCTCTCAGCCTTCGCCAGCTCGCCCTCTTGAGAGTAGCGATAGGTGGCCCGTGGGCAAAGCGCTCTAAAAGTCGTCCGGCGGCGAGACGTAAGGATCACCGGGCAGGAATAACGTCTCCAAGAGCTCGAGGGCCTTAGCCGAGTTGGGCTGTACGAGGTCGCGGCGGAGGAGCTGCCTGGCTGAGAGGTAGCCAGCGTAGAGCTGGGCCAGTTGACGCGCGTCGAGCGCCACCCGATCGTCTGCCTCCGCACCGCGGAGCACGCCACTGTCCCCGACCGTGTACTCCCCCGCATTCTCCGGGATTACGTCGTCCTCGACCTCTAAGACGAGCGGTGTAGAGAGAACTTCGCTCCGGCGATCCAACAACCCGAGAGCACCCTCCACACTCACGAGGCGGAGCATAAACTCGGGGTTTATGCGGGTGTCGACGAAAGAGTTCGGAAGGTAAGGGTGTAGCGGTTCCCCACGCGGCACGGAGTACTTGACGTCAAACATGAGAGGATCGAAGGCCGCGGCAAAGGAGATTAGGCCCTCTCGCGCCTCTGGCGTTTCGGCGACGAGCTCGGAAAGGGTGAGGATACGCGGCGAGCCATTCCCCTCCGCCTGCTTGTAGAGCAGGTACCCCTCGACG
>Ga0126310_10000154_pt1 | contig 20281 bp, 14 predicted proteins | sample Plot60_FD_92540 | JGI IMG/M metagenome (GOLD analysis project Ga0126310, IMG submission 92540) | Serpentine soil microbial communities from UC McLaughlin Reserve, CA, USA - Plot60 | ecosystem: Environmental > Terrestrial > Soil > Grasslands | place: USA: UC McLaughlin Reserve, Lake County... | reverse complement strand
GAAGCTCATCCCGCGCGCGCGTCGCGAGCCGGAGACGTAGTTGGCGAAGCGGGCCGCTTCGGGGTGGAAGGCGGCGACCCCGATGCCGCTCAGGACGACGCAGAGCAGGATCAGGGGGTAGCTGGGCGCGACGCCGGCGAGCGCCATCCCGACGCCTGCGGACAACACCCCGAGCGGCATGAGCACAGGGATCGGGCGGTTGTCCGAGAAGATACCGAAGAGCGGCTGGACGACCGAGGAGGCAACGGTGGCGGCGAGCACCAGCGTCCCGGCCGCCGCCAGGGAGAGGCCCCGCTCCGCCACGAGGAACGGCAGGAGCGCCGCCACGGCTCCCTGGTTGAGGTCCGTGAACAGGTGTCCGGCCGACAAAATGGACATCGCCCGCCGGTCGACGTCTTTTCTTGGGCTCTCGCTCAAGGACCACCCTTCTCCGGTAATGGTCCGTTCCGACGAGAGGGATACTATCAGTCCTCGCGTATGTCGTACGCTGAGAAGGCCCAGACACGTGCCGCGCGGAGATCGATGACGGCGTCCCTGACCTCATCGATCATCTCGCGGGCCGCCTCGGCTGGCTTCCCCGGCGCCGGACGACCGCTGCGGGGAGGGGAGATCTTGATCAGCGCCTCTGGCACGTCCCGCTCCACCTTGCCCAGTTCGCGCGCCTTGCGCAGCGCCTCGTCGAAGCCGCCCACCTCGTCGGCGAGGCCGAGGTCGAGGGCCTCGGCTCCGGTCCAGACGCGGCCCCCCGCCACGCCCTCGAGCTCGGTCGCTCCCACGCCACGCCCGCGCGTGACGCGGTCCTTGAACTCGTCGTACATGAAACTGAGCTGTTCTCGCAGGACGCGTAGCTCGTCGGGCGTCGGGCTTCGGCTGAGATCCAGGAGACCGGCCCTGGCGCCGCGCTCCACGGTGGCGGGGTGCACGCCGATCTTCTCGTAGAGGCTGCGGGCGACGGGGCGGATAGAGAGGACGCCAATAGACCCCGTTATGGTGGTGCGGCGGGCGACGACGTGGTTCGCGGCCGCCGAGACGTAGTAGCCACCGGAGGCCGCGGCATTCCCCATAAGTACGACCACAGGCTTCTTCACGCGGATGCGCTCTACCTCGCGCCAGATCAGATCAGACGCCAGAGCGTCGCCGCCGGGCGACTCGACGTGAAACAGTATTGCCGCAACCCGCCGGTTGTTCTCCGCGAGCCGCAGGGCGGCGACGACAGACTCGCTCCCCGCCTGCTCCCCGCCGAGTAGCGGCAGCGGGACTGGCAGCCTCCGGCTCTTCCCCCGCACTATGGTCCCGGAGAGGCTCACCAGCCCGACACGCCGGCGCGGGCTCCTCCGGTACGGTACGCGCAGGGACCGGCGCGCCACGCCCCACTCCACGAGCTTCGCGTGTTCCCCTTCTGTCCCCAGCCTCTCCGGCAGCTCGTCCTCGTAGCACACCCCGTCGAGCAAGCCGCGGGAGAGCGCATCGGGGGCGGCGTAGGGGGCGCCATCCATGGCAGAACGTGTCTCCTCAAGAGAGAGGCCTCTTGCACGGGAGATCGCGCCTACCAGCTCCTCGAACCTGCGGTCGAGGAGGCGCTCGGCCTGCTCGCGTCCCTCTCTGGAGAAGTCGTTGCGGACGACGGGGTCCCCCGCCGACTTGTACGGCGAGACCGCGACGACCTCGGCCTCGAGCCCTATGCGATTCAGGGCGTCCTTGAGGAAGTTGACCCTGGTACGGAGTCCGATGACGCCGATGGTCGCGAGCGGCGTCGCCAGGATCTCGTCCGCTGCGCACGCCAGGTAGTACGAGCGGCTGTCCACGGGGTCCAGAAGATAGGCTACGACCCGGCCGCCACGCGCCCTGAAAGCGGTGATCTCCCGGCCCAACTCCTCCAGCGCGGCCCAGCCGGCGTCCAGGCTCCTGAGGCGCAACACGACCCCCCGGGGACGGCCGTCTGACGAGATCCTGGCGAGCATACCCCTTAGCCCCTCGAGGCTCGGCCCGGTCGGCCCGGGTCTCAGGCGTCGCTGGATGAAGCCGACCCGGGACTCGAACTCCGGCAAGGATCCAGCCACCTCGAAGGAGACGTAGTCGGGCGGCCGTCTCAGGAGCCGCACGTAGGCATTGCGCAACAGGCGCCATAGGTTCACCAGAACATCGGTCAGTAGGGACATCCTGGGCTAATGTTACACCGTAGCGGGCTGGACACCGTATGATAGACTCCGGAATAGGAATGGTTACTGATTGGACACTATGGTAGAAATGCCCGGCGTGCTGGAGCCAGACATCCGGGAGAAGTTCCGGCGGTCGGGGTACACCCTGACCTCCCAGCGTCGGGCCGTGCTCGACGCGCTCAACGAGGCCGGGGGGCATCCTTCGGCCGAGGACATCTACCTTATCGTCAAGAAGAAAAACCCGCGCGTAGCTCTCGGTACCGTCTACCAGGCTCTCTCGGTGCTCGAGGAGATTGGGGTCATTAGCTCCAAGCACTGGTCGGAGTCGCCCACGCGCTACGACCTGAACCTGGAGCCGCACCTGGACGTCCGTTGCGCCGCCTGCGGCGCGGTATCGGAGATCCCCGGCATCGAGCTCGGGGAGCTGGAAGAGAGCATCAGGCACAATACCCCTTACGAGGTAACCCGTACGACGATCGTCGTCGATGGCCTCTGCCCCTCCTGTAAGGGAGCCTGAAGGGAAAGATTCCAAGGGCCTGCCCGCTCGAAGGGTTCAAGTAGTGTGCTGTGATGGGGATGAGACGGCGGGCTTGTTTGATTGTTGTTTCGTGCGCCGGTAAGCTAGTATGTCGGTAACCACTATCCGGATGATCTCGGCCACCGGGATAGCCAGCAATGCGCCTGGGATGCCGGCCAACAGCCCCCAACCAGAACAACGATGAAGATCACAAGCGCATTGAGCTGGACGGCTTTGCTGTAAACCATCGGCTGGAGGACGCTGCCTTCCACCTGCTGGTAGACGACTATGTAGACGAGCAGCACCACGGCCTTCCACGGCTCGACGAACAACCCCACGATGACGAGCAACGCCCCGCCCAGCGTCGCGCCCACCAGCGGTATGAGGTCCAGCACCGCGACCAGCAGCGCCAGTGCGGCGGCATAGGGCATGCCAAGGACCACCAGCACGACGAAGGTGACTACACCGCAGATTACGCTGATGGCGAGGTTACCACTGACGTAGCCTGTGACCGCCGCTGCCGATTGCTCAAGGAGGCGTCGCACGAGCGGCCGGTGTGCCTCGGCGAAGAGCCGTACTCCAGCGTCGAGATACCGCTCGCTGCCCAGGAGCAGGAAGAAGGTGAGCGTCAGGACGGTTACCAGAGCGGCGACGAACCCTGCGGCGCTAATGAGTATGTCTCTGGTGGACAAGAGGAAGTTGCTGGCCGCCTCCCCCAGCTGACTGCGGAGATCGCCGAGCTGGTCGCTGAACCGCTCGAACACAGAACCCATACCGTATTGTTAAGGGAAGGAACAAAAGGAGATCCAAAGTGCGACGCATTGTCGCACTACTCACAGCGCTGACAACGATGTTGTCAGCGCTGGCGATTGGCTCTGGCGAGGCGTTCGCCCAAGACGGAATGGCCGACGTCTCGGTGGCGAGAGCGCCTGACGTTATCGCCTTGCGCACCACGCCCCTGGACGTCCTCATCGCAGCAGACAATATATGCGGCCTGCGAGGACCAGGTGTCGCGCCATCTTTCTGTCGTCCCTTCGACTTCAGATGCGTCATTCTCTTGGGGTAAGAGCCAGAAGGCAGGAAGTTATGTTTTCCCGCCTCTCTCATCGACTTCGACCTTACAGGCGCCATCCCGAGCGCGACAAACCTGGTAGTTACTGGTGATGCGTGCATCGAGGCTACGTATCTTCGTTCAACCCGTACTTTTAAAGCCTGATCCAGCGGGCCCGATGCGCGGGACCCGGTCATGAGGACGCCCTTTACCCGAGCCCTAACAAGGTTTACTCTAAGCTACACGCGATTCCAGGAGGGACGGGTGACGCGGCGCACTCCCCGGAAAGGGCTCAGGTGAGCGGAGAACCCAGGGATGAGGTAGACGAGCTCGCCAGAGGGATGGAGGCGGCGGGAGCCCTGATCGAAAGCCTCGAGGAGGAGGTGGCGAACCTCCGCCGCGACCTGGAGCAGGCGAGCGTCGCGCTCAAGGCCGCCCAGGAGGAGGTCTCGGCAAGGGGACGCGCCCTTGAGGAGCAGGAGCGCGCCCGCGCCGAGGCCGAGAGGAAGGTGGAGAACGTCCGCGCCGAGCTCTCCCAGCTCCGCACCCGGCACTCAGACGATCAGCTCAGGCTCCGAAACGAGCACATCAACGAGCTCGCCGATGCGCGCCGCAAGCTCGAGGAGCAGCGCCGCGCGGACGTGGAGGCGGCCTCCTCCGAGGATCGCGTGGCGACGCTTAAAGAGGAGTTCAGGCGGGAGCGGGAGGCGCTGGAGCAGCGCCACGAAGCGGAGATGGAGGCGCTCAGGACCTCCTCGCAGCAGTGGGAAGAGAAGCTGCGGGAGGGCTATCGGGAACAGGAAGAGCGCCACGCGGCCGAGCTCGAGAGCATGCGGCTGGAGGTTGAGGAGCGGAAGGAGGAGCTGGAGCGCCGCCTGAGAGAGGACTTCGAGCGGCGCTATGCCGAGGAGCGACAGGCAGCCGACGAGCGGCAGGAAGCGGCGCTGCACACGCTAAGGAACGCCGCGGCCGGCAGGGAGCTGGAGCTCCAGAAGGACTACCAGGCGGTGGTCGAGACCCAGCAGACCGAAATAGAGTCCCTGCGGGAGCAGGTGGAGCAGCAGGCCAGGGAGGCCGAGGAGGAGCGACAGAAAGAGCTGCGCAAGGTCAAGGCACAGGCCGAGAGTCGGGAGCGCGAGCTGCGGCGTACGCAGGCTTCCAAGCTATCGGAGACGAGCGACGCAGCCGACCGCCGGGTGGCCTCACTCCAGGCCCAGAGAGAGGCGGACAACCGGGCGCTGCGGGCGCGCCACGCCGAGGAGATCGCGCGCCTGAGGCGCGAGTACGAGGAGCGCCTCGCGGCCGAGGACGAGCGCCGCAAGCTCGAGACCTGGGCGCTCGAGGAGAGGCTTGGGGAGGCAAGGATCCAGCGCGAGACCGAGGTCCGCGCCTACACCGCCCACCTGACCGAGCTCGAGGCCGCCAGGCTCGCCCAAAAGACCTCTGCAGAAGAGGACCTCGAGCGCGTGGTCGAGCGATTCGGGGAGGAGATCTCCGACCTCGAGGGCCGCATCACAGAGCTCGAAGAGTCCCTCGAAGAGTCCGAGCGACTAAGAGGAGAGATGGAGGCCGAGCTCGCGAACTTCCGGACCCGCGTCGAGAGCGGGGAGGCCTTGCGGACCAACGGAGCCCCGCGCGAGGGAAGGGACACCGAGGACGAGCAAGACGGGCGCTTGAGGGAGCTGGACGCCGAGAAGCTCCTGGCCGAGGAGAGGATCAGCGACCTGGAGACGCGCCTGCGGGAGGCCCAGGAAGAAAGTCGACAGAATGCCCGAAAGCTGGCGGAGGCGCTGGAGAGTCTCGAGCGGCTCTCGCACCCCGAGCGCCGTCTCAGGGACGGCATCGCGCTGTTCAACGCCAGCGAGCACGCCCGGGCCGTCGCGTCCATCTCCAAGGCCCTCGGCCTCCCGCGAGTCTATGCCGGACTGGACGGGGAAGCCCCCGGGAAGCCCCTTCTAACGTTCGCCTGGGGAGAAATAGCCTGGCGCCGCTACGTCTCCGACCCGACGGAGGGGGTCGAGGAGCCCAGAGTCTACCTGACAGGGACCGGCGACGACCCTGCGGAGATCGAGGGTCCTGACCAGCACCCGAACGCCCGCATGGACGCCCAGGGAAGGTTGATGCTGGGCATCCAGGCTCGCTGAGACAGCACGCTGCGGCCTCCGCTTGTCAGCACGTCCCCTAAAGGGGACTTTCAGCACGCCGTCCGGCTTCGCCAGGCGGCTTGTCAGCATCTCAGCGCAAAGAGAAGCTGAAATGCTGACAAGCGAAGCCCGTAAGGGCGTAGCGTGCTGAAAGCGGAAGCCGAAGGCCGCAGCGTGCTGACAAGCTTGCGAAGCAGGCGTGCTGACTAGCGCGGAGCGCGACGCCTCATCCGCTGGTTGTAGGCGTACAGCGCCTCCCCGCGGCGAGCCCCCACGTAGGCTGCGGCCAGGGAGACGGCGAGAAAGAGGGCGGCCAGGAGAACGGTCACCGCGTCCTCCACGCCGGGGAACACTCCCTGCCCTGTGGCAAGGTTTATGATGGGTGAGATCACGAACGCCGCCGGGGCGACAAGGACGCCGTGCAAGCGGCGCCGGGCGGGCGCCCTGTAGCTCGCGGCCATGCCGCCGAAGTAGAACGAGAAGGCCGCCGCGAACACCAGCATGGCGGTCGGGACAGCCGTGGAGGCGGCGATCTCCATCCCGAAAATCGCCGTGAAAACCGGCGCGAAGACGCCGAACACCACGAGCAGCCCGATCGCGAGGGCGACGAGCACCCCTAGCGCTACCGCGGTGATGCTCCTCGTCATGAAGTTATTCTAACAACCGTCCTCGCAGCCCCGCGTGAAGCCGGCCACGCAGGGTGTCGTGAGGTGACGGATGGGTCCTGATAAGCTGGCGGGATGCTTCTGCCGGGCGACAGGAAGACTGGGCGTGCTCGCTGAGCTGCTCCGTGTGCTGCCGGTGGCGATCCTGCTCGGCACGGTGCCGGGGTACTTCTGGGCGAAGTGCCTCTCCCCTCCCGCCGACCGCGTCGAACTGCTCGCCTACTCGACGGCGCTCTCTATGGCGCTCGTTCCCACCGCCGCGTTGCTGCAGGCGCGCATCTTCGGCACGGGGGTGACGCTCCCTATTGCAGCGGTCTCCGCGGCAGCGGTGTTCGCAATGGGGATCGCCGCTTACCTTCGCCTCGGACCGGCCTGCGACATCCAAAGGTCTCCTCTTTTCCCACCCTCCGCTCCACTGGGCGTGTACGCGCTGGTACCGCTCTTGGGCGTCTTCGGGCTCATGCTCGGGGCGGCCTTCGGCCTCGTGTCGGGGGTCCGGTACGCCGTTCCGGTGGCCCTGCTGGTGCTCTTTGCAGGCGTTGCGGGTCCACTCGCGTCCCGGGATTCGACTCGGGAGGCGCACCGGGACGCGCCGGCCGGGGTTCGTCGCACGCTAGTGCGGGGAGTCCCGATCCTGGCGGTCTTGCTGTTGGTTCTGTTGAGGGGTTACTGGGGTCCGGTGCGGCACGACTGGCCGTTCATCCGGGGCGGAGACCAGTTCTCCCACGCGGTAATGTCGAACCTGATGATGGCGGAGGGGAGAATCGACTCGTACCTGATCTACCCCCCCGGCTTCCACACGATGACCGCGGTAATCTCGCGCCTGAGCGGGCTCGAACCGCTGGAAATTTTCCCTGTTCTCGCTCCCGCCCTGACGCTCCTGCCCGCGCTCGCGTGCTACGCGCTGGCCAGCAGGCTCTGGGGCCCGGTCTACGGGACAATAGCCGCCTTTTTCTCCGGTGTGCTCCTGGTGGGCCCCTACGAGAGCTTCGCTGAGGCCCGCTACCCGAACATACTCTCGGCGGACTTCCTGATCGTGATGGCGGTGGCGGCCCTGATCCGGTTCTACGGTTCGCCGGGCGCCCGCTCCGGCCTCCTCTTCGCCATCCTCGGCTCCTCCGTGGTTCTCTACCACCAGGTAGGAAGTTTCTACCTCGCCGTGCTCCTCGCGCTCGTCGCCGCCTCCTTCCTGCCTTACCTGCTGCTCACCGGACGCAGAAAAGAGGCGAGTTCGCTGTTTCTCTGGCTGTCACTCCTCGGGCTCATCTCGGTGCTCTACGCCTGGGACACCTACGACCTGGGGCGCCTCGTCGCCGGGCTCGCGGGCGGCTCGGACACTGGCGCGGGGGGTGCGGCCGTCGCGATAGCGATCGGTTCCCAGGATACGCTGGGCCTGGAACACCTCCTCTCGACGACCTCGCAGCCGGTGGCGTGGCTCGGGCTCCTCGGCGCCCTCCTCGTGGTAATGGAGGTATTGCGGAGGCAGGTAGACGCGCCCCAGGCGATGGCCTACATCACCCTCGTTCTCTGGGCTGTGCTGCTGTTCGTAGGGAGCCGCACCTCCCTGAGTGGCTTCCCTCAGCGCTTCGAGCGCGATCTGGGCATCCCGCTCGCGGTCCTCGCGGCTTTCGCGTTCGTCGCGATCCTGCGCCCGGCGAGGCTGCGCGATCCTACGAAGCCCCTCGCGGCGAGCCTGGTTGCGGCCATGGCGGTCGCGGTGGTGGGGTTGCAGGCCGCCGAGAACCTGGGCGACGCAGATAACGCGAGCATGAACGTCATCTCCCGAGAGGCGGTCATCGCCGGGGAGTGGCTCGAGGAGCACAACACCGGCGGGAACATAGTGGTGACGCCGTACCTCAACGACCACGTCCCTGGCAGCGCGATGCTCGCGATGGGTGGGTACACCGGGCTGCGCTCCTACTCTCAGGAGCGCTTGCGTTCGCCGAGGGCTTTGCCTCCTTCAGGCAAGGAACCACTGCTCGCCGCGAACCGGGTAACGAGGCATCCTGTCGGCGATCGCACCGAATCTGTCCTCGAGAGATACGACGTCGGGTACGTGGTCCTCTTCAAGAAGTATCCAGGCGTGTCCTGGCGCGCCTTCGATAAGGCGCCGAACGCCTACGAGAACCAGTTCGAGAACGGCACCATAATCATCCTCTCCCCGCGCGAAACACCGTCCGGTTAGCAACGCTTGCGGGTCAGGTGAGCTGCGGTCTGGCGGGCTGCCACGGATGCCGGGCCCACACGGACGCCAGGTGCATGAGGAGCTCCCCTGTGAGCCGCTCCCGCACGGACAGGTGGTCCGGGTCCCCGTAGAGGTTGTTGAGTTCCCTGGGATCGGCGCGCAGATCGTAGAGCTCGCCCTGCGCCTCGCGGACCCGTGCCTGTGCGTCGGCCGCGTCCCCAGGGAGGTAGGTGATGAGCTTCCAGTCGTGGGTGCGCCACATGTAGGCGGGGGCCTTCTGCGCCTTCTCGTAGCCCATCCCGTGCATCTCCGAGAAGCTGCCGGCCCGGGCCGGCTCCGCCAGCAAACTGGTGCCCGGGAGCTGTGGCAGGGTGGGCTGCTCTGCGACCGAGAGGAGCGTCGGCAGCACGTCCACGAGCTCGGCGGGCCGCTCGTCGACGGTGCCCTGCTGGCGAGTCCCTGGTCCGGCCAGGATCAGGGGCACCCGCACGCTGGCCTCATAGAGGCAGTACTTGGAGAAGCGGCGACGCTCGCCGAGCATCTCGCCGTGATCCGATGTGAAGACGACGAAGGTGTTCGCCATTTGACCTATCTCCTCTAGCCTGCGGAGCACCCGCCCGAACTGGGCATCGACGTAGGAGCACAGGGCGTAGTAACGCAGCGTGCTCATGCGTCGCTCCTGCTGGCTGGTCTCTTGCAGCCACTGGTCCCAGAGCTTCCACTCCCCGCCCGCGTGCCCCGAGAGGTTCGTCCCGGCGGGGACGGTGGGAGGGTCTGGTATCTCCTCGAGGTCGTAGAGCTCTTCGTAGCCGGGCGGCACGTTGAAGGGCGCATGGGGGAAGTCGAAGGAGAGGTACAGGAAGAACGGCGTCCCCTCGTCCCTCCCGCGGTCAAGGAACTCGAGCGCCTTGTCTGTGAGCCAGGCTTCCGTGTGCCCCTCCGGTGGAACGGCGCTCGTGAAGCCTTTATACGCCTCGACGGTCTCCCCGCTACCGTAGGGCCGTGTCTCGTCGGAGAGCGCGGCGTAGTCATTGGGACGCTCGTGGCCCATCTGTGCGGCTCCGGGCTCCACCCGGCCTGGCTCGTCGGTGTTCCTCTGCGCCCGCACCTCGAAGCCACGCGTCGAGGTCTTCACGGGGATGTTCGACGCGAGCTCTTCGCCCAGGTACCAGTGGGTCTTGCCGAAGCCTGCCGTCTGGTAGCCCGCCTCGCGCAGGCGCTGGGCGAGCACCGGCGCGGGTAGGTCCTCGTCGGTGGGACACATCTGGGCGTTGTGCCTGACCCCCACCTGCGAAGGGTACAGGCCGGTCATCAGCGAGTAGCGGCTGGGCATGCACATAGGGGCGTTGACGACTGCCCTGCTGAAGCGTACACCCCTGGTGGCGAGAGAGTCCAGGTTCGGCGTCTTGAGCAGGGGGTTCACGCTGCCCAGGGCGTCCCAGCGGTACTGGTCCGCCATCAGGAACAGGATGTTGGGCCGCTGCCTCGCCTCTCGTGGCTCGCAGCCCCCCAGCTGCAGGGCGTAGATACCCGCCAACACGCCCCCGCCGGCCTTCAAGAAGGTGCGTCTCGTCAGCTCGGGGCCCGCGCCGGCATCGCTCGACGCCCGCGCGTCCTCCGAGCGGTATTCCCGAGATCCAGAACGCTCCTCGGCACCCATAACAGCTTTCGGTCGGCCCCCAACGACGTGCGTCCGCCCCGGGAGTATACGCACAACGGTCCGCCGCCATCCAGCGGACCTCGACTTCGCCCGGACAGACGGCGCAGTTGAGCTAAAATAGCCGCGGCGAAGCAGGACCGCTCCAGGGGGCTACGGAGCATATTGCAGAGAACGCTAACGCGGAGGCAGTTCCTCAAGGCAACGGGCGCGGGGGCTGCCGGGGCAACCTTGCTCGGCGCCTCAGCCCTCGCCTCCGGGTGCATCCCGCAGTTCAATGGGAACACCGACGATATCAACGTCGTCCTCGTCATCGTCGACAGCTTGAGGAAGGACCACGTCGGAACCTACGGCAACGACTGGATCCAGACTCCAAACCTCGACGCCCTGGCTGAAGAGAGCCTGCGCTTCACCAGGGCCTACCCCGAGTCACTGCCCACGATCTGCGCGCGGCGTGCGATCCACACGGGCCTCAGGACCTGGCCTTTCAGGAATAGGCGTCTATACAAGGGCTCAGACTTCCCACTCTGGGGCTGGCAGCCGATTCCCGAGGGCCAGACGCACCTCGCCGAAATCATGAAACAGAATGGCTACCAGACCCTGATAGTCACGGACAACCTCCACCAGTACACGGCCTCCATGAACTTCCAGCTCGGCTTCGACGTCTTCGACTTCATCCGGGGCCAGACCACAGACGGATACATGCCGCAGTGGACGGCGCCGCCGGAGAAAGTAAGCCAGGCGCTCGGCCTGCGCGATTACTTCCAGCAGTACTTCGCCAACACGGCGTACCGCAAGACCGAGGAGGACTGGTTCTCCCCGCGGGTGTTCACGCGGGCGTCGGCGTTTCTGGAGGCCGCCAGAGAAGGAGGCCAGCCGTTCTTCCTCGTGGTGGACAACTACGATCCGCACCCGCCTAACGACCCGCCCGAAGAGTACGTCTCCCTCTACGACGAACCATACGACGGCCTCGAGCCCTACTCCCCCGTTCAGGGACCGAGCAGCTACCTCACCCAGCGGCAGCTCGAGCGGATACGGGCCCTCTACTCAGGGGAGACCACGATGATGGACCGCTGGCTGAGCCGCTTCCTCGACAGGATGGAGGAGCTCGGCCTCTTCGAGAACACCCTGATCATCCTCCTCTCAGACCACGGTATTGCCTTCGGCGAGCACGGCGTCATCGGCAAGCCTCACTACGCCCTCTGGCCGGAGGTGACGGACGTGGTCTTTCTCGTCCGCCATCCCGGAGGCAAAGGTGCCGGAGAAACCAGCGACTACTACGCCTCCACCCACGATGTGGCCCCAACCATCTTAGGCTTCCTCGGCATAGAGCTGGAGCAGCCCATGGACGGGCAGAACCTCTCGGTGCTTTTAGATGGCGGGGACCCCGACCCCCGGCCCCACTTCACGTTGGGCTACCACAACTATGTCTGGGCGCGCGACGACCGGTACGTGATGTTCGGCAGCCATGATCGGGCGTCGGCCAAGCTCTTCGACCTGCGGGAGGACCCTGAGATGCGGCAGGACATCGCCGCGAGCCATCCCGACGTGGTCGGACGGATGTTCGAAGGGTACGTACTCGGGGACGCAGGCGGCGCGCTGCCGGAGTACGACGGCTGAAGACGAAGCAGTGGTTTCCGGAAGCCGAAAATAGCCTCGAATCTAACGAGTAGATCGTCTATCGGGCGGCGAATAAACCGCGCCTGTCTATGGACGGCCGAGCTCCCGCGGGTCATGTCATCGACAGAGCGTTGATTTATCATCGTCACTCTGGTTGGGCGGGACAGGCGGCGTGTCCTCGTCCCAGATTTTCCCGGCGCGGAACGATACCACGAACCTGGACATGAGCAGCCCAGGACGCTCGCTGGCGCCGACCCCCGTCGCCCCTTGACCAGCGCCGGTCAGGGCGCCTCTGCTTCGCCCGCATCGTGGCCGGAGACCTCGGCTTCGAGTACGCTGGCGCCCCGTTCGTTGAGATCTAAGCTGGTATTAGCACAGGATGGCGGCGACGTATCGCATCGCCGCCATCCCATCTCCCCGCTCCTCCCTTCGAGGACGGGCGCGTCCACTTCGAAGAGCCGCACGGTGAAGTCGCGCCGGCTACCCTCCATTGCGCAATAGAACATCGCCGCTAATCCGCCTGTGACTCTGGAAGCTCCACTGGCCCATCAGCTCAGCTCATCCAGGTAAGTGACGTGGATGTGTTGGTTATGCTCCGGGTCAGAGTCAGGCGGTCCTGGTGGGGATGCCTGATCCCCTCCTGCCCTCGTCCACATCCGGCTCCGGTAGATCGTCCACCAGATATCCGGCGGATTCGGGTCGTTGAAGATCACGTCGCGGACCTGCTGGCCGATCTCGACCGGGAGCGGATCGCCCCGCCCCCCGAAGCCCCACACGTCGAAGCTGGTCGTGTCCCGATTCCAATCTGGCGGATGACTCTTGTAAGTGTTGATCCAGATTTTTTTGTAGAAGCGGTCCATGTTGGCGAGCCGCGCCGTGAGCCTCACGATGTCGGCCCGCCATATGTAGTTGGTGGGATGCTGGCTCACGTAGGCAACGTTGAGATTCCCGTCCTTGCCGAGTCCCGTCCTGAGGCTGACTGCCTTGCGCTCAGGGTCGGGCGCGGGCGCGTGGCCTGGAGCGGGGATCGTCAGGTCCTCCGGGAGGACGCGCATGGCACGGTCATAGTAGGCGCGCCTCTCGGGATCGGCACCACCCCTCACGCCGAGCACGGTGCGCTCGAAGTTGCCGAAGTCGGCGATCGTATTCAGGTTGCCCTGCGCGCTCATTTGCTCCCAGAAATTTCCAGCCGTCAGCCACCGCCAGGGCATCTGCTCCAGGAGGTCCGGGCTTGCGACACACCCGATGTTGAACGTCTGGGCGATCTTGGTGTAGTTCGTCCGCCCCGTGATCTGGATGTAGCCCCGACCCTTGAACCGCACGCCGTCTCCGGGTTGCGTGTTCCCCAGGTCGAACCGGCCCTCGTAATTGGAACCGTCGTGGATCGCCTCGACATAGAACAGCTCGCCGGACTCCTTCGCCACGTTCGCCAGCCACGCGGCCGCCCGCTTCTTGTTGGTGATGTGGAAGCGGCGCATCGCGTTGCAGCACGCGGGAAACTCCGTCACCTCGTCACTCTGGGGAATGTTCGGCATGATGGCCCGCAGGTGCGCGGGCGTCAGGTCAGTCATGTTGCGCTCTCCTCTCTGATAGCTTCCTTCTTCGTTTCCTTCATCTCCTCACGAACCGACCTCCTCAGCTCGCCTATCTCTATCCTGGGGTAAGCCTGTGCTATGGTCGTAGCGGTCAAGTACACTGGTTCATTCCTTTCTTTCGGATGTTTCCGCCCGCTCAGGTCGACGTCTCCATGCTCGCTGCCAGCGAGGGCGAAGTCATCTGCATCCTCGGCTAGCCTGCTCGTAAACGAGGATCACAGACAGCAATGAATGGGGGATGAATTTCCGATGAATCACGCCCAGCAGCGACATAAGCGCGTTATAGACGCCCCCCGCACCATCGTAAGGTTGACTGGCGTCTCTCGGGTTATGAGTTCGACAAGCTGCCGGGGCGCTCCACCCGAGCGTGGCGTGGAGTCACGCCCGCAAAGACGGAATTCTGCTACCGGTACACGTCATGTCGATTGGTACACCCTCGATAGCCTTCCCGGTTCTCGCCGGTTGGGGTACCCTTACCCGCAGACGTACGAAGGTGAATGGACGAGCGGCACGCAATGCGCAGAAGTCGAAGGACGAAGAAGAGGTTGCGGGAACCCATCAACGGGTTCACCCACGCGGCGGGGGGCTTGCTCGCGGCCGTGGGGCTCAGCGTGCTGCTGGCGACGGCGGCGCGCGCGGGGAGGCTGGATCAGATCGTAGCCTTCGGCGTCTTCGGTCTGAGCCTGGTCGCCCTCTACGCCACGAGCACTCTCTACCACCTTCTGCCGCTCTCTCCATCCGGGGTGGCGAGGCTGCGAAGGCTGGATCACATGACTATCTTCGTTCTCATAGCGGGGACCTATACCCCCTTCTGCCTGCTCGCCCTTGACGGCGGATGGAGATGGGGATTGCTCGGCCTTATCTGGAGCCTCGCGCTGTGCGGCGTCCTCCTCAAAGTTTTCTGGATGGACGCCCCGCGCTGGCTCTCTGTAGTGCTCTACCTTGGCATGGGCTGGGTCGCCGTGATCGCGGCCCCCGCCCTCTTTCGGGCGGTGCCGCCGGGCGGCATCACCTGGGTGCTGGGCGGGGGCCTGGTTTATAGCGCAGGCGCGCTCGTCTACGGGCTCAAGCGCCCCAACCCGGTTCCTGGAGTCTTCGGGTTCCACGAAGTGTGGCACCTCTTCGTCCTGGCTGGAAGCGCCTGCCATTTCTGGGCGGTGCTGCGCTACATAGCACCGCTGGCCTAGGGCTCCCGCTGCTGAGGTGCCGCTCCTCCCCTAATGCTCAGCGAGCGCCGCTACGAGCTCGCGGCAGAAGGCCGGGATGTCAGGGACGACGTGGCCCCAGACCGGGTGAGAAGCGGTCGAGAAACGTCGGAATACATCTCCGACGGCCCTCCTTGTCAGCAGAGGCTGGTCGTTCTCCCGCGACTGGTGTACTCACGGGTGTGGCGCGAGGCCCGCGAGGATGCGAAGGCGGCGACGGCAGCGGCAGTGATTAATCGACCAAGCCGGGGGCTGAGGGGGTCCTGCTGCAATACAGACGAACTGGATCAGCCGAGCCTCTGGAGTATCCCCGACATCTCTTCTCCCCGTACGCTCACAGCGTGGTGGTTCGCACGTTGCCCAAAGAGCCGATCTGTCCGACAGTCCAATAAGCCTGCCCCAACCTCAACCCGTGCTTCTCGACGAGCTCGGCGCCGCTGTCAGTCCGCTCGATGGTCTGCTTGACGTTATGCCTTGGTCGGTCTAGTTCACCAGAACCACGTAGGTGGACATATACCCTCTCCTTCCCCGCCTAGATAACCCGGCAGGTATCGACCCTTTCCGCTGCGGCCATGATGCCAGTGGGCGAGATCCCACGCATCCATCGAGCATTTATTCACCCAGGCGCCTAGAAGTAGGGGCTCTCCGCGAACCTCCTGTCTTGCGCATCATGAATCACCAAGCACATGGGCTTTCAGCCACGAATTGCAGAACGCCCCGCGCGGATCGAGCCGCTCGACCAGACGGATGAAGTCGGGCATGCGCTCGTAGAGCGGAGCGATCGCTGCCGCGTCCGCGTTGAAGAGTTTGCCCCAGTGCGGGCGTGCCTCGAATGGGACGAGCGCGGTCTCGAGTTGGACGAGCATGTCCTCAACTGCGTCTCGCTCGGGCTTCCAGGTGAAGTGGATGCCGACGGTGTCTTCCCCGTAGTTCATGCTCATCCATAGCCGATCTGCGGCCACCGCGCGAATCTCGGACACCTGCAGGATCGGTTGAATCTTGTCTGCGAGGGTGCGCACGGCCTCTATGGCCTCCATAGCGTACCGGCGCGGGAACAGGTACTCCGACTGTAGCTCCTCGCCGCTGCTCGGCGTAAAGTCCATGCGGAAGTGCGGTAAGCGGTCGGACCAGCGGCCGGGTCTGCCCAACTGCGGCGTACAGGAAGTCGCGTCGAGTTCGAGGATCGGGTGCCGGTCAACTACTGCCGCGACCGCGCCGAAGAGGTCACTCTCCACCTGCTCAGGCTCATCCGTCACCCGGCTCTTGACCCAGACCTGATCTGTGGTCTCACCCCAGCGGGTAAAGACGCTGACGCTGTAGCCGCATGAGGTGATCTCGTCGAAGTGCTCGAAGAGAGCCTCCCAGCTTAGGCCTTCAAAGACCCGCTGCCGCACCTCGTAGGTGGGCTCCACATCCAGGGTGATCCGGGTGACCGCACCTAGCGCGCCAAGCCCGACCACGAGGCCGTCGAAGTCGGGTTCGCCTCTGGAGGCCTCGATGATCTCGCCGCCAGACGTCACGAGCTCAAGGCCGGTGACCGCGGTCGCGAGGTTGCCGTTCGTGTCGCCCGAGCCGTGCGTCGCCGTCGCCACGGCGCCTGCAACAGAGATGTGGGGAAGCGATGCGAGGTTGTGTAGGGCCATACCTTCGGCGCTCAACGTCTCTACCAGTTCGCCGTACTTCAAAGCCGCGTTGAAGGAGACGGTGTTTGCTGCATGGTCGACAACCACGTCTATGGGCAAGGCCTCAAGCGTTATGAGTTCTGAGGAGTCGGCGATATCGTTGAACGAGTGCCGGGAACCCAAGACGCGCACACCGGGTGCGTTGGCGATGATCTCCTGCACCTGCTCGATCGTCGATGGCCGGTGCAGCTTCTCCGCCTGGTACGTGTAATTGCCGGCCCAGTTCTTTCCCGGAGAATGATCTTGAATCATCGCTTTGCTCTTTCCTCCACCTGCGCAGCCGTGCTGAACCATGCAGGCCCTGGCATATTGGTGCTAAGTTCATGCCTTCGGCTTAGGCGCTGTCGGCCCTCACGAGCTCGTCTCAAGAAGGCGAACCTACGTAGCCTCTACTGCTCAGGATTGGTGTGCGCCGGTGTGCCGCCCCACTCCTATTGCTCAGCGAGCGCCGCTACGAGCTCGCGGCAGAAGGCCGGGATGTCAGGGACGACGCGGCCCCAGACGAGGTTCCCTTCGCGGAAAGCCGGCTTGTCCACCCAGGTAGCCCCGGCGTTCTCCAGGTCGTCCTTTATGCCAAGGGAGCCCGTCGCCCTGACGCCGTCCACTATGCCGGCCGAGATCGCGACGAGCCCGCCGTGGCAGATGATACCGGCGGTCTTGCCTCGCTCGTGCACCGCCCTGACGAGGCCGGTGATCTCTGGGTAGCGGCGGAGCTTGTCCGGGGCCCAGCCGCCGGGGATGACTATCCCGTCGAGCTCGGAGGCGTCCACGTCCCCCGCCGTCGCGTCCGGTTGGGCTTGCAAGGCGTTCTTGCCGTAGACCGGATCCAGGCTCGTCCCGACCGAGATGACCTCCGCCCCCTCCTCCCGCAGCCGCATTACCGTGACCCAGTACTCGAGGTCCTCGAAACCCTCGGCCACCAGCACCACGATCTTCTTCCCACTAAGCCTCATCCTTGCTCCTTTCTCTCAGCTTGTCAGCTTTAAAAGCTCGTTCACGGCTTCGCGCGCCTCTTCCCCGCCAAGCTCGAGGGCGCAGGCAAGCTCGGGGACGGCTTCGGCACCCCGCCCGGAGCGAAGGAGACGGTCTGCGGCTTGCAGGTGCGTACGGTAGTCGACCATAGTGCTGTGCTGCGCGGGCGTGGTCGCCTCGTTGCCTTGGACTAGCGCGAGCAACTCCTCGCCGTAGCGAGCGGCCCGTCTGAGGCCGATGCCCTTTATGGAGCCGAGCTCATGGATGGTCTGTGGCTTGCGGGCGGCTATCTCCTCGAGGTGCGAGTTATGGAGTACCACGTAGGCGGGGACCTGTTGCCGCCGCGCCTGCTCCCCCCTCCAGCGCTTGAGCCGCTCGAAGAGCTCCGGGTCCACGGCTCCGTCCATCTGTACGGCGGTCCCGCTCAAGAGCGTCTCGGGCGCGGCGTGCGGCGGCTCCCTGGACATTTCGGCCTCGCCGAGGCACACGTCGCAGGCGCCACACGGCGCTACCGGCTCGGTATCGCCGAAGTGCCGGAGGAGGTGCTCGCGGCGGCAGGTGGTCAGGTTCGTGTAGGCTTCTACGCCCCTGATCTGGGCGTAGGCCGCTTTGGCGCGGCTCTTGAGCCTGCCGGCGATGTTGCGGTGGCTCCGCGCGTCAAGCATCGAAGCCTTCAGCCTCACGTCCACGACGGAGCCGCGAGGGATGATCTCCGCTACTCCGTCGACCATCATCCGGTACAGGGCGCCCTGCGCTACGGCAGGGCGTACGTCAGCACGGCGGGCGAGCTCGGGAAGGCCGATCGTGCCGCTGCCGGGCAGCGCCGCGTGCACGGCGGCAACCTCCTCGCGCAGCCCCTCCCGCTCCTCTTCCAGACGGCGCACCTCCACCTCGGCCCAGAGGTCGTAGCCGCGGTGGATCAGTCCCGACTCCTCAAGGCTGCCGAGGACGATCCAGGCCGAGTCCGGGTCCACCCCTCCGAGCGCGGAGAGGGCGTTGGGCGGGACGTTGACCCTCCCGTCGCGCTCGAGTCCCGCTAGGGAGTGGAAGAGCGAACCGACGTCTTCCTCTCCTGCGGTGCCGAGCGTCACCAGCCGCTTGCGGCGTCCGAGGTCGGCGCCGCGGTAGAGGACGACGCACTCTGAGGTCTCTCCGTCGCGCCCGGCGCGGCCGGACTCCTGCATGTACGCGGGCAGGCTCCCGGGGACGCTCGAGTGGACCACGAACCGGACGTTCGGCTTGTCCACCCCCATCCCGAAGGCTATCGTGGCGACGACTACGGAGAGCTCGTCTGTCATGAAGCGCTCCTGAACGTCCGAGCGTTCCGCGGGTCCCATTCCAGCGTGGTACGCGGCGGCGTCCACACCGGAGCGGCGCAGGTGGGCGGCCAGCTCCTCGCACTCCTTGCGCGTCGTCGCGTACACGATGCCGGGAGGTGCGGCGTTGCGTACTACGTCCAGGATCAGTGGTAACTTGTCCTTCTTCTCCTTCGCAGGGAGGACCCTGTAGGTGAGGTTCGGGCGGTTGAAGCTCGTGACAACGACTTCGGGTGAGCGCATCTTGAGCGAGCGGAGTATGTCCTCCCTGACGCGGGGGGTCGCGGTGGCGGTGAGGGCGAGCACCGGCGGGCTACCGAGATCCCTGACGGCGCGGGGCAGGAAGAGGTAGTCAGGGCGGAAGTCGTGACCCCACTCGGAGATGCAGTGGGCCTCGTCCACGACGAAGAGGCCGACGCCCGTGCGCCGCAGCGAGAGGACGAACTCGAGCGAGCGCAGGCGCTCCGGGGCGACGTAGAGCATCCGGATCTCGCCCGTGCGCACCCTCCGCTCGACCTCCCACCGCTCCTCTGGCGAGAGCCCGGAGTGGAGCGTCGCCGCGCCTGCGACCGAGCTCTGGATCAGGGAGTCCACCTGGTCCTTCATCAGCGAGATCAAGGGCGAGACGATAACCGTCAGGCTGTCCTGCATGAGGGCCGGGACCTGGTAGCACAGGCTCTTGCCGCCGCCGGTCGGCATTACCGCTAGGGTGTCCCGGCCTTCGAGGACGGCCCGGATCGCCTCCTCCTGGCCCGGACGGAATGAATCGAAGCCGAAGATCTCCTTGAGCACCCTCGAAGGCATGAGCTTATTGTAGCTGGTTAGCCTGTCAGCATTACAGATAGTCAGGATGAAGGATTTTGCTGACCAGCTATCTATTCGCCGTCTCTCTGCTGCTGAGGGACGAACCTCGGAATAGGCCTGAGGCCCCGGATCTCGCCTGGTGGGCGATCGCCCCGGTCGGGGGGCGGCTCTTCCTCCTGCGGTGGTCCCTCTTCAGCGGCGTCGAGGAGGTCTTCGAGGCTGCGCCGAATCTCGCCGCACGCCCTGCGGTAGGCGAACTTGAAGGCGAAGACGGGCGCTGCGAGCGCAGGGATGACGCCGAGGAAGAACAGCGGGTTCTGGGCCCCGGCGAGGATAAAGAGCACCGCGAGCGTCGCCCCGACTATACCCCCGATCGAGAGGTACTCCCCGCGCTGGTTGGACATGTCGGCGGTCAGGTTCGCATCGCACCGGTTCGCGTCGAGCTCCTCGACGCGGAGCTCGACCGACTCGGTCTTGAGCAACGCCCTGTGGCCCGAGAAGTCCAGCGTCCGGCGCACCGCGCCGAGCAGGTCCCCCGAGTCCCAAAGCGAGCTGCTCTCCGTCTTGCGCCGCAGCTTGAGCCCTTGCTCGAGGCGCAAGAGGGACTTGAGGTGCTCCCGGGTCCTTTGCGGGGGCTGCTCGACCTCCCTCATGGCGCGAAGCCGCGCGGGGCCGTAGATCTTCCAAGCGAGCGTATGGGGCTCCGCCG
>Ga0126310_10000153_pt1 | contig 20361 bp, 16 predicted proteins | sample Plot60_FD_92540 | JGI IMG/M metagenome (GOLD analysis project Ga0126310, IMG submission 92540) | Serpentine soil microbial communities from UC McLaughlin Reserve, CA, USA - Plot60 | ecosystem: Environmental > Terrestrial > Soil > Grasslands | place: USA: UC McLaughlin Reserve, Lake County... | reverse complement strand
TTTTGCAAATCCAGAAAATGGAAATTCAGTATTGACAAGAACCTCACCTATAACGATTTTACCTGTCTTGAAATATTCTCCAGCACTGATGTAAACTCCATAAGAAGTAATCATAATCATTCCTACAGCAGATGCATAAAACACAATAAGAAAAAAAACTCTTGTTCTTGAATCATCATTTCGCAAATTAGATTGAGTCATAGTAGTACGGTTATGATCGGATATTCTTAATATAAAAATTAGATCAGAATAATCTCTGACCATTATATGGCAAAAATTAGAATAAGCAGTCTGGTTACTAGAGATCTTTGTAATGTGGCTGAATATTTAATGACCATAATTTCATCAGAATTTCGTCATAAATCCTTTAACAAACAGATTTTTCATATTACTTTAGAACCCATAAATAGTTTATCTGATTCAAAAAGAATCGTCTGCTTTTACTTTCGAAATAACCTAAAGTAATAAAATAAATTATTTCTCGATATACCCTACTTTATAATATAAATTTCTTCTTGAGAGATTATACTGTCATGATAAGCTCAACTTAAAGATTTGCTGAAATGTAAACACATAACAAATGTAAATGCATTTAAGGCTAACATACCTGATAAGTATCTCAATTATATGACTGACGTAATCCGCAATGTAGCCGTAATAACAAAAATTAACAGTGTTCAGGCTGAAGAGGCTGCAACAAGGATTACAAAGTTACTATCTGCTAGAGAGGTGAAGGTTTATTGTGTTTATCCACTGATTGTAGAATACAGTGCACCAAAGACACTCGAAGAATTAAAAAGAATTAATGTTGATCTCATTTTTGCAATAGGAGGAGACGGCACTACTTTAAGAGCATTCAGAATTATTCCCTGCGAAACACCTGTATTCAGTATGAATATCGGTGGCAATAGGGGTATATTGTCAGAGGCAGGGGTAGATTCTATAGACGACGCTATTAATTCAATACTAGAAGGCCGTTATTTTTATGATAGTCGACTCAGAATACAGGCTTCAATAGAGGGTAGGGCAACTCCAGCAGCATTGAATGACTTTTTATTAACAAGAATAAATTTGACACGAACACCCACTATATCACTAAGATTTATGAATGATGAAATTAAACAGAGAATGGATGGTATCCTTATTTCAACTCCAACTGGGTCAACAGGTCATTCATTTTCTATTGGTAGTCCAGTTCTGCATGAAAGGATGAACTGTTTGATGCTCAGTCCAATTGCATCAGTTAACAGAATGCCACAGCTAATAATTCCAACTGAGGAAGTAGAAGTTAAGAGTACTCATGATGCAAATCTAATAATAGATGGACAGGAAATGTTCAGGGTGATTGCAGGTCAAAGCGTAAAGATTTCTCGTTTTTATCCTGATGCAAGATTTATTCGACTACATAAAAAGGGGATGAGGCAGCTTGCAAAGCTCGGCTTCTAAGAAATTGGTCATAGATGCAAGTGCGTTTTATTCGGGTATTCCTTTTTTAACTCTCTCAGTATACTATACTACGAATTCAATTTTAAGTGAAGTAAAACATATAAATCGAAGATATGGTGCAATTGAATTTTTGATAGATTCAGGTAAATTAAAAATATTAGAGCCTACCAAAGAATTTCTGGACCATGTTATTACAATAGCAAAAAAAACTGGTGATTATCAAAGACTTTCGAATGCCGATTTATCAATTCTTGCTCTTGCTCTTCAGTTAAATTCAATGTTAATTTCAGACGATTATGCTGTGCAGAATACCGCTACAGTTTTAAAAATTCCAGTTGGGACTATTGCAACTAAAGGCATAACCAAAGTTAGAAGATGGATAAACTTTTGTAGTGCATGCAATAAAGCTTATGGTCCAAATATTAAACAATGTGGGCTTTGTGGAAATAATCTAAGAAGTCGTTTTAAGAACAGTTTTGTTTGAGTGTTTGAGGCTTGTATGTAGCCATGTTAGCAGCAACAATAAACAGCGCTGATACTGTGTCTATTAACAATATATGCTTTTCATAATGAGTATGAAGAAAAACATTATTGCAGTAATATAATGTAAATAATAATTGCTTTAATGATTGGTAAGATTATAGATACATTCACCTGTCAAAGCAAATTTACATAAATATAGTGTTGAGGTGATTTATTTATAAGGACAACGATCTAATTAATGTAAATTATTGATACAAATAACATTCTCGAAGCATAATATAGCGTTACTTTTTATCATAGCAGCAGTTGGGCTGGCTTTATCCATGGTTTCCTATCAGTACTCATCTTTTACGGCAGATGAAATAGCCAAAATTGCTTCACAAGATGTAACATCAAACGCAAGGATACAGGCATACGATTTATCGCGTATCCTAGTTCGTGGAATAGACTCTATTACAGCTAATTTAAGAATTCTTACTAAATCTCCAACTATCCAAAATAATGAGACAGAGATGGCACAAATTCTTATAAATACTGCTCAAAATTCTACAAGGGAATTAACAAATGCATATTATATGGTTGATAAAGATGGTCGACTAATTACATGGAGTAATAGAAATGATACGATATATCCAATGGGCACTAAAATGGACTTGAGCTATAGAGAATACTTTGCCATGCCAAAAGACAAGCATTCCGCGTATTACAGTAGCATGGTAGAATCATTTGACAAAGTGCCTAGACTATATATTTCCTTTCCAATATTGGATAATCAAAAAAAAGATGGTAGCGTTGGAAGAGACAATGGTACATCGACAACGTTCAAAGGAGTTATCGTTGCGGTAATTAATATACGCACTCTGGGAAAGTTTTTGCAAAATGAACTCTCGCCGGAATTTGTAAGCAATTTGGGACTGATGGACAAGAATGGGATAATATTATACGCTCGAAATCAATCTCTTATAGGTAAAGATTATTTAGGAAAAGAATTTCAATCTCTGATTCCATCTGAGATAAAGAAACAATATAATACAATCTTGAAACGGTCGTTGCAAGATGAGGCCAATGCCGAAGATGTTACAATTGATGATGAGATAACTACAATATCATACCAGCCAGTATTAATCGAAGGAAAGAATCTATGGACGCTTTTTATTAGCTCTCCGCATAAGCTCGCAAGCAACGTTGGCAATCTGATAGAGCAGCAAAAGAACTTTAGCACGCTTATGGTTATTATAATTGGTGCAATAGCAGTTGGCATTGCGTTATTAATTTTATCTTGGAATAGGAGATTGGAAACAGCCGTAAATATTAGAACTGCAGAGCTCAAGAAAGTAAACATCTCGTTAGTAGAGTCGAATAAGCTGCTAGCTGCAGCAAACGAACAGTTGAAAGTTCATGACAAAATGCAAAGGGAGTTTATCAATATAGCTGCTCATGAATTACGAACTCCAATCATGCCAATTCTGGGCGAAGCAGAGTTTATTAAACATCAATTCGATAATAATAATAATAAGAAGACTGTTGAGATAGAAAAGGAACAAGTTTCATTAATTATCCGAAATGCAAAAAGATTAGATCGACTCGCGTCAGATATTCTTGACGTTGCAAAAATTGAAAGCCATTCACTTACGTTGAATAGGGAAACATTTAATCTAAAGGAAGTTTTATCGGCCGCTGTACAAGATCTTGGAGATAGTATTGCAAAAAATATTGGAAGTGATTCTCCTTTGGAGGTAATTTGTAATACCAATGATATTATTGTATCAGCAGATAAGGAGAGGATAACACAAGTAATTTCCAACTTACTAAACAATGCTCTAAAATTCACTGACGAAGGTTACATTTCAATTTCAGCAGAAAAGAGAGGCAAAGATGTAAGAGTTACCGTAAAGGATACAGGTGTAGGAATTGACCAGGAAATTTTACCAAGGCTATTTTCAAAATTTGTAACAAAATCAGAAAAGGGAACTGGCTTAGGTTTGTATATCTCTAAAAATATCGTTGAAAAACATGGTGGAAAGATATGGGCTGAAAATAATGCTGATGGAAAAGGAGCAACTTTTGTCTTCAGTATTCCTATAACAATTATTAACAACTCGTTCAATGAGAGTTAAATATATATAGCATTGTTTATAGCGACCGAAAAGTTGTATTTTTTACAATTTAATAGTAGACATTATAAATGTAAGAGAATATTATATATTAATAGTAAATATTTTCAGATAATGCAATAAAGAATTGATGATATAGACATCCTCCAAAATCCGTGAATCAATCCTTGCATGGGCTTTTTTATTGATTGGCTAGAGAGAACAATATGTTGTCTTCTTTTCGCTAGGCTGATTTCTGTAGTGTTTGTTGGTACTCCTTCATTCAGTTACCCATAAGATATGTTGAAAGATTAAGTTATGTTGTTCTGTATTTGAAATATTTGATAATGCTTAATTATAAATTATGAAATCAAAGTTAATTACTTCTCTATGAGAATTCTGTCATACAAATTTTGAGACAGAGCATTACGACGATCATTAGTAACACACTTTGTCTTCAAAAGCCACACGATTAAATATCGCTAATTTTCAAGAAATCAACGGGCCGATAGCTCAGCTTGGTGGAGCGTTCGACTGATAATCGAAAGGTCGAGGGTTCAACTCCCTTTCGGCCCACTTACTTCTTGGGTTCATATACATGCATTAGGTACTATACAGTCACGATTAAAGTGTATCATAACAAGGAGCTGGTAACTTAACAAATGCCGACGAAATTATCTACAACTATTAAACAAATTACGACGGCAGTATCTAACCCTGTAAACTCAGCTTTTATCAACGATTTTTATCAGTACATGAAAGCCAATGGCGCATCTGAGCGTCACCAAAACAATAATTTGAAAGCTATTATTGCACTTGCCAAGTTCATCGGCCCTGATATTACATTTTACGATCTAAAGCGAAGAGAGGATATTATTACATTTTTGAATACTAAAATGAAGAATCAGGAACAAGATCCTGATAAAAAATGGATAACTACTTGGAACCATTATCTGGTTCATATTAAGCATTTTTTTAGGTGGTTATACAATTACAAGAGTCTTGAAGAGATAGGTGTTGGTGAGAGTAATGACGATCAGCCTGTGTTGTCATCAGATTGGGAAACACCCTAATTTATTAAAATCAAGAAAAAAAAGACTAAAAGACTTAGCCCTTATTTAGAGACAGAATTATGGGAACGTGATGAAATCCTTTCAATAATTAAGTATGAACCATATAAAAGGAACAAGGCTGCTTTAGCACTGCTCTGGGATCTGGATGCTAGGCCCCATGAAGTTACGTTATTGAAAATCAAGCATATCAGGCTTAGAGATCGTTATGGCGAAGGCGAAATTCCTCACCAAGCCAAGACTGGTTCTGGGCCTATTCTCCTAACCTGTTCATTTCCATATGTTCGTGATTGGCTAAATGAACATCCATTCAGAAATGAGTCAAATGCTAGATTGATATGCAACCTTCTTACAGGTCGTCCTATCACGGCAGATGCTCTATGGACTGTAATGAAGCAGTTGCGTATTAGAATAATACGTCTGATTGGAAGTGATTCTATTACAGATAATGAAGAGAAGAAGAGATTAGAATATCTACTAACGACCAAAAAATGGAATCCATACTGTATACGTCACTCTGCCATTACTTCAGACTCTGATTTCCTTCCAGAATATGCTCTCAAGAAGAAAGTGCGATGGAGCATGAATTCAAAGCAAGCTTCTAGATATATCAAAGGAAGAATGGGAAATGATTTGAAGAACCAAATCCTAGCACATGAGGGTATCATTACTGAAGAGGCTGCTGTTATGCAAAGAAAACCTCCAGTATTAAATTGTCCCCGTTGCAGCTTAGTTAATGCGATCGAAAATAAATATTGTTCAAAATGCAGCTACCCATTAGTTCCGTCCGCTTTTGATGAAATTAAGGAAGCCGAAAATATGAAAATAAATACGATACAGGAAAAGCAAATCGCAGTGATGTCGGAGATAAAGATATTCTCAACAGCACTGTCGACAATAACAACGGCAAGGAAACTGTTAGCGATGAGAATCCATACAATCTAAAAGGAAAGGCGTATGAAAACTGGAAAAAGAATCAGGAATTCATAGCCAAGAAAAGTAGGTATATAACATCAACTAACTTTGGAGACAAACCTAGAACATTTCTTTTCAATGCAGAAAAAATTGAATCAACTGAGATTGAGGGCGGATCCGATGGTAAATCCTATACCAAAATGGTATATGCGGTAATAGAACCCGCAGCTGATACAAAGGAAGAGAAATTATTGAGCACAAGCAGCACACGTCTAGTAACAAAGTTGGCTAGGTGGATTTTCGAAAAGCACAGATACTTGCTAGAAATTCAGAAGACTGGGACAGGTTTCAGCACAGACTGGGAAGTTGACCGTGCAGATTGACTAACCTGAAACCAGTCTTCTACCTATTTTTTGCTCTGTTTGCTAGAGTATTTAGAATATAGGGGCGATAAGATATTAAATTTACTTGTCAATATATTGGTTCAAACAGCATTAATGATATGACACTCTGTAGTGATTCTAGTAATACAGGAAAACAAGTTATCGAAGGTCTAGACTTTATCCTAACTCATCTAAAAAATTCCACACGATGGCCCAGAACCATATCTACCAAAGCGTCTGAAGGAAGACAAATCACAGTATACAGCAAACAAGAAGCGTTGTTATGTTATAAAGATTCCAACTATCTAGATTGTAGAATTAGTGTATATAGCGCTAATGCAGAACAGCAAACAATTGATCTGATTATGATTGACTTGGCTTTATCCAATTTCAAACATAATAACGGCATCAAGACGCTGAACTTAGTTAAAGAAAAGACCTTGACAAAGATACAAGACACATTTGATTTATCAAAAAGATTTGAACCTGCAACTGTACTTTGGTCAGGTAATGGATATCATTTGTATATACCTACAGAATCTCAAAACGCTATTTTAGAGCAAATGTCCGAATTCAAAAGCTACAAAGAACCTTCCAAGTTATTTTTAAGATTTGCAGAATGCTATCTGTCCAATGGTAGGGCAGATTCAGAGCATTATCATACTGTCTCGTTTAAGAACTGTCTATTTAGAATACCTGGTTCATATAATTCTAAGAATATGTCTCAGGTTGGCATTGTACAGAAATGGAATGGTACTTCAAAAGTGTCATTACACTTACTCTACGACAAGTTCTTGGCATATCTTGTTGACCAGAGTTCGAAAGTAGTCAAGTATCACAATAATGATACCAATACAATCTCAGAAAATGCCAATCATGTGCATATGATACAAAAGAATTCTAGACTACTAAGGAAGAGGAAATCTATTGACTGGATTGAACAACTATTACAAACACCATTAGCAGAACACAGAAAATATTGCATATGGAGAATTTTTGCGCCCTATTTTATCAATGTAAAACATTTGTCTTTTGATGATTCATATTATGAAATATACAAATGGTTAGACAGATGCAATGAATCAAGAGCATTAGACTTTGACTCTGAAACTAAGATAGATGACAGTCTTAATAGGGCCATCGATACAGGTTATTTACCAATTAGTTTTGATAATCCATCAAAAGAGCCTAGGACTTTGAAGACGAATAATAGAGAATTGTATGATATTGTTAAGGGTCGATCGTAAGCAACTTCGCTTTCTTTTAAGAAATGCCATAGCTGTAGTAACTCTAACCGGTTATGCCCAGATACTTACTATTGACTACATTTCCTGGTATACTTAAAAATGAACTCCCTTTTTGTTGTGCATAAGCGTTTCTGACAAAATCAAAATTATATAACGTTAACGACAATACCAAGGTCATCGTTACTATACAAAATACAAAGAGACACCAATAATGATCTGATGTTATGTATCTCACAGTTAAGTCAATTTATGCAAAAAAGGATAAGACACCTTTTGTGTTGGCTCAACCTATGCCATTTCCATAATGCCATCTTCTTCAAAATGATGAAACTTTGCTAATCAATCTCTATCGTTATAATTGAGAAAGGTTGATGATGGTATCAATTTTGCTCATTTAGCTAAGCAGCATATTTAATTAATAATAAAACAGTCTAGTATGTATAGTTGCAATTTTCTCCTTATTGTGGCCAATACTTTTTATCTCCTGTAATCTCTTCGGAAATCCTAAAAGCCAGAGCCGAAATTGTACATGATGGATTCACACCCAGCGGACTTGGGATTATAGAGCCATCAACAACGTAAAAATCATCATATTTGGAAGTTCCTGAATTTCCTCTGAAAATTCTGCCAATACTATCAACTACGCCTTCAGCAGCGTCCTTTCCCATAGGACATCCACCTAGAGGATGCAGAACGAATTGTGTTTTATTTGCTGTACTCCAAAATGGAATAACTAGGCTATTATCACCATTCCTTCCAATCTCTTTAGCAAATAATTTCATTGCATTTACTATATCACCAAAAACTGGCTGATTCAAATCATATGGATCTTTGAGATTAAGACGATGGTTGTTATCTAACACTAACTGAGCTTTAGGATCATCTATTCCAATTCCTCCTAGCATCAGAATATGATAAACACGTTCCTCAGGAGATTGTGCACGCCTTCTATCATCTAAAGTCAACCCTCTTAGATCTGTTATTATCTCTATTATCTTGTTTGTTAAAATATTTGATGATGACAAATCAAGACCCTCTATTAACTTAAGTAACCTATTCATGGTATCTGGATTGTTAATTTTGCTGATAATTACCTCATTGAATCTATCTATCAGGTTCTTGTTTGGAACTATTGAGCTTCCCTTTTGCCATGACATTTCATCAAATAATGTTGCAAATACTTCTGCAAACATCTTTGGAATTCCTTCATCTTCTATAGAGAATGCAAATTTTCCGGTGTTTGCGTTTTGAAATCTAGCAATAGATGTTGTTACCGGTCCTCTGCTAGCATCCACTATCTCCTTAGTAGGGTTTATGACACCAAGAAGATCACCATTAGTAGAAAATCTCTGCCCAAGTTTACTACTGATCTGTAAGTTTCTACATTTTAGAAGAATTTCAGTTGAACCTAAAGTGCCAGCAGCCAATATGACTAGCTTTGCCTGTATTGTCCTTTTTGTTCCACTGTCATCGTCCCTATAATCTGTGAAATCTATTTTATATTTAAATTGTGGATCACCGCTTTCTTCAATATTTGTTACTTCGCATAAAGGAAATACCTCGAGTGGTTTACCATCGGAAATGGCTTTATGGATTTGTTTGTTCAATGTGTGTCTAGCGCCCGGTATACATCCTAAAACGCACCTTCCTTGTCGCTGACAAACATTATTTTGTTTAGAGAATTTATTAATGTCCTGCTGATTTGGATGTCCACCAGCAGTATTGAAAACATCAGTAGAAATATCAGTTATTGATAATTTTGCATTCAAATTATCCAAGTTCATAATACTGTTGTTGCTGCCTATTTTTATAGCAGCTTCTTGGAATACTTGTCCTCTTCTAAGTTTGAATTTACCCAGTCCTGCAGTAGTTATGATAGGGTTTACCCCTATGAAATTCTCTGCTACATCAAAGTACTGGCCTAGTGAAGGTTTACCGTCTGCTTCAGTCGGCCAATTTTCATAAACGGTTTTATCGGGTTGTTCTGTAACATTAGTATAAACTAAAGATCCTCCTCCTATACCACTTGCAGTGATAATATTTACATTTTTCATTGATCTGTAATCATAAACTCCTCTTAGTTTGTTAACAGGTCTTGAATTTCCAAATACCCTAAACAATCCCTTTAAATCATCTGGATATGCCCAAGTACTGTAAGGAATATCATTTTGTTCTAGATATTGACGTATGGTAGGGTTTCCATCTATTGTTCCACTTTGGTTAAGTGGCATCTCATGGCTTATCCACCACTGGCCTCTTTCCAATATACAGACTTTCTTGCCTCCTCCATCTTCTTTGTATTTATTTGCTAAGCTAAGTGAAGTAATTGTTCCACCAAAACCAGAACCAATAACAACAGCTTCATATTTGTTATCTGGTAATTTCCTTGGTTGGAGAGATATTGTAATATTAATATTGCCAATGTCATCGATATTCTCGCTTTTCCATTTTATGTTTCCTTGGAAATCTGTTATCTTGCTAAATCTGTTGTTTTGTCCTTCTTTGACAGATGTAAATTTTTTGTTAGCATCAGTAATAACCAAGTAAATCTTTTGTACATCTGGCTGTATACCACTAACTGAAACTATCTTAAAAGACCCTGTTGAATCAGTTACTTCAGCAGGGGCAAGAAGTCGATCTAAACTAGAAAAGATAGAGCGTTCAAATGCTTCTATTATGATACCTGATAATGGCTGATTACTCGAATTATGTATTACTCCTTTTATTTCTACCATTCCAAGTCCTATAGAGTCAGTCCTTTCTCCAGTATAAAAAGAGTATATGTTAACCACAGTACGGTAATTAATTGATCCGATCCCTTTTTAAAGGCAAATTACATAAACCCTGTGCAGATGAGTTATCAAATAGAAGACAACAACTGTCATCTAACAGGTAACCTACAATCAGAAAGGCTGGTTATATCATCAAAGGAACGTTACGCATTCTCTCTCCTTTTGGAGGAAAAAAACAATGAGCCAACCAAGAGTAACAGGTAAAATACATGATTTAGATAAAAAACCTCTGCCTGGCATCACTGTTGAAGCTTTTGAACACTTGTTCTTCAATATTTTTGATCTGGCTATTGGTCCAGCTGCACTTACTGATAGCGATGGTACGTTTACCATAACTCCTAATATAAAATTAGGTCTGAATCTGAAAAAAGTCTACTTGGTAATCTCAGATCCCAATAAAAAATTTGTGTCTGTCATAGAAGGAGGTGATAATAAATTTGATAAAAAGATGGATAATGGAAATGTAAAATGGAAAAGCGGAATTGTTGGAAATACAGATAATATTGACGTTACTGTATCTTTTAAGCCTCTGCAAGTACCAGACGACAAGTATGAGTCCGTTGTGATAGGCTCTGGTTTTGGAGGAACTATTGTTTCACTCGCATTGGCAAAGAAATACAATGATGAGGATCCAACTAAAAAAACGAAGATATGCATATTGGAACGTGGTCAGTGGTGGATAAGCCATGAAATGCCCAGCACATCGCATGACACTATAGATCTCAAACCTACAATTCGTGAGTATCTAGAAAAAAATGATATCCCTCACAGTCTATGGGCACATCCAGACGATTTGAAAGGCTTAATGAGAGTCTTTGCAAATACACGAACATTCAATCCTATAAAGGGTCTCTATGATCATAAGACGTTAAAAAATGTCCATGCAATAACTGCAAGTGGAATAGGAGGTGGATCGTTAGTGTATTTTAACATAACAGAAAGACCACATGAATCTGTGCTCGATCGGTGGGGATCTGAACTCGGCCTAGATATAAACAGTAGCAATCTAAAACCATATTATGACAGAGCTGAGACATTCATTGGCGTTAACACAATTACAACTACTGCAGGCTTGGGAAAATTTAAACTTAGAAGAACGCAGGTATTCCAAGACGCTGTCAAAGAAATAAATGACAAGAATCATAATGTAATAGACACTAATGGGGCATTGGACCTTGATGCAGGGCTGTCTATAACAGATATTCCAACCAGTGTATTTGATACTGCAAACAACCATCCTACACCAGACGATATACAAAAATACGCTGTTACAACTAACAAACAAAATAATGTTTGTCAGCGACAAGGTAGATGTGGATTAGGCTGCATTCCCGGGGCAAGACATACATTAAATAAACAACTGTACGGTGCCATTTCAGCTAATCAACCTATCGATGTATTTCCACTATGTGAAGTCATGACCATAGAGAAAATTAATGGAGATGGCAATGACGACTACAAATACAATATAACTTTTAAAGATCATAGAGGAGACAATAATAGTCAAAATGAAATTGAGAGAACCATAAAAGCAAAAACGGTAGTATTAGCAGCAGGAACACTCGGCTCAACAGAGATTCTGTGGAGAAGTAAAAAACAAGGAAAGCTAGATATAAGTGACACAATTGGCACGCACTTCTCTACAAATGGAGATATGTTTGGTGTCATAAACCCTACTAAGGAGATAGTGGATGCTAGCAGAGGACCGATGCAAACATCTATTGCAAGGTTTAAACATCAAGGAAACTTTGCTTTTTCTGTAGAAGATATTGGAATTCCTAAAATGTTTGCAGAGCTAGTGGCAGGACTGTTTGACTTCATGGCTTCCCAGAAAGGAAATGCATTATTTTCAAGCAAGAACTTAGTAGATCTATTTAGAGAAACAATAGTCAATAGAATTAATGATAAAGGAACTATGGAACATTTATCGAAGTTGTTAGAAGGATTGAATTTAGTATCTTCAGATGTATTGGTTAATAAAATAAATGATATAAAGACTGTGTTAGAAAAGTTGACCTTAGATGATAGAAGGCGTGCACAATCTCCTGAGGAACGTGTAAGCAATATCTTGATGCTCTTTGGAATCGGAACAGACGACCAAAATGGTCACTTGATCCTAACAGATAACAATCAAATTGATTTAGAAAGTAATTATAAATTTACTCATCCAGTTTTCAATCAGATAATAGATGCAATGAGGCTATTTGCTAAAGAAATTGGAACGAATGCTGAACAAAGCCTACTTCTTCCCCTATGGAGCAACATAGAGAACAATAAACGACAAATTACAGCACACCCATTAGGAGGATGTCCAATGGGAACTAATGCTAGTAGAGGTGTAGTAAACACTCTTGGAGCAGTGTATAGAGGAAATTCTGGGACTTCGTTGTATCCGGGTCTATATGTAGCTGATGGTTCGATAATTCCCAGTTCGTTGGGTGTGAATCCATCATTGACTATTTCAGCGTTATCTTTTAGAATTGCTGAAATGCTTGCAGGTAATAATAATTTGCCAAAATAACTTATTAAATAACTTAGTATTTTATATCAACGCATTTTAGAATATATCCACCATAACCTCTAGCTGCCAGCGCTATCTCTTGTGAGAAAAACTTAACCATTAAGGCAAAACTCATCATTGAAAGTAATAAACTCATTTTGTTGAATAACAAATATCAATATATAAAATTAGAACCTTTAACTGACTATCATAACTAGTAATTCTTGCATTGCTGTCAATCGAAGTCTACCAAATATACAGCGAGTTAGCCTCAAATTAAGCGATCGTACTGAAGCACACCAAGATAATGACCTGTATAGTAGCAACAACAAAAAAACAAGACACATCTATATCTAATAAAAGAATAAAAATGAAGAACGCTTTATAATCCTACTTCGGCTTTTGTTGCAGTGTCTGCCGTTGTGCTTTTAATAGCTCATTTCCATTTGTATCTTTAATTGATTCGACTACTCCATAGATTGGCTGTCCTTGAAAATGATTTGATGTAGCATTATGATCCAAGTTAATAGTAATTACTTTTCCTTTAGAAATCAAGATATTTGTTTTTACGTTATTCCATGCGCTTGTATTATTTAATTTGATGCCAAGTGTTCCTGGAATTGAGGTACTTTTATCTGGAGATAATTGAACTATTGTATTGTTAATGTCAGACGGTTTAAAGTTAATTATGTCGTGGGTATGCCATTTGGAACTATCATTTAATACCTTGATGAATTTTGCCACAAAGTTTGCTACCTTTCCTGTATTGACAGTTAAATTCCAGTCGCCTGAAAGAACAAATTTTGTTGTATTGGATAGACTTGAAGGATTGATAGTTGCATTGATGGGTTTTTGTGTTACAAAAATCAGCGAGCTTATACCTCCACTTGCAGAGAAAGTATCCATAGGAGATGTTGATGCTGCCGCTCCGGTAGAGTTTCCATTTGTGGCTATGTTATTGGATGTTTGATTTGTCTGAGCAAATACTGGAATAGTGCAAATGTTTATTGTTGTTACAAATATCAATCCGAAAATCAGAGTTAATGCAATAACCGCATCTTCTGCCTTTTTCTTCATGCCGGTTCAAAGTGTTTGACGATACAAGCATATTATTTTTTTGGTGCAATTCGCTAATTGTTAATATCTAGTAAAGATGCTTTTTTTTTCACGGACTACTGCTTTCTCCCTAGTTTTATATTTATTAGAAGAAACAGTCAAGTAGTTTAACCACACTTTAGTTCGACTTAGTTGACCATCTTATCCTGTAACGGTAAGGTGTCTACGCTATAGTGCATCTGTCTATGTTGTTTGTGTTTATATGAATTCATCCTCAATCTATTATTACAACAATGACACTTAAAACTGGTCATCCCATTAGTGTCCACAAAAAATATCACATATAATACAGTGTTTTTGTCCTCCCGAATATCGGTAACCGCCAATATCGTCTATCTCCCCATTTCATCTGGCGGTTTTTTATTTTTGAAGTTAAAGTATAAAGCTACGTCATATACAATTTTTAATACACCACCCAATACAAATGGAGCAGATAAAATCGACAATGATTGCAGTATGTAACCAGCTAACGATGGAGATACGGCTTGTGCTATATTTCTTGAAATATTAGTTATTCCAGCAGCAGCTGTTCTTTCATTTTCCTCAACCACTGCTACTATGTATGATTGTCTTGCAGGCACATCCATCTGCGAGAGAGCCATTCTAGCTAGGTATAATGCAATTGCTAATGGAAGTGTTGGAGCAAATGCAACAAGTATTAACAAAATATTAGATGGTATATGTGTAAATACCATTGTGTTTATCAGTCCTATTTTGTCTGCAATTTTTGCAGATACAAGAAACGAAAATGCACTTAGAACACCTGCAATAGAGAAAATATAAGATAGAGTTGCTAATTCAACTCCGAACTTTGTAAAAAACCAAAAAGAAACAATACTTTGAATAACAAACCCACCAGCAAATGAATCGATAGCAAAAAGACCTGATAATTTACCAACAATTTCCTTTGACTTTGGTGATAGAGTTTGTTCGAGTGGTATTGGCGTATTATTGTTATCTCTACTTAGTTCTACTCTACTTGATATTAAAAGGTAAATCCCTAATACTCCTAAACCAATTATGCTATATAGTAAAAAGAGAGGTTTAATAGATTCTATTTGGTTCAAACCATATTGCTGTGCAAATAAATGTGGTAAACCAGAAAGTAGGACACCTGTAGACATCGCAAAGGTTCCAGCCATATTGTAAATAGCATAAACCGTATTTCTCTTCTTAGGATCGCTAATTGTTTGGGGTAGTATTGCTTGCTCTATCGATAGAAAAGCACCCGTTTCAGTTCCTGTTACATTAATCGTTCCAATAAGAGCAGATATAATCAATGCGACATAGTTGCTGGTTGCAAAAAATACTAAGCCTGATACAGACATTGAAGCTGAATATAAAATTAGTACTTTTCTTCTACCGATCCTATCAGCATAAAAGCTAGATATTAGAGTAAAAACTACACTGTTTATCAAAGTAGCACTAAGTATTATGCCGATATGCAAATCGTTGAATCCGACTAATTTTAGATAGATGGCAAGAATTACGCTTAGAAAACCATATGCAAACGTTCTTAGTGTCCTTGCTGCTAAAAGCAGTTTACCATCTTTTGATAGCCATTTAAATGGAATAATTACTTTGGAGTCCATTGTAGTTCCATGTGAACTTCTAGCTTTTGATTCTCTTTGGCATACAGGAACTTGAAATCTATTGGTTCATTAGGTATTATAGCGACGGATTTGCCCCTTGCAGTAGTAGATTTGTCTTTTGGTGATATAATATTTGATATTTCAATGGAATTGTTATTTTTTAAAGATTGACCAATATCTATCAAAAATTTGGACAGCTCTTCTTTGCTTGCATCATCTCTTTTGTATCTAAATATAGCATCATGTGTGTCGCGATAGTGCTCAAGCATTTCCATCATCTTGATCCAGCGTAGCACAGATTGTGAAAGTTGAGCCTCTCCTTTTTTAGCAAGAGCATAATGTTTTCGATCAGGGCCTTCCTCCCGAAATTCTCTTTGACTCGTAACTAATTTATCCTGTTCAAGCTTCTCCAATGCAGGATATATTGTACCTGTCTTTGGTTTCCAATAACCAGCGAATCTCTTTCCCAATTCTCTTATAATCTCGTATCCATACATCGGCCTTTCTGAAAGAAGTATTAAAAGCCATAATGAGACAGCACCCACCTTCATTCCGCTTTGACGTTGTCCCTGCTCTTGCCTCTTCTTTTGCTTATTTGATCTAGTAGTGGAAGACACCTTGCTATTTACTACAGTTAACATTATTAAGTTAACATTATATATGTATTTTATCTACACAGTTAGATCATCTACTAAAATGAATAAATCACTGATTTACTCCAGTGTAGGAGTAGCAGCGGCAGCCATTATTATATTTGCCTTTCTAGGTAATGGAAGTTTTAGTCGTATACCGATAAACCAAAATGGGAAATGTGCAAAATATAACAGTATTGCTACCACTCCTGCAGCTGCGGCAGCAGCTGCTGCTGCACCTGCGGCAGGTGTAGCGCCAATGGATATCAAAATCAAAAATGTTGTCGTGAATAAAACCATTGATGGGAAAAGTGCTAAAGTACAAGTGGCTTTTGATGTACATAATCCAAATACAAATACAATGATTTTAGATGGGATATGTTACAATGTATATGTAAACAATGCACTCATAACTTCAGGCAACATAGGAACAGAAGCACCAGAAGATGTTATAAGATCTGAGAGTGGTTTTCCTATAATAGGAAATAGTGTAGCGACTTTGAAGGATACACAGACAGTACAGAAAAATAATATCAACACTGCAAACTGGGATAAGATAGTGGCCGGAGCAGCTGCTACAAAGACCGGTTACCAAATAAATGGAACGTACTCCTATCGCCAAACAGCAAATTTAGAGGCTTCTGGTGGAGTAAAGGAGTTCAGCTTGTCATTTCCATGATAATGATAATAGTGGTAATTTCAATGTGTTGTAGATTATTATATACCATAAATATGCACCGGCAATATTTAATAAGTATAATAAGTACTTAAGTAGATGTACTACTTAGCATGATAGCAGATGGAATGAAATGGGTGACTCGTGAAAAGGCCAAAGTAGATAGAATAGCATGTCCATGGCTTATCAAGAAATTCGTAGACAGTAAACCAGAGTTTCTTTTCGTTCCTGCAGATAAAGTGTTGGAGGTAGCCAAGGCTCAAAACGCAGTTCCATTCGATATTCCAAATGTAGAACTTGGTCATCATAATGATAAATGCTCTTTTGATGCAATAATTGAAAAATACAATCTAAAAGATCCGGCACTTCTTGAATTATCCAAGATAGTTAGGGCTGCCGATACTAATAAAAAGGAAATTGCAGCAGAAGCTATAGGTCTAGAGGCAATAGCCGAAGGATTTAGACATACAACAAAAGACGATTTTGACAATATGAGTAAGCAATTCTATGTTTATGATGCACTTTATGCCTATTGCAAACAAAAGATCAGTCAAAAAAGTGGAGGGTCATGATATATTTTGTTAAAAAATGATAGGAAATATCACAAAAATATGTATGAAATAAAGAGAAGAGATGAATACAGCGGTAATCACGATGATTACTACACGTCATTTCTGAGCTTCTGACAACTGTACACGGTCTACAGGTCTATGAAAAAGATAGTGATAGTGGCATAGAAGAAATTGATCTCAAGGTACTAAACAATAATAAGTCTGGAATCTGGAACAAATTTGAAGGAATAATTTTTATAGAATGTAAAAATTGGTCCAACCGTGTTGACTCTAGAGAAATTCGAAATTTTGAAGGGAAAATCCCAAATTACTTTTTGCACTCAGGACTTTTTTTCGCTATAAATGGATTTAAGGGAACAAATAATAAAAAAGGAGCTCTAGGGCAAATTAAATTAAGACTTGAGCGTGAAGGATTTATGATTGTCCCTCTAGATGGAATCGACATTGAGAATGTATTCAGAACATTGGATTTATCTGCAAAAATAAATGAAAAATGGATAGATTTATATCAATAAATAATAGCAGAAATGTTAATCCTTGAGTAATATTTGCTATGCATCAGTTTTTTGCTGCAGCTTCACATTTTATCCCCTCCTTTATTCAAATATCATACGAAAAGTGCCATAAAGATACGGAACAACTAAGGACAAAATTAAAAATTATGTTTTCGCTTAACAGATGACAAAAAGATAGATAAATGTAAATATGATGGCGATGAACCCCTTTACGTGCGGGGTTCAACTCCCTTTCGGCCCAAATCAATCTTGACGCTTTATTTAGGCCCACCTTCCAATAATATATATAAATTGTTAGTACTAAAAGAAAGAGATCCTCTAGCAACTTTTATGTATGGATTACGAGCGCCTGGCACAAGAAGGCAATACTGCATAGATTCTAATACTTCCTTGAATTTTTTAAGAATCCCACACACCTTAAAAGAGCAAGCCAAACAATTTATCTTAAAAACAAGACAAAATTAAGAGTGGGCTCGAAAGTCTTATGTCATTATAGAGTTTCAAAAGAAAAGAATTAGCAGAGCCGATATATCTGAATCTACAATTACTAATTACTATAACAACCATGTTATTTGATTCATGAATGGTATTAAATTAAATTGGAAGAAAATATCTCATGGGTCTCCTTCATAAAGAATAGCAGCTGATGACAGAGCACTTTAGAAGAGATATAGATACTGGTAGAGTAATCATCGATCATGACCATCTACTGGTTTTTTTCCAATGCTATTTGTTGTATTATGCGTGCCTTAAGAGAAGGGATTTTGTTGATCTCTTGTCTGTTTATCTTTACACGTCGCTGGAATATTCTGCATCCAACCCGCATAGACTACTTGTATGTTATTATCCATTGCCCACTCATTCCAGAGCTTCCAGAGATATTGTCGTCCTCGGTTGTATTTTTTGATGTCACTAGAGAAATTTTTCCTGCAACAGAGCGTCGGTCAGATTTTTGTCATTGTTTGGATCCGAATCAACAACAATCATCTCATTTGAGAATGGGCTTGACACATACACATAATATCATCTATTCTCTTTCGCACCATTTGGTAAATCGTGGGGATTTCCATCATCTGTGAACGCAGGATTATCGGAAAAGAATTCGTACCATTGTTTTTTATTCCTGCATTTCAGCGCTTCAATGGCTGATCTTACTATATGGTGATCAATTGCATGTATGTCAAGTGGAGGTGCAGACATTACCATATCTACCTAACACATCTGTGATAAATTCATGATAGTAGCGAAGTGGAATCATTTACAAAGCTCATATTGCTAACCTTCTATATGCAGAAAACAATTCCATGGAACAATGAATATACTATAGAATTCGCTAAACATGTGAGCTAATATAATCTGAGTGGGTTGCAAATTTGACTAATTTGTTTTCCGCATTCCACAGAACCATAATTTGTGTGTCAATAACAATGCATCAACTATTATCTGCTGAGTGATGTTCTGATATCTAGATGTTCGGAAGTGCAACTACTATAATATTCTATGTTGTTGGTAGTATACGGTAGAGAGGCTATTGCCACACATAGTGTACATTACTTTCGAGTACTCTTCACAAACATAATTTCCTTTGATTAGACATGCCCTTGTAGGCATTTATTACTCTAACATATAGCTATTTATATTCATGCAATATTGCTCAAAAGAATCGTATCTTTTTACTATCAGACTATGTTAAAAGATTTCAAAGATCCTAATGAATCAGAATTGTGTTTTGATTGTAATATTAAAAGTAATAAAACAATAAAACTAGTTTCGTATAATATTTTCTGTCATATTTCTCATATCTATAATTTAGATGATATGATTCGAACTAGTTAATATATATAAAAATAGTTAACTCTGATGCTAGAAGACTTTCCTTCAATAACGAGCATAATGATTATCACAATAGTTCTTGGCTCAATATTGATATTCGGTGGGTTTTCATTGCCATTTATGATTGTATCAGCTGATGATGGCTCAAATGGAAAGTTTGTATCATCATTTGTAAGTAGCGTATCATCTCTCATAGGCAATCATCATGAAGACTTCTATAATGAAGATTTTGATCATGAACAGGATCTTGGTGATACTGAAAGAAGAGTTATTACTACAGGCTCTGGTGCAGAGACTCTTTCAACACTTCCAACACATCAAGGAGATAATACAATAACAGGTAACAATGATGGTGATGAGATAAGAGGTACTAATAATGACGATACTATAATTGGTACATTTCTTAATGATAGAATATTTGGTCGTGGTGGAGACGACACATTAAATGGTGCTTATGGTTCAGATACAATAGAAGCTAATGATGGTGACGATACAG
>Ga0126310_10000152_pt1 | contig 20585 bp, 21 predicted proteins | sample Plot60_FD_92540 | JGI IMG/M metagenome (GOLD analysis project Ga0126310, IMG submission 92540) | Serpentine soil microbial communities from UC McLaughlin Reserve, CA, USA - Plot60 | ecosystem: Environmental > Terrestrial > Soil > Grasslands | place: USA: UC McLaughlin Reserve, Lake County... | reverse complement strand
GAAGGGTCGCTTGATTAGCGACCCTTCCACTCAAGACGACGGCCGCCAGGCGGCCTTCCGCTGGGCAGCGCGTCGATTCCTTGCGAACTGGACGCGGTTGCGGCGCATGGACTGGCGCCAGTCGCTCATAAACTTCTGTGTTGCTCGCGACGCTTCGCCTCGAGCTCCTCGCGATGCTCGGCGAGCCCAAGCGTCGAGCCACGGACTCGTGCTACTGCCGGGGGGTGCAGGTCGAGCAGTACCGGCGAGGCCGCCCCCGTCCGCTGTAGACGATCTCAGCTCCACATGCTCCGCAGATCGAGGCCATCAGCCGACGAACGGCCTTCTGGGACTTTCGCCGCCTGTTCCTGCTGCCCGTCTTCGCCGCCGGGACAGGTTTGAGACCGAGCAAGTGGCTGGCCTTGGAGCGGCGTGACGTCGACTGCGAGGCGCGGCTGCTGCGTCTCCGGCGTGTCTATGTCAACGGGCGTGTGCGAGATACCGGCAAGACAGCGGCGTCGGTACCGAGGGTTGTGCCGCTGCGCGAGCGCGTGCTGGACGCCCTGGAAGCGCTCCCACCGAGGGTTGGATACCCCGCTGCTCTTTTCACCGCTCAGAGGCGGGCAGATCAACTTGGGCAACTGGCGCCGCGATGAGTGGAAACCGGCGTTGAGAGCCGCGGGTCTCCTCTACCGAAGCCCGTATGCGCTTCGGCACACGTTCATCAGCGAGGCGATCGCCGGCGGAATCCCAACCTTCGAAATCTCCCGGATGGCCGGAACGAGCGTGCTCCAATCGAGCCCACCTATGGTCACGTCCTAGCCGACGCTGCCGACCGCGGCGGCTGGCGCCGGATGCCTTCGACGCTGACGCGGTCGTAGCCGCAGCTGAGAAGTGACACGATCGGCGCGTGCTGGGCCCGGTCGAGCTGAGCTATCGAGCCCGCACTCGACCGAATCTGCCTGCAAAACCCCTAGTCGGGGTGCCCGGATTTGAACCGGGGACCTCTTGTCCCCCAGACAAGCGCGCTAACCAGGCTGCGCCACACCCCGTTCCAGCGCAGACTTTATCGCCAGCCGGGGTTAGCGGCCCGGCCGAGTGAATCGGCCGGCCTCTTGGGCGGCATCGCGAGCGACGCCTGGCAGGCTGCGCCACTTGCTGAACCCGGCGCTACTTCTTCAACCGCTTGTACAGCCGGTCGATCAGATCCGGCATGGCCTCGAGGCGCTCGGTGATCACGCGCAGGCGGTACTCGCGGAAGTGCTCGGGCTCGACGCCGAGGGCCTTCGCGAGCGTCCGCATCACTTCGTCAGAGGGGACGGGGCGGTTCCCATGCACGAGGTGATTCAAGTACCCGGCCGAGAGCTTCGTCTTGTCGGCGAGCGCGCGGTACGTCACTCCCGTCTCGTCCATCAGGTTCTCGATCGTGGGGCCGAACGGCTCCTCGCTGAACCTGCGTTTGCGACGCGCCACTAGATCGCCTCTCCCAGCGAACCGATCGGCACGCGCCGCTCCTCAGCCGTCGCCCGGTTCCGGACGTCGACGGCGCCGTCCTCGACGGTCTTCTTGCCGACCGTGACGCGGGTCGGAAGCCCGATCAGGTCGGCGTCGGCGAACTTCTCGCCGGCGCGTGCGTCGCGGTCGTCCAAGACGACGCTCAGACCTGCTGCGTCGAGGGCCTTCGCAGCCTGATCGGCCTGCTCTTCGACGCCGGGGAGGGCGACCACGTGCACATCGTAAGGGGCGGCGGCTCTCGGCCAGGCAATTCCCTGCTCGTCGTGGTGCTGCTCGACGATGGCCGCGATCACGCGGCCGGGTCCAATCCCATAGCTGCCCATCACCAGAGGCTTCTCCGCTCCATCCTCGTCCAGGAAAGTCGCCTCGAAGGGAACCGAGTAGAAGGTGCCGAGCTTGAAGATGTGGCCCAGCTCGATCGCCTGCTCGATCGTCAGCCCGCCACCGCAGTTGGGGCAGGAGTCGCCCTCCTTGACGCGCCGGAGATCCGCGAATTCGGCTTCGAAGTCGCGTCCTGCCTGCACACCCTTTAGATGCCGGTCGTCGCGGTTTGCGCCGACGACGTACTGTCCTTCGCGCAGGGCTTCGTCCGCGAGAACCGCCACGGGTGAACCGACCGGCCCGATCGAGCCGCCGCCCGCCCCGAACGTCTCGGTGATCTCCTCCGGATGAGCGGGCCGTACGAACTGTCCCAGTACGGCGGCGAGCTTCGCTTCGTCGAGACGGTCGTCGCCGCGGATGAGAGCGAGCACGACCTTGCCGTCCGCGACCACGGGCATCGCCTTCGCGGTCGCGCGGGGATCGACGCCCAGGAATCGCGAAACGTCGTCGATCGTCCTCATCTCAGGCGTCTCGACCTCGTCCGGCGCGTCGAGTGCGGCCGGAAAGTCTGCTGCGGCAGGGATGCCGTGCGCGGCCTCGATATCGGCCGCGTAGTCTCCGTTCTCGCACCGCACCAGGAAGTTCTCGCCCGCGCCCGGCGCCAGGAAGTCGTTGCTGTCCTTACCCCCCATCTCCCCTGACTCCGCCTCGACCTCGTAGTACTCGAGCTCGCAGCGCTCGAAGATCCGGCCATACGCCCCGGCGTGCTTCCGGAAGCTCTCGTCGAGGCCAGCCTCGTCCCGGTCGAACGAATAGGAGTCCTTCATGATGAACTCGCGGACGCGCAGGAGCCCTCCCCTCGGCCGCGGCTCGTCGCGCTCCTTCGTGCCGAAGTGGTACCAGGTCTGCGGCAGTTGCTTGTACGACTGCAGCTCCTTGCCGTGGAACGCGAACGTCTCCTCGTGCGACATCGGGAGCACGAATCGCCGGCCCCCGCGGTCCTGCAGCTTGAAGACGACGGGCAGGTCGTAACGCCCCGAGGTCTCCCAGAGCTCCGCCGGCGTCAGCACCGGGGCGAGCATCTCCTGACCGCCGATCGCGTTCATCTCCTCGCGGATGATCTGGACGACCTTCTGGTGCACCCGCCAGCCGAGCGGGAGGTACGTCCATACGCCAGTGCTCACCTGCCGGATGAACCCACCGCGGACGAGCAGCTTGTGGCTGGCGACGTCCGCGTCGGCCGGATCGTCGCGCAGCGTCGGGAGGAAGAGCTGAGAAGCCCGAACGATCACCGTTGCCGACCCAGGCTACTCGATGGGGATGACTGAGGCTTCCGCCATGGCGACGTCGCTCGCGATGTCGCTGAAGAGGTCGCGCGATTCACTCGCGCGGCCGCTAAACCCGGTCACGCAATGGTTCTTCGAGCGGAATCAATGGTGCCTCTCTAGGACGATGTCGCTCGCGATGTCGCTCAAGAGGTCGCGCGATTCACTCGCGCGGCCGCTAAACCCGGTCACGCGGCGCCTCCTCCAGGGGAATCAGCGACGCCTCAGCCATGGCAAGCGCCGCCGGCTTGGCCATCTTCAGGCGCTTCGGGCGGTGCATCCCGTCCGCGATCCACTTGTCGATCTCGTGGAAGAGCTCGTCGACGAGGATGTCGGAAGAAACCTTCTTCAGCACCCGGCCGTGGGCGTAGACGAAGCCGACGTCTCGGCCTCCGGCGATCCCGAAGTCGGCGTCGCCCGCCTCTCCGGGCCCGTTGACCGCGCAGCCGAGCACGGCGACCTCGAAATGCTGCGGGTAAGCCTGCAGGCGCTCTTCGACCTTCTCAGCGAGATTCTGGATGCCCACGTTGTCGCGCCCGCAGCTCGGGCACGCGATCATGACCGGCCCGCGCTCGCGCATGCCCAGCGACTTCAGGATCTCGAAGCCCGTCCTCACCTCCTCGACCGGATCGGCCGTCAGCGAAACGCGGAGGGTGTCGCCGATCCCGTCGCCGAGCAACGCCCCCATGCCCACTGCGCTCTTGATCGAGCCGGAATAGGGCGTCCCCGCTTCGGTGACGCCGAGGTGGAGCGGGTACGGAACCTTCGAGGCGAGGAGACGGTACGCTCGGATCATCGTCGGCACGTGGCTCGACTTGACCGAGATCTTAAAGTCGTAGTAGTCGAGGCTCTCGAGCAGGCGAACTTCCTCGAGCGCGGCCTCGACGAGCGCTTCCGCCTGGTCGTTCTGCGCGAGATCGGCCAGGTGCTTGGGCAACGACCCCGAGTTCGCGCCGATTCGCATCGGCATCCCGGCGGCCTTGGCCGCGCGCACGACCTCCGCGACCTTGTCGGGGCCGCCGATGTTTCCCGGGTTGATCCTGACCGCGGCAACTCCGGCTTCGATCGCGCGCAGCGCCAGGCTCGCGTTGAAGTGGATGTCCGCGATCACCGGGATCGGGGACAGCCGGACGAGCTTCGGGAGAGCGTCGGCGTCCTCCGACTTCGGCACCGCGACGCGCACCACCTCGCAACCGGCGGATGCGAGCGAGGCGATCTGCGCGGTCGTAGCCTCGACATCGTGCGTCTTCGTCAGCGTCATCGACTGGACGACGACGGGTGCGCCGCCGCCGATCTGAACCCCGCCTACGGTGATCGCGCGCTCGCTCGCCACGCGCTGAGTCTAGCCTCCGCCGATTCGCCCAATGTCGTTCGAGAGCCCGACGAAGAACATCAGCAGTACCAGGGCAATTCCGACGACGGAGACGCGCTCGTAGACCGCCCGACCGACCGAGCGCCCGCGGATGCCCTCGAAGAGCGAGAACACGATGTGGCCCCCGTCGAGCGGCAGCAGGGGCAGCAGGTTCAACAACGCCAGCGAGAGGCTGATCAGCGCCAGGATCTCGAGATAGTCCCGGTAGTCCGTCTTCACGGCCTGGCTGGACACGTCCACGATCCCGACAGGCGAGGAGACCTGCTTGCGGCCGGGCCCCTGGACGATCGAGACGAGTGATGTGGTTATGCCTTTCGTCACGTCCCACGTGTCCCGCGCAGCAAGCCCTAACGCCGACAGAGGGCCGTAGCGCTTGTAGACGACGCCGGCCGGCTGGAAGCCGTAGACGTAGTAGCCGCTCTGCTTGATCGTCTTCTTCGGAGGCAGCTCGATGTACTTGCCCCGCCGGACGACCGAGACGAGCACCGGCTTGCCCTTGCTCGACCTGAGCGCCTTCGAGACCTGCTTGAACGTCTTCGTCGGCTGCAGGTTGACCGCCACGATCTCGTCGCCGGGATGCAGTCCCGCCTGCGCCGCGGGCGAGTCCGGCGAGACCTTCGCGACCCGCCGAGAGGCCCCGTCCGGAATCCCGATCATGTAGACGATCGCCAGCACGACGATCGCGAAGACGATGTTCGTGAACGGGCCCGCGGCGATCACCGAGACCCGCTTCCAGGTTGGCTGTCGCCAGTAGGCGTCGGGCCCGAGCGCGTCCGCGAGCTCTTCGCGGCCACGCCGGGCGGCGCGGGTCGCGGGCGGCGGCAGCTTCGCCTGCTCGAGTGCTTCGTCGAGGTCCCCCAGGGCAGTCCGAGCCGACGAGAAATCGCCCAGCTCGATCAGTCGCTTCAGGCGCTCGACCGGCCCCACTAGTGACGGGTTGTGGAGGAGCGCAGGGCCGAAGTGGTTGTCGACATCAGGCGGCGCCGGCCTGTGCATCCCCGGAATCTTCACGTAGCCGCCGAGCGGAATCGCGCCGATTCCGTACTCGATTCCGTCGCGCGTCGTTTTGAGAAGGGCAGGCGGAAATCCGACATAGAAACGCCGCGGCCTCATCCCGACCGCGCGGGCGGTGAAGAAATGGCCGGCCTCGTGAATCATCACGAGAAAGCCGAGCCCGACGATGGCGATCAGGATGCTCATGCAGCTGTCGCCGTACGTTCGGCCAACCTGCGCGCTTGCGCGTCGGCCTCGTACAGCTCGCTCAGGTCCTGCGCCCGCGCGCCATCGATCGCTGCGAGCGTCTCTTCAACGGTCTCGGCGATTCCGAGGAACGGGAGCCGGCCCGCCAGGAACGCCGCCACGGCTACTTCGTTGGCGGCGTTGAACGCGCACGGATACGTGCCCCCCCGCCCTCCGGCCTGCCGGGCGAGCGCCAGGAGCGGAAAGGTCTCCAGGTCGGGCGGCTCGAACTCGAGCGTCAGCCCGGAGCCGAAGTCGAGTTGTGGCACCGGTGTCGCCGCTCGTTCGGGATAGGTGAGCGCAAAGGAGATCGGCACGCGCATGTCGGGATAGCCGAGGTGCGCAAGAGCAGCTCCGTCGCGGAAGCGAACGACGGCGTGGACGGTGGAGGCCGGGTGGATCACTACCTCGATCCGGTCGTATCCGAGCCCGAAGAGAAAGTGCGCCTCGATCAGTTCGAGCCCCTTGTTGGCGAGGGTGGCGGAATCGACCGTGATCTTCGGCCCCATGTTCCACGTCGGGTGCGCCAACGCCTCCGCCGGCGTAACGTCGCTGAGCTCTTCCCGGCCACGTCCCCGGAACGGGCCGCCGGACGCGGTCAGCACCAGCGAGTGCACGGTCGCAGCGTCGCGACCCTCGAGACACTGATACGCGGCGGAATGCTCGCTGTCGACCGGCAGCAGACGGCCTCCCCCACGCCGCCATGCTTCCGTCGCCAGATCGCCCGCCGCCACAAGGCTCTCCTTATTCGCTAGTGCCAGATCGATTCCGCGCTCGAGCGCCCAGAGAGTCGCCGGCAAGCCTGCGAACCCGACCACAGCATTGAGGACGACGTCGGGGCGAGCGCGCTCCAGCAACTCGGTCAAGTCGCCGCCGACCTGTGTCAGCGGGGCAAGCCCGTCGATCGCCTCCGAGCCGGACGCGGCGGCCGCGAGCTCGAGCTCGGGGTGCGCGTCGATGATCTCCAGCGCCTGTCGCCCGATCGACCCTGTTGCCCCGAGCAGGGCGATTCGCTTCATTGCCTCAGAGTGTACGAGGCAGGGGCCGGCTCCGGTTCACGTCCAGCCGAAGGCGCGAATGAGGTAGTACGAGGCAACCGAGGCGAACAGCAGCGCGTCGAGCCGGTCGAGCATGCCGCCGTGGCCGCCTAAGAGACGCCCCGAGTCCTTCACGTTCATGTCGCGCTTCAGAGCGGACTCGAACAAGTCGCCCAGTGGAGCGGCGACCGCGATCACGACACCGAGCGCGAAGGCTTCCCCGATCGTGAGGAAATGCTGATGGTAGAGCGCGAAGAACGGGAGGAGGACAGCCACGATCGTGCCCCCGGCAAGCCCCTCCCACGTCTTCCCGGGCGAGAGCACCGGCGCCATTTTGTGCCGTCCGATCAGCAAGCCGACGAAGTAAGCGAAGGCATCGGCGGCGAAGACGGTCAGGATCACCGTGAAGACTGCGAGGCGCCCATGCTCCGGAATCGAGCGCAGCAGCAGCGCGTGACCGAGGCCGAGGCCGATCCACGCAACGCCGAACACCGTGGTGGCGATCGCCACCGTCAGGGACTGGCGGGTGTCGGAAATCCCCTTGAGAACGAAGGCGAGCCCGACCGTGCTCAGGAACCCCGCAGTCATCCATGGGATCCCACCGAGTTGCGCGCCGAGCAGGGCGAGCAGCGTGCCCGCGTACCCCGCAAGGACGAGTGGCCGCAACGGCCGTGTCAGCCGGTAGAGCTCGTGCAGCGCGATCAGCGCGGCGAGGAGCGCGAGCACCCACAGCCACCAGCCGCCGAGGTAGACGAGCCCGAGCACTGCCGGCAGCAGGACGGCTCCGACGAGGATTCGCGACCAGAAGGAGCTCATCTCCCCCCGAAGCGGCGCTCGCGGCTCGCGTACTCGATCAGGGCGGCGCGAAGGTCGGCTTCCCCGAAGTCGGGCCATGGCGTCTCGACGAAGACGAGCTCGGCGTAGGCGAGCTGCCAGAGCAAAAAGTTCGAGATCCGCTGGTCGCCGGCGGTGCGAATCAGCACGTCCGGATCGGGTAACTCCGGCTCGTACAGCGCACGGGCGAAGGTGTCCTCGTCGATCTCGTCGGGCGCGATGCCGGCGCGAACGAGCCGCTTGGCCGCGTCCGCCAGCTCGGCGCGCCCACCGTAGTCGAACGCGATCCAGAGGTCGAGGCGATGGTTCATGCCCGTTTGCGCCTCGAGCTCCGCCATCTTGTCCTGGAGCTGATCGGGGGCACGGTCGCGCCGGCCGAGGAACCGCACCCGGACCCCTTGCTTTGCCAGGTCCGGCAGCTCACGGTCGATCGTCTCGCTGAAGATCTCCATCAGCGAGTCGACCTCGTCGGGCGGCCGGGTCCAGTTCTCGGTCGAGAACCCGTAGACGACGAGCGAGCCGATCCCGAGGTCGATCGAGGCCTCGACCGTCCGCCGCAGCGCACGGGTTCCCTCGCGATGACCCTCCGCCACCGGAAGGCCGCGCGACATCGCCCATCGGCCGTTGCCGTCGAGAATAATCGCAACGCAGCCGACCGGCTCGGGAACCTCCGCCCCTCGCTCTTGTCTCCTGCGGCGGATGCGAGAGAAGAGTTTCATTTGGTGTCGCGAGCGAAGCGAGGCGAAAAACCAGCCCCGGGCAAGGCATCGCTTGCGATGCCGGTTAAGAGGTCGCGCGATTCATTCGCGCGACCGTTAACGAGGCGCAGCATTTTTCGCGGCTTAGACCTCGAGGATCTCCTCTTCCTTGCGCTTCAGGAGGTCGTCGATCTTGTGCGTATGGTCGTCGGTCAGCTTCTGGACGCGCTCCTCGGCCCGGTGCTCCTCGTCGCTGCCGACTTCGCCCTTGTCGACGAGCTCCTTCAAGTGGTGCATGACGTCGCGGCGAACGTTGCGGATCGCGACGCGGCCGTCCTCGGCCATCTGTCGCGCGACCTTGACGAGCTCCTTGCGGCGCTCCTCGGTCAGCTGCGGGATCGGTAGGCGGATGATCTTGCCGTCGTTCGACGGGGTCAGGCCGAGATCTGACTCCTGGATCGTTCGCTCGATCGCGGACAGCGAGCTCGGATCGAACGGCTGCACCGTCAGCAGGCGCGGTTCCGGCGCGTTGATCGTGGCGAGCTGCTTCAGCGGTGTCTTCGTGCCGTAGTAGTCGATCTGGATCCGGTCGAGCAGCGCCGCCGAGGCGCGTCCGGTGCGCAGCGTGTTGAACTCGTGCTGGGCCGACTCGACGGACTTGTCCATCCGCCGAGTTGCGTCGTCAATGAACTCGTCGATCGTCATCTGGCCGCTCCGGGGTTCGGGGTGGAAACGATGGTGCCGACGCGGTCGCCGTCGACGACGCGGCGGATGTTGCCGTCTGCGAGCTCGAAGACGTAGATCGGCAGGTGATTGTCCATGCAGAGCGAGAGTGCCGTCGTGTCCATCACCTTCAGTCCGCGCTCGATCGCCTGAAGATGCGTCAGCTCCGGCAGGAAGGCCGCGTCCGGGTCGACTCGAGGGTCGCCACCGTAGACGCCCTCGACACCGTGCTTCCCCATCAGGATCGCCTCGGCGTTGATCTCGAGCGCCCGCAGGGCGGCAGCCGTGTCGGTCGTGAAGAACGGGTTGCCCGTTCCGGCGGCGAAGATGACGATCCGCTGCTTTTCCAGGTGGCGGATCGCGCGGCGACGGATGTACGGCTCCGCGACCTCCGAGACCTCGATCGCCGAGAGCACCCGTGTGTGTGCGCCGCGGCGTTCGAGCGCATCCTGGAGCGCGAGCGCGTTCAGCAGCGTCGCGAGCATGCCGGCGTAATCGGCCGTCGCCCGATCCATACCTTCGGCGGCGGCGGCCATTCCCCGGTAGATGTTCCCCGCGCCGACGACGATCGCGAGCTCGACGCCCTGCTGCTGGACCTCGACGATCTCGCCCGCAACAGTGTCGATCCGCGCGCCGTCGAGCCCGTACTCCTGTTCGCCCATCAGGGCCTCGCCGGAGAGCTTGAGCAGCACCCGCCGGAAGACCGCGCGAGCGGGTCGGGAAGCGACCTCTTCCGAGCTGAGGGCCACTTACCCGAGCTGGAGGCGCTCGAACTCGAGCACCTCGGCGCCCTGCTCCCCGAGCACGTCTCCGACGGACTTCGAGGTCTCGTGGATCCACGGCTGGTCGACGAGCACCTGCTCGGAGAAGAAGCGCTTGTTCAGCATCCCTTCGACGATCTTTTCACGCGCCTGCTCGGGCTTCGACTGCACCTCGTCGGAGTTCGCATAGATCTCCCGCTCAGCGGTGACGATCTCGTCGGGGACGTCCTCCCGGCCGATCCAGCGCGTGGCCGGGGAGGCGGCGATGTGCATCGCCAGCTTGCGAGCAATCTCGTCCGAGCCGCCGCGAACCTGGATCAGCACCCCAAGCTTGTTTGCAGGCGGGTGCGCGTAGCCGTCGATCACCGCGCCGTCGACGGCCTCGAAGCGAGCCGCCCCGGCGACGACGATGTTCTCGCCGAGCTTGCCGGCCAGCTCCTGCCGCTCCTCGTCGAGCTGCGCCGCGGCGTCGGGGCCGTCGCGCTCCACAGCCTCGAGCAACTTGGTAGCGAAAGCGCGGAACTCCTCGTTGTTCGAGACCGGCTCGGTCTCGCAGCCGAGGGCGACGATGACGCCGCGCTTGGCGTCGTCGGCGACGCGGTACCCGACCTTGCCCTCGGTCGTCTCGCGGCCGGCGCGCTTGGCCGCGCTGGCGAGCCCGCGCTCCCGCAGCAGCGTCTTCGCCGCCTCGAGATCGCCGTTCGTGTCCTGGAGGGCGCGCTTGCAGTCCATCATCCCGGCGCCCGTCTGGTCGCGGAGCTCCTTGACCAGTGCGGCCGAGATCTCGGTCATGCCACGGCTCCCGTCGGCGGAACCTCCCGATCGCTCTGCGCTGGCTCCCCTTCCCCTGGTCCGCTTTCGCCGACAGGTGGCTCCGCCGCCGGAACGGGAGGAGAGGCGCTCCCGCTCGGGATCTCCTCGCCACTGCTTTCCTGCTGGCCGATCTGCTCGTACGCCGGGTCCTCCGCGACCTCCGCGGCCGTCGGCGTTTCAGCCTCCTTGTGATCTAGATCACTTGGTTCAGACGGAGCGCCCTGCCCCGCCGGCGGTTCCGGTGCTTCATGATCTAGATCACTTCGTTCAGACGCACCGCCCTGCCCGGCGGGCGTTCCCGGCGCTTCGTGATCACTTGATTCGGCCGGTGCGGCCATTTCGGCCGGGGTTACCTTCGCCTTCCCGGCGTCGATGGCGTCTGCGATCGCGCGGATCACCAGCGAGCAGGAGCGGATCGCGTCGTCGTTGCCGGGGATTACGTAGTCCGCCTCGTCCGGGTCGCAGTTGGTGTCGACGAGCGCGATGATCGGCAGGCCGAGCCGCCGCGCCTCGCGCACGGCCAGTTGCTCCTTTCGGAGGTCGACCACGAAGACGGCGTCGGGCTGCTTACGCATGTCGGCGACGCCGCCGAGGTTCGTGTCGAGCTTCTCGAGCTCGGCGAGCATCGCGATCCGTTCCTTCGGGGGCAGCAGCTCGAGCTGTCCCTCGTCGCGCAGACGGCGGAGCTCGTGCAGGCGCTCGATCCGGTTCGAGATCGTCCGCCAGTTGGTGAGCAGCCCTCCGAGCCAGCGGTGGTGGACGTACGGCATCCCGACGCGCTCCGCCTGTTCCGAGATCGCGTCCATGGACTGCTTCTTCGTGCCGACGAAGAGGATCGAGCCGCCGCGCTCGGAAAGATTCCGCGCGAACGCGGCCGCTTCCTCGAGCAATTCGAGGGTTTGCTGCAGGTCGATGATGTAGATGCCGCCCCGCTCGCCGAAGATGAAGCGCTTCATCTTCGGGTTCCAGCGGCGCGTCTGGTGGCCGAAGTGGACTCCGGCTTCCAAAAGCTCTCGCATGCTGACGACTGCCACGGGCTGAGCCCCTTTCCTTCTGGTTTGGTTGCTGAGCTGCCGGTGGAAACCGGGTGGAACCGGGCGTCGTCTGCGCCGGCACCCCCACCCAGTCGACCCGCCGGGTCGGTGGCGAAAAACCGCTGCATCTTACCAGCGGTCGATTCACCCTTTGAGACTCACGTCTTCGTCTGTTGATGCCGATAAAAGCAGCGTGGAGCCGGTTGCAGCCGTGACACCAGAGCCGTTCGCCCAGCTCGCCCACGAAATCCGCGCCGAAGCGTGGGAGCTCGCACTCGCAGTGGTCGAAGAAGGTCTCCACGAGGACACGATTCCTCCCCTCGCCAGGCTCGGCCGTATGGGGCAGCTCGGCGACATGCCGACCTTCATCTCCGAGCTGGCCGAGCAGCTGCGCCACCCCACACCGGAGCGATTCCACCGCGGCAGTCCGCTCGCAGCCGTCGTCCGCGACCATGCCCGCGAGCGTGAGGCGCTCGGCTTCGCGCCGCGGGATATCGTGACCGAGTTCCTCGTCCTGCGGCGCGTGCTCTGGAGGTTCGTCCTCGACCGAAGCCGCGGGCTCGACGCAACGGATGTGTTCCAGCTCGAGCAGAGGCTGCACGACATGATCGACAGCCTCGTCACCGAGTGCGTGGTCGCCTACTTCGACCGCGCCACCTCGGAGCTGTCGCACAGAGCTCGGCATGACCCTCTCACCGACCTGCTCAACCACACCGCTTTCACACACGAGCTCGAGCTCGAGCTCGAGCGCGCCAAACGCTACGGCTCAGGCGTCACTCTGGTGTTCTTCGACTTCGACGACTTCAAGGAGATCAATGACACATATGGGCACCAGGTCGGCGATCGGGCTTTGAGCCGGGTCGCCCAGCTCCTGCGCGGCGAGCTCCGCCAGTCCGATCTCGCGGGCCGCATGGGCGGCGACGAGTACTCGGCGATGCTCGTCGAGTCCGACCCCCAGACGGGCGAGGCTCTTCTCGATCGTCTCGAGTCTTGTCTGGGCGAGCTCGTCGAGACCGGTGAGCTGGCCGTCCCGCTCTCGCTCAGCGCCGGCGTGGCCCGGTACCCGGAAGACGGCGAATCTGCGCAGGCTCTGTTCGCTGTCGCCGACGCGCGCCTCTACGAGGCCAAGCGCACCAGCGCGGTCTGAAGCTCGTCGGGCAGCGGCGACTCCGTTTCCACCGGACGGCCGGTGAACGGATGCGGAAAGCTGAGCCCGTTCGCGTGCAGGAACTGTCGCCTCAGTTCCGGGTCCGGGACGCCGTAGACCGGATCGCCGAGGACGGGCAGGCCGATCGCAGCCAGGTGGACGCGGATCTGGTGCGTCCGGCCCGTCACCAGACGGACGGAGAGCAATGCATCGCGCGGGAGCAGCCGCTCGACCTCGAAGTGGGTAATCGCCTCGCGCGGCGAGTCGGTGTCGAGCGAGTGCCGGAGCGGATCGTGGCGGTCGCGGCCGATCGGCGCCTCGATCCGGCCGCTTCGGGATCGGGGCCGCCCGTGGACGAGCGCCAGGTAGCGCCGCTCGAGTAGCCGCTCGCGGACGAGCCCCTGCAGCCGTGCATGTGCTTCGTCGGAGCGGGCGACGACGAGCAGGCCCGAGGTGTCGCGATCCAACCGGTGGACGATGCCCGGCCGGTCGGCCGCGTCTCCCCCTGCGATCCCCCGCCCGAGCAGCGCCTGCACGAGCGTTCCGCCCGAATGGCCAGCCGACGGATGGACGACGATCCCAGCGGGCTTGTCCACGACCAGCAGGTGTTCGTCCTGATAGGCGATTCGGAGCTCGCGTTCCTCCGGCTGCAGGACGGCGTCCTGCCGCTCGACGACGTCCACCTCGAGCTCCTCGCCGCCCCCGAGCCGGGTGCTCTTCGGGCGAGTCTCGCCGTCCAGCCGCACTGCTCCGGCGACGAGCAGGCGCTCTGCTTCACCGCGCGAACCCACCTCCGGCAAGCCGGCGACGAACCGGTCGAGCCGTTCACCCGCAGCGTCGGTCGGGACCTGAAGCCGGACTAGGATCGGCGAGTGTCGCCGAGCAGGATCGCGGCGAAGAGGATCGCGACGCCGACGACGATGAACGTGTCGGCTAGGTTGAAGGCCGGCCAGTAGCGGAAGTCGAGAAAATCGGTGACGTGGCCGAGCCGGATTCGGTCGACGAGATTGGAGGAGCTCCCTCCGATCAGCAGGCCGAGCGCGACGGGCAGCACCGGGTGGCGGGACCCGGAGCGGGCGAAGAAAACGAGCATCCAGCCGACCGCAAGCGCCGTCAGCGCCGTCACGAGCGCCGTCGCGTTCGCGAACAGGCCGAAGGCGATGCCGGAGTTCTGGACGTGATGAATCGAGAACGGGCCGACGACGTGGACGTGATCGTCCAGCGCCAGCTGGCTCGAGACGATGTGCTTCGTCACCTGGTCGGCCAGAACAGCGGCCGTGACCACGACGCTGAGGCCGATCCATTGCGGCCAGCGCGCAGCAAGGGAGCGCGTCGCCACCGAGATCGGGGTCAACGCGTCTGTGGAAGAGCCCACGCGGACATCCATCGCGCGCTGCTCGCTCACGGCGTCGCTCGCGATGCAGTCAAGGGGTCGCCCGATTCACGCGTGCGACCCCTGAACCCGGCTGCTGGCACGGCTTTCGGGTGACGTGTGACCGGGGCGCAACCTCAACCGCGGCTCCCGCGCGCGTCGTCGGCGCAGAGCGTCGCCCACGGCAGATGCTCCAGGCGTTCCGGCTCGATCGGCTTGCCACAAACCACGCAAACGCCGAACGTCCCGTCGTCGATGCGCTTCAGCGCCGCATCGATCTCCCGAAGGACGTTGCCGGAGTTCTCCTCGAGCGTGTAGTCGATCTCCCGGTCCACCGTCTCGGTCGCGATGTCAGCGAGGTGGTTGTCGCCCGGGCCCATGGCGAGGTCGCCGGTGATCTCGTCCGGCGCGCCGGGGTTCTCCTTTTGCAGGTAGCCGATCGCGTTGCGGACCTTCCGGCGCTCGTCGTCGAGCCGCTTGCGGAAGTGCTCGGTGTCGATCTGCGTGCTCATCTGCTTACGTGGCTGCGCCGAGCCGTCGCTCGACCTCGACCGCATCGATCCCGGACAGCTCGACGATCTTGTCCCGGCTGGCAGGTCCCGAAACGAGCGTCACGCTGGTGCCGGGCAACTCGAGACGCTCGGCGAGCAGGCGGAGAACGGCGTCATTCGCCTTCCCGGCCTCGGGAGCGGCGGTCACACGCACCTTCCACCCCTCCCCGTGCTTGCCCACGATCGCGTTCGAGCGCGCCCCGGGAGAGACGCGTAGGCGTAAACGCGTGGAACGCCCGGCCATACGCCAAGTATAGGTTCAGGCGGCTTCAGCCCGAGTCTCGCCGTCGGCGTCCTCGACAGCGTCGAGTGCCGCTCCCAGCAAGGCCTTGATCCGGTGCGTCTCGGCGCCCAGCCGCTCGCGTTCCGCGGCCGCATCGCGCGTGATTCTCCGCGCTTCAGCATGGGCTTCTTCGAGCACGAGCGCCGCCTCGCGCCGCGCCTGGTCCTTGAGCTCGTGCGCCGCCTGCTCGGCCGTCGTCAGCGTCGAGCGCAGCAGCGTCTCGAGCTCGCGGTGACGCCTGAGATCGCCCTCGAGCTGCTCGATCCGGTCGGCATAGTCGGCCCGCTCGCGCCAGACCGTCTCGAACGAGTCGACCACCTCTTCGATGGTGCGGTCGACGGGAGTGCAGATGTACCCAAGCAACCCCCGCTTGAAGCGGACATGTCTCAGTTCAACAGGTGTGTAGGCCATGGCGGCCCCTCCTCTCTCGGTCAGAAGTAGCTGAAGATCGTGTCGACGACTCTCATCAAGATGACCAGGACGAGCACCCCCACGACCGGGGAGAGGTCGAGCGGCCCGAACGAAGGAAGCAGGCGCCGAAAGAGCCGCAGATACGGCTCGCAGACGTCGCGCAGGAAGTCCTGGACGCGGCGCAGCCAGGGGGAATAGGGAAGCCTGACCCACGAGCTCAGGACGTAGACGAAGATCAAGAGGATGTAGACCCAGATGAAGTCGTCGATGAAGCGGTTTACGGACGATGCCGCGTCGAAGAGCAGGACGGATTGTGGGCTCAGGCCCATGCGGCTAGGTTCGGCTCCGGCAGCTACGTTCCTACGCCGAGCACTCTTCCGAGACCGGCGTTGAGCCTAGGCCTGGTTGAAGAAGCCGCCGCTCTCGAGCAGGCGGGCGCGCTCTTCGGCCGAGACCTCGACGTTGCGCGGCGTCAGGAGGAAGACCTTGTCTGCCACGCGCTGCATACCGCCGTCGAGGGCGTAGGTGAGACCGCTGGTGAAATCGATCAGGCGTTTCGAGAGCTCCTGGTCGGTCCCCTGCAGGTTGAGGATGACGGGAATCCCGTCCTTGAATCGGTCGGCGATCTGCTGGGCGTCCTGGAACGTATGCGGGACGACGAGATGCACGCGCACGGACGGAACGGGCGTCGGGCCGGGAATGGTCGCGACCTCGCCGCGCCGCTCCCGACGCCTGGACCTCACGGCGGCGCGGGTTTCCTCCGCCTCGGGATCGGTCCAGTCGTCGAATTCCTGTCGCCGGCTCCGCGGCGTCAGGCGGCGGACGTTCGGGCGCTCGCTGTAGGTGCGCTCGAGCTCCTCCTCGGTGACGTAGCCGTCCTCGTCCCACTCGTCGTCCTCCTCGGCGATTCCGAAGTAGACAAGCGTACGGTTCCAGACGTCTGCGAATGCCATTTCCAGCGGATCTTATAGCCCGTATCAGAAGGAGCTCAGCGGTCAAGGCTCTGCCAACCGGGATCAAGCGGACGCCGCGGCAAAGCCGCGACGTCCTCCAGGTCGGCGTCGCAAGCGAGCGCCTAGCCAGCCCGTATCAGAAGGAGCTCAGCGGTCAAGGCTCTGCCAACCGGGATCAAGCGGACGCCGCGGCAAAGCCGCGACGTTTCCAGGTCGGCGTCGCAAGCGAGCGCCTTAGCCAGCCCGTATCAGAAGGAACTCAGCGGTCAAGGCTCTGCCAACCGGGATCAAGCGGACGCCGCGGCAAAGCCGCGACGTCCTCCAGGTCGGCGTCGCAAGCGAGCGCCTAGCCATGGTAGAGCACGGAGCCTAGTCGGATCAGCGTGGCCCCCTCCTCTGCAGCGACCCGGTAATCCTGGCTCGTGCCCATCGACAGCTCGGCCAGGTTGCGCTCCGCGGCGAGCTCGCGCAGACGGCGAAAGTACGGGCGGGAACTCTCGGGGTCCCTGGTCTCCGGCGGCATCGTCATCAGACCACGCACATGCGGATAGGCCGCGATCAGGGCGTCGAGCTCCGCTTCGGCGACGCCGGACTTCGTCTCCTCAGCCGAAAGGTTGACCTCGACGAGCGCCGGGATTTCGAGCCGTTTCGCGGCCGATTCGGACGAAAGCGAGTGCACGAGCTCGCAGATCCCGTTGACGGCTTTCGCCTTGCGGCTCTGCAAGTGGCCGATGAAGTGCCAGCGGAAGGCGTCGCGATAGACGGCGTGCTTCGCCTCGAGATCCTGTGCTCGGTTCTCCCCGACCACCTCGATCCCGGCCTCGGCGAGGGCGGCCAGCTCCTCGATGGAGACGTACTTCGTCGCGGCCACGACGGTGACAGCGTCGCCCACCTCGCCCCGGATTCGCTCATAGCGCGCACGAATTTCGTCAGCAGACAAGCGCGACCACTCCTTGCACGCCTCGGGGCTTGCCGTCCCGACGATGCGAGAAGAAGAGCTCTGGGTTGCACGCCGTGCAAAGGTCGAAGCGGTCGATCCGGGTGACGCCCGCCTCGCGAAGCGCTCGCTCGGCGGCCTGCCAGAGGTCGAGCTTGCGCCCGCGCATGATTTCGGCACCGAAGCGAGCGCGGTACGGCCGCGCCACCTCTTCCCCGACCTCGTAGCAGCACGGGCCGATCGCCGGCCCGATCGCCGCCGCCACGGTGCCGCCGAGCGTCGCTACGCCGGCCTCGACGATGCCATCGAGAAGCCCGATCCTGCCGGCGTGAAGGACACCCACCGCGGGCGCGGCGCCGTTCGCGCGAGCGAGCGCGATCGGCAGGCAGTCGGCGGCAAGTGCGAGGACGGGCAACCCCGGCTCGTCGGTCCACAGCCCGTCTCCCCGAGCGACGCCGCGCTCGCCCGCGCGCGCCCGATGCACCAGGGTCGAATGAACCTGGTAGTTGAGCCCAAGTCTCCCCGCGTCCGCGCGGATCTCGGCGCAGGCGAGGCGGCGGTTCTCGTCGACGCGTTCGACGTCGTCTCCCGTCTTTCGGCCGAGGTTCAGCGAGGCGTACGGCCCCTCGCTGACGCCGCCACGTCGCGTTGTGAAGACGACTTCGTACGTGTCCGGTGCGTCCCAGCGGATCATCCGCGGATGAGCTCCCGTGCCGCCTCGAGCTCCGACTCTCGACCGTCGAGCTCGCCGTTCAGCTTCCGGCGGCGCAGCTCGGCGAGGATCTCCCCCACCCGCGGCGACTCGCCGAGCCCGAGCTCGGCGAGGTCGCTGCCAGTCACCTCGAGTCGGACGTCGCGCAGCCCGCGGAAGTAGTCGTGTAGGGGTTCGAGCTCCGCCAGTGCCAGCGCGAAGAGCGGTGCGTCCGGGGCATAGCGGTCGGCCAAGGCGACAATCTCGGCGGGCTCCGCGGCCCGGTCGCGAAGCCGCTCGACGATGCGGGGTCCGACCGTGACCGCGGCGGCGATCTGCTCGGCGTCGCGCCGCCGCACCTTCAGCCGCTGGAGCCATTCGTAGACCTCGTCCGGCGGCAGCCTTCGCGCCAGCGCGATCAAGCCCAGCCGCCAGGCGGGAACGTCGAGCTCATACTGTCGGGCGAGTGCACGAAGTCGTGCCAACAGAGTCACCGCCTCGTCGTCGGCGGCGAGGTGCGGGTGAATCGCCTTGTCCGCGCCCAGCTCGGCGAGGCGGACGATCGAGTGGTCGACCTCGCCCTCCTCGAGCAGCGCGACGAGCTCGTCGCGGAGGCGAGCCGAGGACAGGTCGCCGACGAGGCCCATCTCGATCGTGCCCCGCGCAAGCCGCACCGTATGGTCGTCCATCCGAAAGCCGTAGCGATTTTCGTACCGGATCGCGCGAAAGATCCGCGTGGGATCGTCGATGAACGAGAGGTTGTGGAGGACGCGGATCCGCTTCTCCTCGAGATCGGCACGCCCGCCGAAAGGGTCGACCAGCCGCCCGTAGTCGTCACCCTTGAGCGAGACGGCCATGGCGTTGATCGTGAAGTCGCGACGAAACAGATCCTCCCGAATCGAGGCGTGCTCGACGGCGGGCAGTGCCGCCGGCGCGTCGTAGAACTCCGTCCTTGCGGTAACGACGTCGACACGCTCGCCTTCGCCGTAGACGACGACGGCGGTGCCGAACTTCTCATGTGCCCGCACGCGGCCGCCGAGCCCGTCTGCAAGCGCTTGCGCAAGCGCGATTGCGTCGCCCTCGACGGCGATGTCCACGTCGAAGCTGCGTTCGCCGAGCAGGATGTCCCGGACCGTTCCGCCGACGAGGTAGACCCCCTCATGCGCCTCGCTGACCGCGGCGACGGCCTCGAAGACCGGAGCGAGCCGCTCGAGCTTCGCCAACTCGTCCGCAAGGGACACGGCGGGGCGCCCCGTTGTTTCGGCGCGCTCCCCCAGCGCACCCAAGACGTCACTGCGCGTGACGACGCCGGCCAGCTTCCCGTCGCGCAGAACGGCGATGCGATCGTCACCGCCGGCGAGCAGCCGGTGCAGCTCTGAGAGCGGGGTCTCGTCGTCGCAGGTCGCGACTCGAGAGCTCATGATTCCCTTCACAGGCGCGTGTGAAAGGCCGTGCGAGATCGCCTTGTCGAGATCCTCTCGGCCAACGGCTCCGACGACCTCCTCCCCCTCCGCGACGAGGATGCCGCTCTGACCGAACCGCTGGCAGGCGACCATCGCGTGGGAGACGGTCTCTTCGGGGCCAACCGTACGAGCCGGCTTCGACATCACGTCGCGGGCCCGCGCCGGTTCCCGGACGGCTTCGCCCAGACGCTGCACGAGGAGGCGGCGGGCCTCTTCGAGCGGGCCGCGATAGATCGCCGAGGCTGCCTGCGCATGGCCGCCGCCTCCCAGTACTGCTGCCAGGGTCGAGGCGTCCAGCTCGGGCACCCGGCTGCGCGTCACCGCGAAAACGCGGCCGTCCATCTCGACGAGCACTGCGAGCCCGGCACAGTCGGTGACGTCCACCAGCTTGTGCGCCAGGTTCGAGATGCCCTCGACATACTCCGGCGCCGCCGCAGACGCGAGGAGGACCTCGACCCCGGACGCGTCGTGGGCCTCGAGCGAATCGAGCAGCGTCGAGAGGAGCTCGCGCTCCGCCTCGCCCAGCGGGGTGTGCAGGAACCGCGCGAGCAGCTCCTGCTCGGCGCCGTGGCGAAGACACCAACCGAGCGCCTCCGCGTCGCGTTGGGTCGTCGTCGCATGCGTGAGCGAGCCGGTGTCTTCGTGGATTCCGAGCGCGAAGACGGTCGCCTCCAGCGCGCTCACCTGCAGCTCTCGCTCCGCCAGCACGCCGACGAGCGTCGTCGTCAGCGCGCCGTCCTCCGAGACGATCACGTTCTCGGGCGGTGCCCAATCAGGCCGCTCGGCCGCATGGTGGTCGAAGACGACCTTGTCGACACTCGGATCGAGCGCCAGTGACTCGAGCTCGCCGAGCCGAGACGCGTGCATCGTCTCGACCACGATCAACCGGCGAACGGCGCCCAGCTCCAGCCGTGACGCGTCGACGACGAAATCGAGCTCGTCTGCATGCAGACGGTAGAACTCACGGACGTTCCGGTTCAGCGACCCGGCCAGGCAGACGACCGCGCCCGGATAGAGGCGGCGCGCGGCCAGCATCGCCGCGAAAGCGTCGAAGTCGGTGTTGATGTGGGTGGCGACGACCGTGTCCACTCGCATGCAATCCATTGTGGCGGAGTGGCAACCTGCG
>Ga0126310_10000151_pt1 | contig 20596 bp, 18 predicted proteins | sample Plot60_FD_92540 | JGI IMG/M metagenome (GOLD analysis project Ga0126310, IMG submission 92540) | Serpentine soil microbial communities from UC McLaughlin Reserve, CA, USA - Plot60 | ecosystem: Environmental > Terrestrial > Soil > Grasslands | place: USA: UC McLaughlin Reserve, Lake County... | reverse complement strand
TCGTCGGCCTGGCTCGCTCGGGCGTGGCGGCCGCGCGGATGCTGCGCGAGCACGGCGAGGTGGTAGCCGTGGACAGCGGCCGGCCCGAGCCGCCCGAGGGGCTGGAGACGCATCTCGAGAGCGACGGAGTCGCGCTGCTCGACCGCGCCCGGGTGGTGGTGAAGAGCCCGGGCGTGCCGCGCGAGGCGCCGGTGGTGGCGGCCGCACTCGAGCGGGGGCTGCCCGTGCTGGGCGAGCTCGAGCTGGCCTGGCGCCTGCTGCCGAACCCCTTCGTGGCGGTCACCGGCACCAACGGCAAGACGACCACCAGCGAGCTGCTCGGGGTGATCCACCGGGCCGCCGACTCGGAGGTCGCGGTGGCGGGCAACGTGGGCACGCCGCTGGCCGCGCTCGTGGGCGAGGTCCCCGCGAGCGCGACGGTGGTCTGCGAGGTCTCGAGCTTCCAGGCCGAGGACGCCGTCGCGTTCGCGCCCGACCGCGGTCTCCTGCTGAACCTGAGTGAGGACCACCTCGACCGCCACGGCAGCTTCGAGGCCTACCGCCAAGCCAAGTTGAGCCTGTTCGCGCGCCAGGGAGCCGACCAGGTGGCGGTCGCGCCGCCCCGCTGCGGGCTACCGGGAGAGGGCCGCCGCGTGAGCTTCGGCGGCCGGGGCGCCGACCTTGCATGGGTGGGCGACGAGCTCCTGTGGCACGGGGAGCCGATCATCGCGGTGGCGGAGATCCGGCTGCGCGGTGAGCACAACCTCCAGAACGCCATGGGCGCGGCGGCCACGGCTCTCGCCGGCGGCCTCGACCCCGACGCGGTGCGCCGCGGCCTGCGTGAGTTCGCCGGCGTCCCACACCGGCTCGAGGAGGTGGGCAGCGTGGGCGGCGTGTTGTACGTGAACGACTCGAAGGCGACGAACGTCTCGTCGGCCGCCCGGGGAATCGAGGCCTTCGACGGCGGCGTGCACGCAATCCTCGGCGGCAGCCTGAAGGGCGGCGGCTTCGAGGGCCTGCGCGAGGCGGTGGCGGCCCGCTGCCGCGCCGCCTACCTGATCGGCGAGGCGGCGGAGCGGCTGGCTCGGGACCTGGAGGGAACGGTCCCGTTGCGCCGCTGCGGCAGGCTGGAGGCAGCGATCGGGTCCGCTTCCGGAGCTGCGGAGCCCGGGGACGTGGTGCTGCTCTCACCGGCGTGTGCGAGCTTCGACCAGTTCCGCGACTACGAGGAGCGCGGCGAGCGCTTCCGGTCATTGGTGCCGCGGGCATGAGGGCGGCGAAGCCGCACGTTCACCGGCACCGGGGAGCTGACGGGCCGAGCCAGGCCGGCGGGCACGGCGCCCGCAGGGGGAATGCCCGCGCGGGCGTCGAAGCCCTGCCTGATGGCCGCCGCCCGTCGCTCGCCGCGAAAGCGCCCGCTGGAGTACTCGATCCTCTACACCGCCACGCTCTGCCTGCTGGCGGCCGGAGCGGTGATGGTCTACTCCGCCAGCTCTGCGGAGTCGCTGCTGGAGGGGGCCGGCGACGCCTCCTTCTATCTCAAGCGCTATCTGGCCCTGGGGGTCGTCGGGCTTGGCGTGCTGCACCTGTCCTCGCGAGTGAGCCTGAAGACGGTCAAGAACGTCACGCCGCTGCTCCTGGTGTCGTCATTCGTGCTGACGATCGCGGTGATGCTGCCGGGGATCGGGGTGACCGTGAACGGCGCCACGCGCTGGCTGGCGGCCGGCTCCTTGCAGTTCCAGCCCTCCGAGCTGCTGAAGCTGTCGCTCGTCCTCTACGCCGCCCAGCTGCTCGCCGCCCGCCCGCGCAGCACCCAGACCATCGGCGGCCTGATGAAGCCGCTGCTGCTGGTGGTGGGCGCCGCCTGCCTGCTGCTGCTGAAGCAGCCGGACATGGGCACCGCGATGGTCATCTGCTTCGCGATCGGCACGCTGCTGATCGCGGCCGGCGTGCCGGTCAAGAAGCTCGGGCTGATCCTGGGCGTGCTGGCGGGGCTGGCCCTGCTGGTTGCGATCGTCGAGCCCTATCGGCGCGCCCGCCTGACGTCCTTCATCGACCCCTGGTCGGATGCGGGCGACACCGGCTTCCAGGCGGTGCAGGCGCTCACGGCGATCGGCTCGGGTGGCCTGTTCGGCGTCGGCCTGGGCGAGTCGGTGCAGAAGATCTTCTACCTGCCGGAGGCCCACACAGACATGATCCTGGCGATCATCGGCGAGGAGATCGGGCTGGTGGGCATCTTCGGCTTGATCTCCCTCTACGGGATGATCGGCTACGCGGGCCTGCGCGCGGCCAAGAACGCCGTCGACCGGCACGCCAAGCTGCTGGCGGCCGGCGTCACCTCGCTGATCATGTGCCAGGCGACGCTCAACTTCTTCGCGGTGCTCGGCATGGCGCCGCTCACGGGCGTGCCGCTGCCGTTCGTGTCCTATGGCAGCACCAACCTGATCGTGCTGCTCGGCGGCATGGGGCTGCTGCTCAACGTGGCGGCGCGCCCGGCCCGCAGCCGGAGGCAGCCGGCCTCGGGCGACCTGCGTGCCATCGACGGAGGTGGCGGTGACCAGGATCGTGATCGCCGCCGGCGGGACGGCGGGACACGTCGTGCCGGCGCTGGCGGTCGCTGACGCGCTTCGCGAGCGTGGCGCGGAGGTAGCGTTCGCCGGCGGCGAGCGCGCCGAGGCGGAGCTCGTGCCCGCCGCCGGCTATCCGTTCCACCGGCTGGCCGTCGTGGGCATCGACCGCCGCAACCCGGTCAAGGCGGCGCGTGCGGTGCTGCTGGCCCTGAGCGCCACCGGCCGCGCGCGGAAGCTGCTGCGGCGCCTCGGCGCCGACGCCGTGCTGGGCGGGGGCGGCTACGTGGCAGGGCCCATCGGGCTCGCCGCGCGCTCGTTGCGGCTGCCGCTGGGACTGACCGAGGCCGACAGCCATCTCGGCGTGGCCAACCGGCTGCTGGCGCCGCTGGCGCAGCGCGTGTTCCTGTCGTTTCCGATCGACGGCCGCGACGACAGGCGCTACCTGCTCACCGGCCGGCCGCTGCCGGCGGCCACCGGTCGCGCCGACCGAGCGCAGGCACGGAGACGCTTCGAGCTGCCCTCCGGAGGGCCGGTGGTGCTCGTGTTCGGCGGCTCGCTGGGCGCCCGGCGCCTGAACGAAGCGGCCGTCGACGCCTTCGGCGAAGCGGCGCCGTGTGCGCTGCTGCACATCTGCGGAAGGCGCGACTACGAGCACTTACGCATGCGCCTGGAGGAGCTCGGGGCGCCCGCCCACTATCGGCTCGAGCCGTATGTGCAGCCGTTCGCGGACGCGCTCGCGGCGGCCGACCTGGTGGTGGCCAGAGCCGGCGGCTCGGTGCTGGAGCTGGCCGCGGCGGGACTGCCGTCGATCCTCGTGCCCTACCCGCATGCGACCGCCGACCATCAGACGCAGAACGCGCGCCACATGGAGCGTGCCGGCGCGGCGCTGCTGCTGCCGGACTCCCAGCTCGACGGCCCGCGCCTGGCGCGAGAGGTGGCGGCACTCCTGTCCGACGACTGCCGGCTGGCGGCGATGCGGCGAGCCGCGGCGGGGGCGGCGCGGCCCGACGCGGCCGAGCGGATCGCCGACGAGATGCTGCGGCTAGCCTCGCCGCGGTGAGCGACGGGCCCTTCGCAGGCAGGCGGCTGCACTTCGTCGGAGCCGGCGGCGCCGGCATGAGCGGGCTGGCTCTCGTGGCCCTCCGGCTGGGCGCCGCGGTGAGCGGCTCCGACCAGGCGGACTCGAGCTACCTCGAGCGCCTGCGGGCCCAGGGCATCGACGCGGCCGCCGGCCACGATGCGGAGCGCGTGCCGGAGGGCGCCGAGCTCGTGGTGTCCACCGCGATCCCCGAACAGAACCCCGAGCTGCGGGTGGCGCGTGAGCGCGGGCAGCGGGTGCTGCACCGCGGCGACCTGCTCGGCGAGGTCTCCCGCCTGAAGCGCGTCGTGGCGGTGGGCGGGACGCACGGCAAGACGACGACCGCCTCGATGGCGGCCCACGTGATGCTCGAGTGCGGCCGCGACCCCGGCTTCCTGATCGGCGGGGAGCTGCGCACGGCCGGCACCAACGCGGAGTGGGGGGAGGGGGAGTGGGCGGTGATCGAGGCCGACGAGTCCGATCGCTCGTTCCTGAAGCTCGGCCGCGAGGTCGCGGTGGTCACGAACGTGGAGCTCGACCACCACTCCACCTACCGCTCGCTTGGGGAGCTCGAGGAGGCCTTCGCCGAGTTCGCCCGCCCGGCGGCCGTGCGGGTGCTCGGCCCGGGGGTGGGGCTGCCGGGCGACGGCGAGCGGCTGGCCTTCGGCATCGAGGCCGGCGACCTGCGCGCCGAGGGGCTGGAGCTGCGGCCGCTCGGCTCGCGCTTCCGCGTGGGGAGGACGGATGTCGAGCTGGCGGTCCCCGGCCGCCACAACGTGCTGAACGCGCTGGCGGCGCTGGCCGCCTGCCGCGCCGCCGGGGTCGAGCTCGGCGAGGCCGCGCCGGCACTCGCCGGCTTCGCCGGCGCCGGCCGCCGTTTCGAGGACCATGGCCACACCCCTTCGGGCGCGCGCGTGTTCGACGACTACGCCCACCACCCAACCGAGGTCCAGGCGACGCTCGAGGCCGCACGGACGCTCGAGCCGGAGCGGCTGTTGGCCTGCTTCCAGCCGCATCTCTACTCGCGCACCCGGAGGCTGCAGCGCCAGTTCGGCCGCGCGCTGGCGCTGGCCGACGTCGCCGTGGTGCTCGAGGTCTACCCGGCCCGGGAGCGAGCCGAGGACTTCCCGGGCGTGAGCGGTCGGCTGATTGCCGCCGCGACTGCCGGCGCAGCGCGCGGGCGCCCGGTCTGGTGGCTGCCGTCGATCGACGACGCCGAGCGGATGCTGCGCTCGGAGCTCCGCGAGGGCGACGTGCTGCTCACCCTCGGGGCCGGCGACATCGATGCGCTGGCCCGGAGGCTTACCGCCGCATGAGCCGCCCGGACGGAGTCACGAGCGATCACCCGCTGGCCCGGCTGACGACCGTTCGCACCGGCGGGCCCGCCGACTTCTTCGCCCGGCCGGACTCCGCCGAGCGATTGGCCGAGCTACTCGCATGGGCGGACGCCGACGGCCTGGCGGTAGGAGTGGTGGGCTCCGGCTCGAACCTCCTGGTAGCCGATGATGGTTTCCGGGGACTCGTGCTGAAGCTGGACGGCTCGCTGGCTGCGATCGAGCAGGAAGGCGACCGCTTCGTCTGCGGGGGCGGGGCCCGGCTGCCGCAGGCGGCGGCCAGGGCCGCCCGTGCCGGGCTGAGCGGCCTGGAGTTCGGGGTGAACATCCCGGGCACGGTCGGCGGCGCGGTGAAGATGAACGCCAACGCGTACGGCGGCGACCTCTCGCGGGTGCTCGAATGGGCGGAGGTGGCCAGCGCCGCTGGCAGCGAGCTCCGGCCACCGGAGCAACTCGGCTTCTCCTACCGCCGCTCGAACCTGGGCCCGCGGGAGATTGTCGCGCGAGCTTCGTTCGCGCTGGCTCCGGCCGAGCCGGAGAGCGTCAAGGCAACGCTCGCGCGGATGCGCTCCCAGCGCCGCGCGGCCCAACCCTCCGGCATCAAGACCTTCGGCTCGACCTTCAAGAACCCCGACGACCCCGGCGCCGACGGACGCAGCGCCGGAGTGCTGCTCGACGGGGCCGGCTGCCGCGGGCTGCAGGTGGGCGGCGCACGCTTCTCGGACAAGCACGCCAACTTCGTCGAGAACGCCGGCGACGCCAGCACGGCTGATGTGGTGGCGCTGATGGCCGAGGGCAGGCGCCGCGTGCGCGAGCGCTTTGGCGTCACGCTCGAGCCGGAGGTCCAGTTCCTCGGCGAGGTCGACGCAGGGGAGCTGTTCGCGTGAGCGCGATCGGCGCCGCGCTGTCACGCCCGCTCGTGGCGCTCGCGCCGTCGCGCCGGCTGCGGCGGCGGCTGGCGCTGACCGTCGCCGCCGCGGGAGTGCTGGCGGCCGGCTACATGCTGTGGTTTCGCGACTCGTGGCTGGTGAAGGTCGAGCAGGTCACGGTCAGCGGCGTGACCACCCGCGACGCGGGCCACGTGCGCGAGGCGCTGGCAGCCGCCGCGCGGTCGATGACCACGCTGCACCTGGACCGCGACCGGCTCGAGCAGGCGGTCGCCGGCTACCCGGTCGTGCGCGGGCTGCGCGCGACCCCGGATTTCCCCGGCTCGCTGCGCATCGAGGTCGTCGAGCACCGGCCCGCGGCCCTTGCCATCGCCGGCGGCACGCGCGTGCCCGTGGCCGCCGACGGCACCGTGCTGCGGGGGCTGCCGGTGGAGGGTCGGCTACCCGAGCTGCGCCTGCGCGGCGCGCTGCCGCCCAAGCGGCTGCGCGAGCCGCCGGCGCTGCGCGCGGCGCGGGTCCTGGGCGGCGCAGCGGAGCCGCTGCGCCGGCGGTTGCTCGAAGTGGGCGCCGGCGACAAGGGGCTCACCGTGCGGATGCGCGCGGGACCGCTGCTGATCTTCGGCGACGCCGGGCGCCTGCACGCCAAGTGGATCGCCGCCGCGCGCGTGCTCGCCGACCCGGCGGCGAGCGGCGCCGGCTACATCGACCTGCGCCTGCCCGGCCGGCCGGCCGTCGGCGGACTGGAGGGACAGCCGCTCCGGCCGGCCGCTCCGCCGGCCGCCCAGACCGCCCCCGGCGCCGCATCCGCCAACCCTCAACCATGAGTCGAGCTTCGCACATATACTCGACGTCACCTCGAGGGTTGCCCTGCACGATATGTTGCGAGGAGGATTGACATGGGCGCGGAATTGCACCTAGAGTGCCGTTCTTTGCGGCCTCCCGCGGGTGGGGAACCCTCGACGGCCGCTTGAGATCGGGACGGTAGAGACAAGCCATGGATACTGGGAGCTATCTGGCGGTCATCAAGGTCGTCGGCATCGGCGGCGGCGGCACGAACGCGGTCAACCGCATGGTCGACGCCGGGCTGAAGGGCGTCGAGTTCGTCGCGGTCAACACCGACGCGCAGGCGCTGCAGATGTGCGACGCCGACCAGAAGCTGCAGATCGGCGATCAGCTCACGCGCGGCCTGGGCGCGGGCGCCGACCCCGAGGTGGGCTACGGCGCGGCGAACGAGAGCCGCGACGAGCTGAAGGAGGCGCTCAAGGGCGCCGACATGGTCTTCGTGACCGTGGGGGAGGGCGGCGGCACCGGCACGGGCGCGGCACCTGTGATCGCCGAGGTGGCCAAGCAGGAGATCGGCGCGCTCACCGTAGGCGTCGTCACCCGGCCGTTCGACTTCGAGGGCGCGCAGCGCGGCCGGCAGGCCGAGGAGGGCATCCAGCGCCTGCGCGAGATGGTGGACACGTTGATCGTGATCCCCAACGAGAAGCTGCTGGCGGTGGTCGAGCGGCGCACGAGCATCCTCGACGCCTTCCGCGAAGCCGACAACGTGCTGCGCCAGGGCGTGCAGGGCATCACCGACCTGATCACGATCCCGGGCCTGATCAACCTCGACTTCGCCGACGTGCGCACGATCATGATGGACGCCGGCTCCGCACTGATGGGGATCGGGGAGGCGAGCGGGGAGAACCGCTCCGCCGAGGCCGCCAAGAACGCGATCTCCAGCCCGCTGCTGGAGCAGTCCGTCGAGGGCGCCACCGGCATCCTGCTGAACATCACCGGCGGCAGTGACCTGGGCCTGTTCGAGGTCAACGAGGCGGCCGAGATCATCCAGGGCGCCGCCGACCAGAACTCGAACATCATCTTCGGGGCGGTGGTCGACGACAACATCGGCGACTCCGTGCGGGTCACCGTGATCGCCACCGGCTTCGACCAGCGCCACCGCTTGCCGATGTTCGCGGAGGACTCCACCGGCCGCCGCCGCGAGCCACGCCGCCGCGACGTGTCGCTCGATGAGGGCCAGCGCAGCTCGCTGGAGATCTCGGACGACGACATCGACATCCCCTCGTTCCTCAAGGATTAGCCCAGCCCGCGAGATCCTGTCGCCGGACACGGGCCTCGCCTTCGAGGCGATGCGCGAGCTGCGCCCCCAGCACCGCGACGAGGCGGCGTTCGTGCGCAGGGTGGACGAAGCGCAGCGGCCGCAAGGCTATCGCCTGGTCGGCGCGTTCGAGGACGGCCGCGTGGTGGCGGTGGCCGGGTTCCGCGTCCTCGAGAACCTGGCCTGGGGCCGGGCCCTGTACGTGGACGACCTGTCGACGCACGCGGCCGCCCGCCGCCGCGGCCACGCCGCCCGCCTGCTCGAGTGGTGCGCCGAGGAGGCCGCCCGCCTGGGCTGCGATGAGCTGCACCTGGACTCGGGCGTCGGCCCGGAGCGCGAGGACGCCCACCGCCTCTACTTCAACCAGCGCCTGCGCATCTCCTCATTCCACTTCGCCAAGCGGCTCTAGGAGCTGTGAGCGGCGGCCGCCGCGGGCTCGGCGGCCACGGGCGCCGCCAGGAAGTCCCGCTGGCGCACGAGCAGTAGCGCCAGCAGCGCGCCGGCGAAGGCAACCACCGTGCCGATCAGCAGGATGTCGTTCAGGCCCCCGACGAACGCGCTGCGGGCCGCGTCGGCCACCGCCTGTCGCTGGCCGGGCGGCGCGGCCGCGGCGGCTCGCGGGCCAAGCGTGGCAACCGCTTCCGAGAGCCCGCCGAGGGCCCGTGCCGGCAGCTGCGACAGCTGCTCGCCGAGGCGGGTCTCCACCTGCGACTGGAAGACCGCGCCCAGCGCCGCGATGCCGGTCGCGATGCCGACCTGCCTGAAGGTCGTGTTGATGCCCGACGCCATGCCGCTGCGCGCCGGCGCCACCACGCCGATGGCGGACGAGGCGATGGCAGGGTTGGTGAGCCCGATGCCCGCGCCTGCGGCGATGAAGCCGGGCAGCAGGGTGGTCCAGTCGTCGCCGGTTTGCACACCGTGCATGAGCGCAAGCCCGACGCCCACGAGGCCGAGGCCGATGGCCAGCAAAAAGCGGGCGGGCACGCGCGAGGTCAGATTGCCGCTGGCCGCCGCCGCGAAGAACGAGAGCACGGTGACCGGCAGGAAGCGCAGGCCGGACTCGAGCGGCGAATAGCCCAGCACGTTCTGGATGTAGAGCGTGAGGTAGAGGAACATCGCGAACATCGATGCCGAGAGCGCGAAGGCGGCGGTGTCCGCCCCGATGAACGCCGGCTTGCGAAACAGCGAGAGCTCGAACATCGGGGAGGCGGTCCGGCGCTCGATCAGCACGAAGGCCGCCATCAGCACGGCCGCGGCCACGAACAGAGCGACGATCCCGGTCGACCCCCAGCCCTCCGCGTTGCCGCGCACGAGCGCCAGCACCAGCGCGAACAGCGAAAGCGAGAAGGTGACCGTGCCGGCCCAGTCGATCCGGCCGGGGCTGGGGTCTCGCGTCTCGCGCACGCGGGTGAACAGGACGAAGAGCGCCCCCGCACCCACCGGCAGGTTCACGAAGAAGATCCATTCCCAGCCCAGGTGCTCCACGAGCACGCCGCCCACGAGCGGGCCGATCGCCACCGCGGCGCCCGTGGTGGCGCCCCAGATGCCGAGCGCCTTGCCGCGCTCGCGCCCCTCGAACTCCTGGGCGATCAGCGCCAGGGAAAGCGCGAACATGACCGAGCCGCCGATCCCCTGCACGGCGCGGGAGATCTCGAGCGGCAGCGGGCTGCCCGCCAGACCGCACGCCAGCGAGGCCAGGCAGAACAGCACCAGCCCGACGCCGAACACCAGCCGCCGGCCGACCTGGTCGCCGAGCGTGCCCGCCGACAGCAGCAGGGAGGCGAGCGTGAGCGCGTAGGCGTCGATCACCCACTGCATGTCCGAGAAGCTCGCGTCGAGGTCGCGCTGGATGTCCGGCAGCGCGACGTTCACCACCGTGATGTCGAGCAGCAGCATGAAGATCGACACGCACACCACGACGAGCGTCCACCACTTGCGTTCCATGTCGTGAACACTACGGGCGATAGCCTCTGCGGGCTCTTGCCGCCGGCCTCAGAAACCCTCCAGCGCACCCCCCTGTTCGAGCGCCACGAGCGGGCCGGGGCGAAGCTCGTGCCCTTCGCCGGGTGGGAGATGCCGGTGCAGTACGAGGGCATCCGCCAGGAGCACGTGGCCGTGCGCACCAGGGCGGGCGTGTTCGACGTCTCGCACATGGGAGAGATCGAGACCAGCGGGCCGCAGGCCGAGGCATTCCTGCAGCGGATCCTGTCGAACGACGTCGCGGCGATCGCCGAGCGCGGGGCGCAGTACTCGGTGCTCTGCCGCGAGGACGGCGGCGTGCTGGACGACCTCTTCACCTACCGGCTCGGCCCCGAACGCTTCCTGACGGTCACGAACGCCTCGAACCACGAGGGCGACCTGGCCTGGTTTCGCGAGCACGCCGACGGCTTCGAGGTCGAGCTCACCGACGCCCTGGAACGCTGGGCGATGCTGGCAGTGCAGGGCCCGCACGCCCGCACCGCCGTCGAGGCGCTCGCCGGCGCGGAGCTGCCCAGGCGAATGCGCACGGCCGAGCTCGCGGTGGCCGGCGTGGAGTGCCTGGTCTGCGGCACGGGCTACACCGGGGAGGACGGCGTGGAGCTGTTGATCCCGCCGGCGGGCGCCGCCGGCGTCTGGGACGCCCTGGTCGAGCGCGGAGTCGTGCGGGCCGGGCTCGGGGCGCGCGACACGCTGCGGCTCGAGGCGTGCTTCCACCTCTACGGCAACGACCTGAGCGAGGAGCGCAACCCGATCGAGGCTGGCCTCGGCTGGTGCTGCAAGCTCGACACCGGGTTCATCGGCGCCGACGCCCTGAGCGACGTGCAGCCCGAGCAGCGCCTGGCCCCCTTTGCCTTCACCGGCCCGGGCATCCCGCGCCAGGGCAACCGGGTGCGCACCGAGGCCGGCGAGGGCGTGGTCACCAGCGGCACGCTGTCGCCCTGCCTCGGGGTGGGCATCGGCTTGGCCTTCCTGCCGGTGGCGGCGATCGAGCCCGGCACGACGATCGAGGTCGACGTCCGGGGCAGGCCCCGGGCCGCCGAGGTGAGAAAGAAGCCCCTCTATGCGAAGGAGTGAGTGACGCTTGGCCGACGCCAGCTACCCCGCGGACCTGAAGTACCACCCCGAGCACGACTGGGCGCGCATCGACGGCGACGAGGCCGTGTTCGGAGTCACCTGGTACGCCCAGGACTCGCTCGGCGAGATCGTGTTCTTCGACCCCCCGGAGGTGGGTTCGCAGGTTTCGAAGGACCAGGCTTACGCCGAGGTCGAGTCGGTCAAGGCGGTGTCCGACGTGTTCGCGCCGCTCTCCGGCGAGATCACCGAGGTCAACACGGCGCTCGCGGACAGCCCGGAGAAGATCAACGAAGAGCCCTATGGCGAGGGCTGGCTCGTCAAGGTGCGTCTGAGCGACCCGTCCGAGGCGGAATCCCTGCTCGACGTCGGCGCGTACAGGGACCTGCTTCAGTAGATCCATGAGCCGCTATACCAGTGTCACCGATCAGGACCTGCGTGAGATGCTCGGCGCAATCGGCGCCGGCTCGCTCGCGGAGCTGTTCGCGGACGTGCCGGAGGGCGTGCGTCTGGGGCGCGAGCTCGAGCTTCCCGACGGGCAATCCGAGCAGCAGGTCTTCGAGCACGTGAGCGAGCTGGCGGCGCGCAACCGCCACAACGACTGCGAGGTCAGCTTCCTCGGGGCGGGCATGTACGACCACTACGTGCCGGCGCTCGTCGACTCGATCCTCCAGCGCTCGGAGTTCCTGACCCCCTACACGCCGTACCAGCCCGAGATCTCCCAGGGCGGGCTGCAGGTGATGTTCGAGTTCCAGACGGCGATCTCGGAGCTCACCGGGCTGCCGGTGAGCAACGCCTCGGTATACGAGGGCCCGAGCGCCGTCGCGGCGGCGGGCTACCTGGCAAAGCAGGAGACCAAGCGCACCAAGCTCGTGACCTCGCGCGGCCTGCACCCGCACTCGCGCGCCGCGCTTGCCACGCACGCCGCCGGCTACCGCATGCGGGTGGAAGAGGTGCCGTTGACCGGCGAGGGCGCCACCGACCCCACCGCGCTGGCGGAGGTGGTCGACGACGACACCGCCGCGGTGTTCGTGCAGCAGCCGAACTTCCTGGGCACGGTGGAGGAGCTGGGCGAGCTAGCCGAGGCCGCCAAGCGCACCGGCGCCCTGCTGGTGTGCGCCGCCGACCCGCTGCCGCTGGCCATCTTGAAGCCGCCGGGGGAGCTGGGCGTGGACATCTGCGTGGGTGAGGGCCAGACGCTGGGCAACAGGCTCGACTTCGGCGGTCCGAGCTTCGGGTTCTTCGCCGCCGGGGAGCGCTTCATCAGGAAGCTGCCCGGGCGGATCGCCGGCGAGACGCGCGACGTCGACGGCAAGCGCGGCTTCGTGCTGACGCTGCAGACCCGCGAGCAGCACATCCGCCGCGAGAGGGCCACCCACAACATCTGCACCTCGCAGGCGCTGAACGCGCTGGCGGGCGTGATCTACCTGTCCTGGCTCGGCAAGCAGGGCGCGGTGGAGCTGGCCGAGCTGATGCTGCGGCGCACCCACTACGCGCGCGAGCGCCTCGGCCTGGAGCCGATCAACCCGGGGCCCGTCGTGCGCGAGTTCGCGGTCCGGGTGCCGGACATCGACGCCGTCTTCGACGCCGCCCGGGCCGATGGCATCAACCCCGGCTACCGGCTGGGCCGCGACTACCCGGAGTACGAGGACGGGCTGCTCGTGGCCGTCACCGAGCGGCGGACGAGGGAGCAGATCGACAGGCTGGCCGAGGTTGCCACGCCGGCACGCGAGCAGGTGGCCACGGCGTGACGCAACTCGACCCGCTTGCCGGCGAGGACACGATCACGATCTACGAGCGCTCGCGGGAGGGCCGCCGCGCGTTCGTCGCGCCCGAGCTCGACGTGCCCGAGGTCGCAGTCGAGAAGCTGCTGCCCGACAGCGTGCGCCGTGAGCGGCCGGCCGACCTTCCAGAGGTCTCGGAGCCCGAGATCGTGCGCCACTTCAACGGGCTCTCGAAGAAGAACTTCGACCTCGACACCGGCTTCTACCCGCTCGGCTCGTGCACGATGAAGCACAACCCGAAGCTGCACGAGCGCCTGGCGGCGCTGCCGGGCCACGCGCGCCTGCACCCGCTGCAGGACCCGCGCTACGCGCAGGGGGCCCTCGAGCTGATGCACGGCCTGCAGGGCGCCCTGTCGGAGATCGCCGGGCTGCCGCACGTGTCGCTGCAGCCCTCGGCCGGCTCGCACGGCGAGCTCGCCGGCCTGCTGCTCACGCGGGCCTACCACGAGCACCGCGGCGAGCAGCGCACCAAGGTCCTGACCCCCGACACGGCCCACGGGACCAATCCGGCCACGGTCACGATGGCCGGCTACGAGGTGGTCAAGGTCGGCACGGCGCCCGACGGCGGGGTCGACCTCGGCGACCTGCGCGAGAAGGCCGGTGAGGACGTGGCCTGCCTGATGCTCACCAACCCGAACACGCTGGGGCTGTTCGACAGCAACATCGAGGAGATCGCCGAGGTCGTGCACGGCGTCGGTGCGACGCTCTACTACGACGGCGCCAACCTGAACGCCGTGATGGGAATCACCAGGCCCGGCGACATGGGCTTCGACATCGTGCACTTCAACCTGCACAAGACCTTCACCCAGCCGCACGGCGGCGGCGGCCCCGGCGCCGGACCGATCGCAGTGTCCGACCGCATCGAGCCCTTCCTGCCTTCCCCCCAGGTGGTCGAGCGCCGTGGCGACAACGGTGCAGAGCCCCATTACGACCTCGACTACGAGCGGCCGAAGTCGATCGGCAGGCTGCGCGGCTTCCAGGGCAACTTCGGCGTCTTCGTGCGCTCCTACGCGTACATCCGCTCGCTCGGCGCCGACGGGCTCAAGGAGGCCTCCGAGATCGCCGTGCTCAACGCCAACTACCTGAGGGCCCGGCTGGCCGAGGAGGGCATCGCCAAGTACCTGCCGATCGCCTTCGACCGCACCTGCATGCACGAGTTCGTGCTCTCCGGCCGAGGCGCGCGCGACGAGCTCGGGATCAAGACTCTCGACATCGCCAAGCGCATGCTCGACCACAAGGTCCACCCGCCCACGGTCTACTTCCCCCTGTTGGTGGAAGAGGCGCTGATGATCGAGCCCACGGAGACCGAGACAAAGGAGCGCCTGGATCACTTCGCCGACGTCGTGCGGTCGATCCTGGAAGAGGCGGAGGTCGATCCTGAGATTGCCAAGGCCGCGCCCTACACGACTCCGGTCCGCCGCCTGGACGAGGCCGGAGCGGCCAAGCGGCCGGTGGTCCGCTGGCGCCGACAGCAGGACAACCCGGGCGATGCCGAGCGCGCCAAAGAGGCGCCGGCCGGCGGCTCGGGCGCCATGTAGCGCGTGCGCATCTTCAGCGGCATCCAGCCCACGGGCCGTAAGCACCTCGGCAACTACATCGGGGCGATGCGCGGCTACCTCGAAGGCCAGGAGCGCGGCGACCCGGCGATCTTCTGCATCGTGGACCTGCACGCCACGAGCGTGTCCTACGAGCCCAAGACGCTGCCGGGCCACGTGCTCGACACCACCGCAATGCTGATGGCGGCCGGGCTCGATCCCGCGCGCTGCATCCTCTTTCGCCAGTCCGATCTGGCCGAGCATGCGGAGCTGTGCTGGCTGCTGTGCTCGGTCACCCCCTACGGCGACCTCACGCGCATGCACCAGTTCAAGGACAAGTCCTCGCGCGAGCAGGAGCTCGTACGCACGAGCCTGTTCCTCTATCCGGTCCTGCAGGCGGCCGACATCCTGGCCTACAAGGCCGACCGGGTGCCCGTGGGCGACGACCAGCGCCAGCACCTCGAACTGGCGCGTGAGATCGCGCGCCGCTTCAACGCCACCTACGGCGAGCTGCTGGTGGAGCCCGAGCACGTGATCCCGGAGCTGGGTGCGCGAATCATGGACCTGCAGGACCCCGGCTCGAAGATGTCCACAACCTACGGCGCGGACGCCGGCCTGATCTACGTGGACGACGAGCCGGAGGCGATCCTGAGGAAGCTCAAGCGCGCGCAGACCGACTCAGGCAGCGAGGTCAGGCGGGACCCGCGCAAGCCCGGCATCTCCAACCTGATCGAGGTCATGGCGGTCGCGCGCTCGGTGAGCCCCGAGGAGGTCGAGCGGGAGTACGAGGGCCAGGGCTACGGCGCCTTCAAGCAGGCTGTGGGCGAGGCGGTGGCGGAGCTGCTGGCGCCGGTGCGCGAGCGCTACAGCGACCTGCGCCCCGACGAGGAGCGGCTCGAGGCCGCCCTGGGCGAGGGAGCCGAGCGTGCTCGCTCGATCGCCTCGGCCACGCTCGCGGAGGTACGCCAGGCAATGGGCGTCGGGCCGGCCGTCGGGGCCCGCGTCTAGTCTCCGGCGCGATGCCGCTGCGCAGCCTCGACCTCGACCTCGAGGTCTTCCAGGGCCCGTTCGACCTGCTGCTCACGCTCGTGCTGCGCGAGGAGGTCGACCTGCTCGAGGTCGACCTGGCCGGCGTGGTGCTCGCCTACGTCGAGCACCTCGAGCGCTCGGGGGAGCTCGACCTCGAGGCGACCACCGAGTTCCTCGTGCTGATCGCCGCGCTGCTCGAGCTGAAGTCGCGCCTGATGCTGCCCTCCGAGGAGGGTGAGGGGCTCGAGCTCGAGCCGGGCGAGGCCGCCGAAGAGCTGCTGGCGCGCATGCTCGAGTACCGCCGCTACCGCGCCGCGGCCGCCTTCATGCGCGAGCGGCTGGAGGCCGAGCAGGGCTTTCGCTACCGCTCGGCGCCGCTGCCGCCGCCGCTGCGGCGCGTGTCGCTGGAGACGGCCGGCCAGGCCTACGAGCCTGAGCTGCTCGCGCGGTCGGTCGGCGAGCTGCTGCGCATCCCGGCCCCGATCGACACCCGCCACGTGAGAAAGCCCAGCGTCTCGATCGAGGAGCGGCTGCGCCACCTGCGTGGGCTGCTGGCCAGCGAGGCCCGCTTCTCCTTCGACGCCGCGGTGGCCGGGGCCGACCGGCTGACCGAAGCGGTCACCCTGTTCGCGCTGCTCGAGCTCTACAAGGCCGGGGAGGCGCGCTGGGAGCAGGAGGTGCCCTTCGGGCCGATCACCGTTACGGAGGGCCAGCCGGCGTGAGGGAGCTCGCCCGCGTCGTCGAGGCGTTGCTGTTCCTGTCGGCCGAGCCGGTCTCGGTGGAGCGTCTGGCGGACGCCTGCGAGTGCTCCGAGGGAGAAGTGGTGGAGGCGCTGGCGCGCCTGCGCGAGCACTACGCCGAGGGCTTCCGGGGGGTCGTGCTGCGCGAGGTCGCGGGGGGCTTCACGCTGGCCACGGACCCCGTGGCAGAGCGTGCCGCGAGGCGCCTGCTGGCGAAGCCGCGCACCCCGCCCCTGACCCAGGCGCAGGCCGAGTGCCTGGCCGTCGTCGCCTACCTGCAGCCTGTCTCGCGGCCGGAGATCGCCCGCATCAGGGGGGTGGCCTCGGAGTCGGCGGTCGGCACGCTGCTCGAGCGCGGCCTGATCGAGGAGGCCGGGCGCTCGCGGTTCGGCGCGGTGCTCTATCGCAGCACCGAGCTGTTCGAGCGGCTGTTCGGGCTGGAGGCGCTCGACGCGCTGCCGGACCCGGCGGCGTTCGATCCGTCGCCGGAGGAGGAGGGCGAGCTGCGCGAGCGCCTGCTCAAGGCCGGCGAGCAGCGCGCAAGAGCCTGACCGGGGGGCGCCGTCAGGAGACCAGCTCGAGCTCGGCCCCGGCGAAGTCCTCCGCCACGTCCTGCAGGGTCTGCAGCATGGCGTCGCTGGCGGGGGACTGATAGGCGCCCACGGGCCGCGCGGCCCAGATCCTGCGCACCGGCGGCCGCGCCAGCTTGCGGGCGACGACCGCGGGGTGAACGGTCGTCAGGGCCAGGCGAGGCAGCATCGTCACGCCGACGCCGGCTGCCACCAGCGCCTGGGCGGCCAGTGTCTCGTCGGCCTCGAATGCCACGCGCGGCTCGAACCCCGCGTCCTGGCAGGCCCGCGCGGTGATCCGCCGGCAGCCGCCGGCGTCGCTCGAGGCCACCCACGGCTCCGCGCCCAGGTCCGCCAGCCGCAGCTGGCGCCGCTCAGCAAGCTTGTGGCCCTTCGGCAGGATGGCGTCGTAGGCGTCGTCGATCAGATGGGTCAGCTCGAGCTCGGGATCGAGCATGCCGGGAATCGCCTCGAAGTCGTAGACCAGCGCCAGGTCGATCTCGCCGCTGCGCAGCAGGGCGCTGGCATGCTCGGGCTCGGCCTCGACCATGCCAAGCTCGACGGCTGGGTGGCGTTCGTGAAACGAGGCGACGGCGCGCGGCACGAGCGTCGCGCCGGCGCTCTGGAAGCAGGCCAGGCGCAGGCGGCCGCCGCGCAAGCCGGCGATCGCAGCCAGCTCCTCCTCGGCGCCCTCGATGTGCGAGATGATCGCCTCCGCGTGTGTCACGAGCGCGCGGCCGGCCTCCGTCAGGCGAACCCCGCGGCTGCGGCGCTCGACCAGCCTCGTGCCGGACTCCCGCTCGAGGGCCGCCACGTGCTGGCTGATCGCCGACTGGGTGAAATTGAGCGCCGCTGCCGCGGCGGAGAACGAGCCATGCACCGCCACCTCGCGAAGCACTCGCATGCGGCGCACGTCAAGCATTAGGCCAGCTTATCGCACTGCCCAGCAGGCTTCATTTGTGCTAATCGACGGTGGTCTGCCATCCTCGGGGCGGTGAGCCGCCGTGCCTGGATCATGTTCGCGTCCCTGGCCGCCTTCTGGGGCGCCTCCTATCTGTTCATCAAGGTCGCGCTCGAGGACGGGACGCCGCCCGTGGCGATCGTGTTCGCCCGCACCGCCCTCGCCGCGATCGTGTTGCTGCCGGTGGCCACGCGCCTGGGCGCGCTCCGCGGGCTCGGGGGCCGGTTCGGCGCGGTGTCGGTCCTGGCCCTCCTGCAGGTGGCGGCGCCGTTCGCGCTGATCACGCTCGGCGAGCGGGACCTGCCCTCCGCGCTCACGGGCATCCTGGTCGCCACTGCGCCGATCTTCACCTTCCTGCTGGCGTTCGTGCTGCAGGGCGAGCAGCGCGCCGGCCGGCTCAGCCTCGCCGGGGTCGCGATCGGCATCGTGGGGGTCGCGGTGCTGCTCGGGGTCGATTCGGGCGGCCGCGGGGCGGCCCTGCTCGGCGGCCTGCTGGTGGTGCTGGCGAGCGTCGGCTATGCGCTCGGCTCCTGGTATCTCAAGCGCAACCTCTCCGACGCCCAGCCCGTGGGCGTGGTGGCCGCGACGATGGCTGCCAGCGCCCTCATGACGGCGCCTGTCGTGGCGATCGATCCGCCCAGCCACCTGCCCGCGCTCGACGCGGCCGCCTCCCTGCTGGCTCTGGGAGTGCTCGGAACCGGTGTCGCGTTCGTCCTCTTCTATTCGCTGATCGCCAGCGAGGGCCCCGCCCGGGCCTCGCTCGTCGCCTACGTCGCGCCCGGTTTCTCGGTGGTGTACGGGGTCACGCTGCTCGGCGAGTCATTCGGGCCCGCCACCGCCGCCGGTCTGCTTCTGATCGTCGGCGGCTCGTGGCTCGCCGCGGAGGGCCGCCCGCCGTGGCGCCGTCGCCGGCCTCGCGAGGGCACCCAGGCGGCCCCCGACGCGGCCGTCGCCTAGCTGGGGGCTCGCGCGGCCAGCTGGCCGCAGGCCGCGTCGATGTCGCGGCCGCGCGTGAGCCTCACGGTGGCCCGCAGCCCGTGCCCCTCGAGCGCAGCGCGAAACGACGCCACCGCCTCGCGGCTCGAGCCGCGGAAGCCGGACCCGGTGGGGTTGTAGGGAATCAGGTTGACCTTGAAGGCCGTGCGGGGCTGCAGCAGATCCACGAGTGCGAGCGCCTGCTCGTAGCGGTCGTTCACGCCGTCGAGCATCAGGTACTCCACGAAAACCGGCCGCCGCCGCCGCTCGTGCCACCTCAGGCACGCCTCGATCACCTCGCCCAGCGGGTAGCGCGCGTTCACCGGCATGAGCTCGGTGCGCAGGGCGTCGTCGGCCGCATGCACCGACAGGGCCAGCCGCACCGCGGGACCCTCGCGGGTCATGTGCTCGATGCCCGGGATCCAGCCGACGGTGGAGATCGCCGTGTGCGCCCGGGAGATCCCCAGCTCCGGCAGCCGTTCGCACGCACCGAGCACGGCGTCCACGTTCATCAGCGGCTCGCCCATCCCCATGAACACCGCGTGATCGACCTCCTCCTTGCGCCGGAAGTGAAGCGCCTGGTCGAGGATCTCGGAAGGAGTCAGGTTGCGCCCGAAGCGCATCGAGCCGGTGGCGCAGAAGGTGCAGGTCAAGGGGCAGCCCGATTGACTCGACAGGCAGAGCGAGCGCCGGCCGTCGCGGTAGCGCATCAGAACGGTCTCGACGGGCCTGCCGTCGAACGTGGCGAACAGGGCCTTCTCGGTGCCGTCGGAGGCGAGCGCCTCGTGCTCGAGCGTCAGCGAAGAGAACGGCACCCGCTCGGCGAGGTCCTCGCGCAGGGCCAGCGGCAGGCTGGTCATCTCTTCATAGGAGGAGGCGCCGCGGGCCGCCCACTCCCACACCTGGCGCGCCCTGAACGGGGGCTCGCCGCGCTCGGAGATGCGCTCCTTCAGCAGTGCGAGGTCCACGGCGGCAAGTGTGGCAGCCGGAAGCTAGCGCGCCGCGGTCAGCGACAGCGTGCGGCGGACCCGGAACGCGCGGATCGTGGCGGCCGCCGGCGAAAAGCCCGCCTTCGTGGCGCGGGCGGTCTTGCGGCCGGGCCGCCGGAAGCGGACGTAGACGACCGCGCGGCCGTCGGCGTTCGTGCGGGCTCGCCGCCGCCCCAGGCGTACCGTGGCTCCCCTGACCGGCACCATGTCCGAGCCGACCCTGCGCGTGACCCTGAACCGGAAGCGGGTTCGCCTCCCGGTGGGGGCCCGGCGCGGCCTGGCCGCGAGCCGCAGCCTGCCCTGTTGACTGCCGCGTGCGACGAAGTGCAGGAGAACGTTGTGGTTGGGCCCGTAGGTCGGCTGCCTGCCCTCGGGGTTGAACGGCGTGATGACCCAGTGCAGCACGCCGCCCAGCACCTGGCTCACCGCCAGCCCCTCCGACTCGCCGACGAGCTGGCGCTCGATCTCGAGCCTGCGCGTGCCGTCAGCCACGTCGATCGACCACACCTGGAACGGCCCCAGGCCCTGCCCGGCCACGTACATGCGCCCGCGGTAGAACGCCGCGCCGGTGATACCGCTCGGAGGCACGGCGTTGGGCAGGCGCCTGACCGCCCGGATCAGCGGGCCGCCAGGCGCCGCGTTCGCGGGCGTGATGTCCGCCGTGCGGTACGCGAGCAGGTCGTTGCCGCTGGACGTCCAGACGAGCTGTCGGTCGGGCGACACCACCGCGAACATCGCCTTCGGTATCTCCGCGGGGTCGAGCTTGACGTAGTAGCGCCAATTCAACGTGGCGGGATCCGCGACGCCGAACGACCCGGTCTTGCAGGTGTTGCCGCCGTTCGCCTGGCCGGGGTAGTAGCACTCGAGCGGGAGCAGGATGCGGCCGCCCTCGACGGCGTCCCAGTCGATGTCCCCGATGTGGTTGTAGCCCTCGCCGACGGGTGGGAGCGCGCCCACCTGGGGCGGGATCACGTCGGGGTTGCGGCCGGTCTCGCGCAGGTTAGGGTTGGTGCG
>Ga0126310_10000150_pt1 | contig 20604 bp, 8 predicted proteins | sample Plot60_FD_92540 | JGI IMG/M metagenome (GOLD analysis project Ga0126310, IMG submission 92540) | Serpentine soil microbial communities from UC McLaughlin Reserve, CA, USA - Plot60 | ecosystem: Environmental > Terrestrial > Soil > Grasslands | place: USA: UC McLaughlin Reserve, Lake County... | reverse complement strand
GAGCGTACGCGAAAGCGTCTTCCATAAAAACGCGCCCGCGCGATCTTTACCCCAGGTGAGCGCTTTGATCCGCTCGGGCGCGGCTTCAATGTTCTTCGCCATATCGAGCGAAGGAAGTTTGACCTTCTCCGATGGGCGATAATCGAGGGTTGCTGTGTCGAGCGTCCAGATTTCTCTCTTGTCGCCTTCGCCTTTCTGCTTTCTGTAAAACCCGCCCTTCGTCTTGTTGCCCAGCAAGCCACGTTGGACCATCTTGGCAAGCACGTCAGGCACAACAAACATTTCGCGCTCTTCGTCTTCGGGAAGAGCTTCGTAAAGGTTCTTAATGACGTGCGTAAAGACGTCCAGCCCGACCAGGTCAAACGTGCGGAAAGTCGCGCTCTTCGGGCGGCCCACTGCCGGGCCGGTCATCTTGTCGACTTCTTCGATCGAATAACCATCTTCAAGCATTGTCTTGATGCTAAAGAGCGCGCCGAAAGTGCCGATGCGATTGGCGATAAAGTTTGGGCGATCTTTCGCCGGCACCACTCCCTTGCCGAGACGCTGATCGAGAAAGCCATAAAGGAAACAAGAGACTTCAGGCTTGGTCCATTCAGTGCGAATGATTTCGACGAGGTGCAGATAACGTGGTGGATTGAAAAAGTGAACACCGAGAAAATGTTGTTTGAAGTCGTCGGAACGGCCGTCGGCGAGCAAGTGAATCGGAATACCGCTGGTGTTTGAAGCGACTATTGAGCCGGGGAGCCGGTGTTGTTCGACGCGCTCGAAAAGCGATCGCTTGATGTCGAGATTTTCTACGACAGCCTCGATGATGAGATCGCAGTCTTTGATCTTTGCGAGGTCGTCGTCAAAGTTACCTGGCGTGACACGGGAGGCGAGTTCAGGCACAAAGAACGCGGCTGGCTTTGCTTTCACGGCAGCTTCAAGACCGCTTCGTGCGATGCGACTGCGCAGCTGCGCACTGTCAAGCTTCAGTCCTTTGGCTTGTTCTTCGGGCGTCAACTCCCGCGGCGGAATATCGAGCAGCAGGGTGGGCACACCTGCGTTCGCCAAATGCGCGGCGATCTGCGCCCCCATCGTTCCAGCCCCCAACACCGCCGCCTTCTCGATCCGCATCGTTCCCGCTCTCTTTCTTTTTAGATACTCCGACCAGGTTAGGAGTGCATGATACTGAATGAATGCTCATTCAGCAAGATGGAATCGGCGGATCTTTAGACACAATAGCCGCGTGGGTTCGGTCATAAAGTGAAATTCCTCGGTCATAAAGTGAAATTCGTCGGTCATAAAATGAGAATTTTGTAGGTCATAAAAATGAAATTGCGATCTTGAAAATGGACCATCGATTTTTCGCTCAAACCGCAACATCTTGTTCTTTTGTCCAAGTCCCAAAGGTATCATTTTTTAACTTACAGACCGATTTTGATAATAGAATCTCAAAGTACAATGTGTAGTAGTCGACATCATGACGGCACGCTTATTTCGGTTTCTTCCGCAATTAGATCGTATTCCCTCCCCCCTAGGCCGCGCAGGCATTTGGCGGGTAAGTCGAGTTCATCATCGACGAGCACATCGACGTAAACACCAGTAGCACGTGCGTTCAATCGGTTATGGAAGACGAGACGAACTGCAGTTTTTCTCAACGCGATCGCGCAGTACCGGAGAGTGAGGACGACAAGAACGGGAGGTTCAAGAAAGGGCGGCAAGGGTTGCCTGTCAGAATTCTAACGACCCCGCTAACAATCTCTTGGCCCAGAAACTAACATTCAAATCCGTTCCATCCGGGGACTGGAGTTTGCCGAATCCCTACGCCTCAAAAATCACACCAGGAGGAACCGGTTGCAAAAAATGCTGGTCGAGAGGTATCGCTTTTCCACTATCCTCTTTACCCAAAAGGTGAATGTAGGCTTCGGGAACGAAGAAGTCTCCTCTCTGCACCACCGCCCCCTTTTTGCAAACGGGACATTCCCCTACTGCGGGTCGAACTCCGGCAGGTGTCGATTTACGTTCCCTGTAATCAACCACCTGACGGATTAGGTACCAGCGGTTTTTCAAGTGAACTGCCGTTTCATAGCTTGACTTCACGCCTTCCCAATCGAGCTTCCGCGCGACACTAGGATTGTTCTCTGCCCAGTGCGCTTCAAAGTGCGCCCACGCTGCCGCTCGATCGCTGAACGAATTGCGCTCGTAATATAGTCTTTCCATGTCCCTCCGTTTCTGAAGGCGCCCCTGCTCGGACGAGCCTACAGTAAGCTCGAATTTTAGGGAAATCTGACCTGATGGTCTCACTATTTGCCGGCCGAATGTCTCCAACTCCTCGGTCGTTCCAGAGACTCCAGAAGAGTCCATTAACTATCGGCACGGAAAGGTCAGTACCTCGGTCCACTATTTCGGTTCCAGATCCACGATTTGATCAAACACTAATTGACTCCCACCTTCGCCTCTGCCGGCGGTTTTTTTCCTGCCCACCCAAACAAACGTACGGCCGTTGAGCCACCGCGCTCGTTGCCACGAACGCTGCACGTACACACCGGCACGCGGCACTTCTTCTTCCTCGACGAAGTAGGGTGAACGCGGTTCGCGCAAGAGCCAGCCTCGCGGTTGTGCACCTCCCACCATGCGTGCTCGTTGCAGGCGAATCTCACTCACGCTTCCTTCGGCATGAACTGCTATGAATGGAATCCAATTAGTCGGAACTCTGGTGCCCAGCACATAACCGATCTTGACAGTCTCATCAGCACCGAGCGTAGGCTTTTCTAACTCGTTAACCTTCGCGGTTTCGTAGCCGCTGATACCCTTCCCCAGCTGAGAAGGCACAATACTCTCTACGCCCCAAACCAGATTGGCCATCTCGTCGCGCATGAAATTAACACGCTCTAACGGATCGCTTTCCAAAACTTTGCCGATTGCAGGTACGAGGTAGAAGCGATTGGCGGCTGGCTTGATCTGATCCTTTTCGCTGTGATGAAACATCGCCCAACGTTGCCAAGCCGTCTCCGGGCCGCGACCGGCTGGACGTATGAACGTATGCCTTCCAAAAGTGTCGTCAACAATGATGCCGCGAATCTCGCATACGGTGTTGATATTCATCGGGTGAGGAAGCATGAACCAGTCGTTGGAGTAGATTAGTCCAAACTCGGCCAACAACAGGTGCAACAAACCAGTGGGAGATGTTTCGATCTTTCCAAAGTCCGTTTGCGATTCTTCCATCTCCCAGAAACGCGCCCGCGGCTGGCCCTTGAAGTGAACGTTAGCAGGCAGGAACGACTCAACTTGCTCCTCTTTCGCAACAGGTTCCGGCTCTGGTTCAAGCGGCGCTTTTCTATCATTGACGACGTCGAATGAATACCAATCTAAATGGCCTTGATGATATTGCTCCGCGAGCAAAACGCTTTGAGATTTATTCGGCGCGACCGGCGCGGCCACCGCAAATTGGTACTCCAGATGGTTTTGAAGCCAGGCATTGTCCTTAGCGCTATCCGGCTGTGTAAACAGTCGTCTGAATTTTTTTGAAAACGCCTGCGCAAAAATCGCCGCGCTATTGATCACTCCATCGTCGATCGAGGCTTCTGACGTTACCCATAAATCGTGTTTGCCATTCACGATGTCGCGCCATATCGCAACTCCGTCAGCAATACGAGCGCCAACAGACTTGCGAATTTGTTCAGCCTCGGGATCTCCCGGCAGAACGCGAAGAGGATATTTCTCAAGATAGAAGGGATACTGCCCCTCGAGATTATCGGCTTTGAGCTGCCGCAAGAACTGCTTGCCTAGTTGCACTGCAAACAGAATGTCACTGTAAGTCTCGGTTCCCTTCTCACGCACGATTAAGGGAATATTTTCGCGCTCGACCCGGGTCTCAAGCGGGATCTCGGCAGGGTCGTAGAGAGACACTGTCTTATTGGGGAAAGCCAAGCGATCGATTTCTTCGTGCTGATAAGCGATGCGAGAACTAACGCACGAAGCCGCGTCCTCACCCTGAAATTCACCGAACTGCCATTGTCGAGTCAGCATCCATAACGGATCCCGAACTTCAGCGCGCAAGCTGCGGGTGAAGTCGAGCGTGCGAGGCCGAGCTTCGAGCCGATTGAAAGCAATAATGCGCGGCGTACGAAACACCGAGGAGTCTTTGATTACCTGGGAGACAGTCAAAATCGGTGTAGACATAAGTTGCCCTCAGCAAAGATCAAAGTCTCTTGGCGTAAAACTCATTCAAGTCAGCGATGTCCAGCATACCCATTAAGTCGAGCGAGATATCATTGCGAAAGCGAGTGCTAAACTCAGACACCAGGGCCGGTGCGAACGCATTCCATGCCATGCCTTGTTCTTCGAGGTGCTTCGGTTCCACTGCTCTTCGCTTGGCCCGTTGCAACGTGTCTACGAGCGTTCCTACCAAATCCTCCCAGTCCCACGAACCAGTCTCTTCCGGCGTGACGGCCAGCAGCAGAGTCTGCGGTGGCGCTGCATTTGGTTGGTTAAAGCGGAACGCTATCCCGGTAGTTTCCCCGTCGCTGGGAATTTCCTCCGTCCAATCGTCGAGCAGTACTCCGCTTTGTCGCACGCCCACCTGAAACGCTGAGTTACCGTGAGCCGCAATCGACAATGTGTCTCGGGAAATTCCAAACCGTTTGTCAGGATCGTCAGGATCTGAATTGTTGGGATCGAGCTTCGGAAACTCGACCGCCAACCAACTGTCGTTCTTGCGATACGGCACCTGCACCGGCTCGACCTTAAGAGACACTTCATTAAGCGCATCAACAAGCGTTCGCACTGTCTCCCATCTTTCCAAAGGACGGCGTACGCGAGCCAGGCCTTGTAACCATTCCTCCACGATTTCTTCCCTGGTTATTCCAGGGTCGGCGTCAATGGCAAACTGGAGCAGGCGCTCGCGGTCACTCGCCGAAGTTGCCAGGTCGATTTCGTTGTAACAGGTGAACTTCGGCAGGAAGTTGAATGTCTCGCCAAACAAAATTTTTCCCGCTTCCAATAGCAGAGTTACCTGCTGCTCAATCGTCTCGTCAGGAGTGGCATTAATGACAAGGGCCCCTGCGCGATCGAGGACGCCATCTTTGGGATCGTCGCGGCGCAACCGTCTGGCTAAACGGTGAGCTCGCGCGAGCAGTGATACCCTGGCAGCCTCGCTGGTCAAATCAGACTCAGGTGGAAAAGCATCGCCGATACCAAAGTTTGCGACTTGCTGTAGTTTGCCGTGAAGCGTTTCTGCATCGAGCAGTGAGAAAGTCACAGTCAAGCTCTTTGTATCTGTGAACGTTAACTTGGCGCCTTCCAGTTTGGTAAAGACAGCGCCCAGCTTGTCCACGAACGGCGTTGCAGGATCGTTTTTAAAGACGATCTCTACGAAGGGAGCGTTGGGACCATCAATGAAGTCAGCCAGTGTGGTTAGTTGGGTGAGCGTGGTTTGAACGCGAGTAAGCAGTTCCCCTGCCTGGTATCCCTGAGGGTTGTCTTTGTCTATAGGAATTTCAGTCTCTTTGCCACCAGCAGCCGGCAGAAAATCTCCTGCATGGAGCGCCCGACTTTCTGTTAACAAAGCGCGAAGCTGACGCGCCAACGGAAAGAGTTGCCCAAACGAAGTTTCGTCATCCGCCACTATCGGATTAAATTCAATCTTAACGATCTTGTCGTCGCCGATGTTATGAGATTGCCTGTACTCGTAGGCAATGCGCGTCTCTAATTCTGTAGCACCCTGCGTTCCCTCAGTGTTGAGATTTATCAGCCACACGAAATCAATCGGTTGCAGGCGCAGGTCTGCAAGCTTAACGCTATGTGGACCTTGTCGGTCGGTATCTCCGTCCTTCTCAATCCAAAATACGTCGCAAAGAATTTTTCCCAGGCGCCCCAGGAGCTGGGCGAGCCACTTGTTCATTCCGGTTTCAGCAGTTGCGCGCGGGGTTAACGGGATTGGAAACCACGGATTATTTGCGTCCACGTCCGGATCAAGATCTTCGAAGTGCAACGTCACGCGGTTCGTAAAAGTGAATTCAGTTCCGCGAGGCGTGTTGATAACTTCCAAGTCTGGCGGAATGTGCGCTTCCTTTTGTGCCAGTGAAACTGCCGCGACGCGATCGAAGTTACCCCGGGCAAGCTGAAAGGCATTCTCAGCCAGGAGCAAATCTTTCACGGCGTCGAGTGTGTCGAGTAAGGCGCTCTGTTCCGCGAGGATCGCAGCACCCTGATCGACATTTGGCCGGAGCGCCGCAGGCAGAACAGTGGCAAGCCCAAAAGCGTTTGCTGCCGAGAGCACCGCCTGTGACAATTTAAGACCATTGACTACGCTATAGGGCGGAATCGTTTCTGATGGGGCTCCGGTTCCCGACTGGGCCAACTCGATTGATTCAAATACAAATGCCTCGCGGTAAGGAACGATGAATTGATTAAGTTCCAGAACTGTCGAAGCGCCACTGGCCTCGCTCGCGGAGGTGCGATCGTGCAGACCTCGCTCAAACTGATAACCCAGCAGTGCTTCTATCGGTTGACCGTTGCGCATTCCCTCCAGAATGAATTGTCCGCGCCGCACTCTCTCTGACGACAGATTCACCGAAAACATATCAGGCTCGTCGGGTTGGGCATGGCTAAGATAAGCATTGCGAAGCAACGCTGCCGCTGCCGCATGATTTAGCGAAGGCGCGTGCACAAAGCCACCCTGCCTTGAACCGGGCACACGAGTTCTGGCAGACAACGGCGTCATCACGTCGTCCTCTTCGAGGATGGGATGCCGGTCTGTCGGGCGCAAAGTTGTTGGCAGAGTTTCCCGATTGACGAACGTCTTAACAGTCGGAGCTAGATTTTCTACCCAGCCAAATGCTCCTAGATAGATGCCGGTTCGGCGACCCTCCGCGGATTCGCGCTGCGCCTGAAGTCTTTGCGCAAACAGACCAGTTTGCCACGCGTCAAGACGATAGCTGCAGCAATCAAGATGCTCTATGAAACAGCGCTCGAGTCGCGCTGTTGGTGTCTGTATCAGATTCGCGAGTGCGGCTTTTTGCTCTTTCAGGAATGCGGCTTCAGCTTCACTTGATGAAGGAGCTTGCCAAATCAAATCGGCGACACTCATGCTCGGCACGGGATGGGTGGGTTCCGCAACCGCGACCGGTGTTGCCATTATTTCAAGCTTCGAAACTGTCGGTGTTGATTCACGCACGCCAGACAAAGCCGTGGCCTTAGTGGCTTGTTCAAGCACCGGATCAAAGGTGGTGCGTTCTTTCAACCACTCGTACGCTCCGTTGTGAAGTTGTAGCAAGAGCGCATTACGCAGCATCAGATAGAGCAATGCAGAAGGCGGCGTAGTCGGGAAATCCTGCGTGAGTATCTTTTGAGTACTTTCTGCTTTCGCCAAAAAATCGATGTAATTGATGGTCAACTCATTCTTTTCTGACGGAGGCTTGTTTTCAACCAGGTTCGGCGCGTCGAGGTTTGTAATGTAGTGCTGCCACAAAACGTGGAGGCTCAACATATCGCTGACAGTTTTAGGATCTTTCACAATGCCCAAACTTTGCAGATACGACCGGGCTATGGCCGGCATTCCCAACATGTGTGAATTCAATTCGCCGGCGAACCGTCCATTGTCTTTGAAGTTGAACAAGTTCCTCAGATACTCGTGGTGATAACCAATGCGTTGAAAGAACTCCACTGAAGTCGGATGAAGACCAAGGATGTTCATCAACACATCGCCGGACTGGGTTCCCGGTTTACCAACGAACGGAAGCAGGTTCAGGTTAGTACTCCAGATGTTTTGTAACGAGAGGAGAAGGCTGTGCAGGTTTCTGAAAAACGTTACTTCTTCCTCAAAGCGCGGAGCCAGTGTGATCGGACCCGAGCGCACGGGGTATTTCCATCGTGAAAAATCGCTGGTGACGAGTAGGCCGTAGGGTTGGTCCCCTATCCGAACCGCAGGCAATGGTCCTCTGCCCGTCACAAATTTGGTAAAGAAAGACCTCGTGCGCTGAGCTGTTTCTGAAGTAACGACTGGAGCCATCCAATTGCGCATCCAGTAACCCAATGTACCGGGAAACAGTGCCGTACTCATCGAATAAGCTTCCAACAGGTCGGTTTGCCTGGCGTACTGGATGGTAAACAACGGTTGATAGGAGATACCCAGGGCGTCGGCGAGAAAACGCGCGTCGGTTTGACTCCGTTTCGGATTGGGATCGTTTGGATCAAATGCTGCCGGATCGATGGCCGTAAAGAAGGCAAGATCGTCGTAAGGATCGTTGTCGGAATATCCGGTCCCGTCGCGCTCGGTATTATTGGTGGGTGTTCCCTGTGGAACGATGCTGAAACCCTTCGGACTATAGTGATGGTTATCGATTAGCTGCTCCAGCATGGCCGCACTGTCGGTGGCACTGGCGGAAAGAAAAACTCCCAGTACCATAACTCTAGCGAAGCCGAAGCGAGCTTCGGTGTCAGTCAATCGCACGCGGAAACCCATTCCCTGTTGGACAGCTTTGTCAAAATCAGATATCCAGTCGAACGAGCTTCCATAAACCAGCGCGTCGTCTTCCGGTCTGTTTGTAAAAGCCTTTATGGGTTCGAGTGGGTCAGGGCCGAGAACAAGGGTGTCAGGGATTACGTTGCCGACTATCTCGCGTGTTGCACCGTCATTGTTTGTGAGCAAAAGGACGAAACGGTCCGGCATTAGTTGAGTACGAGGGGCGCGAGTCCAGGCGTCGGTCTTGGTGAGGTCATGCACCGGGAAACCAGTGATGACCGTCTTGACGGCAGTGTTGATACTACCAAACCATTCTCGCTTCTCAGCAAGACGACTGAAGGCGTCTCCGTCGTTCTCAGCGATGGCCTTCCGTAATGCGGTTCGCACTGCGACGGGAAGATCAGGCGTAAGCAGCCTGGCAAAGAAACCGGCATCCACCGAAAGCAACAAGTCCAGCAGCGTTCGTGTAGCGGCGACCGCCACTAACGAATCCCAATCGCTCGGTTTCGTATGGCTGGCTATCCAGGCGGCGCGGTGGCCCCCGAAAAGTTCAACAATGTGACGCCAGGCGGCGCGGCGACGATTGTCACGCTCGTCGCGAAGATGCTCGGCCGCGAGTAGTTCCGTCCAGTAGAGTTCGCCCGCGAGGACTTCGCGGTCAGTCAGAACTTTCTCGTGAGTGTGAACCACGATCTCATCGGGATAGATCCTCACCCAAAGCTCGGTGCCCGCCGCGGCGTCGCTGCGCACAGGAACAAAAATCGTTTCAATGCGAACGGGAAAAAGTAAAAAGGGTGTTCCATCATCGAGGTTGCGGAGGCCATCTCTGGGGTGAGGCTCGGGATATAAACCTACAACTGCATCGTGTAGTTCTCCCTCGCAGTTGCCGCAGTCCTCTTGCAAACGTCTGCCGCGGGCTTCGATTTCAGCGCGGCGGGAATCGAGAATGTCGCGGTTCGGAAAAGCCGGTTGCAGGAGTTCAACCAACTGTCCTTGCAGCGCTGCTAACTCTTCACGCAGTCTTTCTAACTCTCGTTGTAGCTCTTCCTGTTTGCGACGGTTGCTTTCTTCGTCTTCTTGTAAGTCTCGCAGTGCCTCGCGTGCTTTTCTAAGGCTGAGGTTCACATCCTCCTGTCCGCGTTCAAGCTTGGCCAACTCCGCTTCAATTACTTCAATTTGATTCGTAGGTGGCGTATCCGCCTGTTGTAGTTCGGCCAGACGCTCGCGCAACGACGTAATTCGCTCCTGCATGACGGTAAGATTTTGTTGCAGGTGCTCGATCAAGCGCCGTTGCTCTGCCAACTGTGCAAACCACTGCGCAAGTTGACGGGCTTCTTCACGTAAGATCGCCAGACGCATATTTAACCGCTCGATCCTGGCGCGTAGCACCGCGGCGTCGCGATCGCGATCGGGATTCACAACTGTCGGCTGCTGATCGGCGCGACGAAGTTGTTGATTAGTGCGATAGAGCTCGAGCTGGGTGTGATAGAGGCTTTCGTCACACTGGCGGCACTTCTCCCGCAGTCGCGAAATCAATTGCAGTTTCTCGTTAAACTCTGCCATGTATTTTCAACTACTCACGCTGGCGGTGGAGGGATGTCCAACATCTCACTCGCGTGAACGGCAACCATTACAGGTGTTTGAAACAGGATGTACGCCATTTGTGCCGAGCTGGCAGCCCAGCGATGCGCGTTCATTTCAGCGGCGTCGGGTCTCGGAAAAGTGGGAGGCGGTGACCTCTTAACAAAAGAGGGTTCCGCGGGCCCGAATCGATCCCATGCCAGGTTGTTCCATGTATCCAGTGGATCATTGAGCGGGTTCGTATCAGCATCCCCAGTTGCTTTGTAAGAGATGTCCATGCCGAATCGTGGCTCTCCGGGAATTTCCTGGATGACAAAAAACCAGCCGCGATTATCATCGGGGAAATCCTTGCTCGGTATCTCTCCCTTAGCTTTTTCGACAGTCAAATCGAAACCAAAGAAACGCAGGTCAGGATCAATCTCGGCCTTGAAGAGCGGAAACTTCAGCTCGATATCAAACTCGTGCGACGTCATGCCTTTTTCGCGAATTACATTATTTCCATTTTTGTCGGGAATAGCTTTTTGGGCATAGATCACGGTGTTGGGATAGCGTTTCAGAAGATCGCCGCGAATCACCAGCACTACTTGTTCCTCGCCCGGCTGCACGTCGGTTGGCAAACTCGGCACTGGTTTGTGAGCTCCGAGGAAACTCGTGGATTGCCACGAATGAATCTTCGTTATGTCTTTCAAATCCTCAGCGTCGGCAGGAGTGTCAGGATTGCTGACGCCCTTCACGTCCCAGAATTGCCGGAAGTAACTGCCTCTTAGGTCAGTTGGATATTCGCGCCAGAGAAGTTCGCGTCCCATCTCATGATTCAGTCCAACCATATAAGACTCAATAAACCTCGGGTTGGTCTCGAGGAGCGAAATCGTGTTTGGCGGAATTAAATCCAAATTCGGAATCAACAGTTCCTTGTTAATGTCGCGCAGATAGCCATACATCGCATCCTCTAAATCAGGATGGGCCATCGCATCCACAATCTCCTCCGGCTTAGTGAACACTCGATCGGGAATCTTAACGAACGCTGAGAGGCGCGACGGAAATGCGACCCGGGCATCAAGCGCTGTGGCTAACTTTCTGTGGCCCGTGGAAATGTCAAATGCCTCGAGGGGAGGTTTCTCAGGAACGCGGATCACCAGGCGCTCCTGCAACTCGATCGCAGCGCTTCGAAAATTGCGGGCCTCGATACTGTCTACCTCAGACGACGCACCGGGTGTGGCCGGAGGCGCAGCACTTTCGCCATCCAACACAATATTAAATGTCGGTTGTTGTGGGACACGCTCAATTGCTTCGCGTTCCTTTTGGGGATTGGTGAGTGTCTCAGCAACGTCGCTAAGGTTTTGCTGCCGCTGCAACCAAAAGAATCCGCCCACTGCTGCCGCAGCAAGCGCGATCGCAATCACCCACGCGCCCGTGAAGATGCCGATCACCAGCAGCAATGCCAGTAGCAACAGCAAGACCCATTGACGGTTTTTCATTAGCCACAACAGCCATTGGGGAAACTTTCGCGGTTGTATGTTTTCCGCAAGATCATTGACGGAGGGAATTCCCTTGGGTATGTCTCGAGGGGGTGCTGGCGTTATTTTCCCTTCGTTGACCGCCCTCACCAGCTCAGGGAGATCAAACGTCTTACCGTCTTGACTCAAGCGCCGCGATAATTTGCCTGTCGGGCGGGCGAGCCGGCGAAACGCAGCACTGAAGACCGGAGGCGCGAGCCGACTTTCGCGCAACTGCTGACGAATAGTGGTTGGGCTTCCCATTACCTTTGAATGTAACGGTGCGCTTACGGCAAGAAACTTTTCTGGTGACAGCTTGTTGAAGAATTGAGTCGTATAAAGGGTGCTGACTTGGAGAATAAATTGGAAGTTACGGATCTTCCGGTTTGCTTCATAGACTTTTTGAACCTGTTGCCAGGCTCTTTGCATGAATTTTTCCTGACCCTTCTGCACCACCGCAGTCCCGAACCCGGCAGGCACACGGTTGCGCGGATCCCGGTTGAGCTCGTGATACCAACCTGCTTTCGTTACATCGAGCAGCACCTTGTCTGTCTTGTGCTGGCGCGCGTGGTTTTGTCCATAGAATGGAACCGTGATGACAGGATCATTTAGAAAGTCTTCCTCGGAACCCGGCAGTGCTTCAAGATTGGTTTCGATTGTTTCCGGCAGGTTTACCAGGATCTGCAACTCGTCCTGAAAAGTGTTGGGCGTAAATACCGCGGGCAGAGGCTTCGTGCGTTCAGTTTTCAGGGCGCCTTCCAACCCCTGAATTACGGGGTTGGGTGGTGGTAGCCCTTCGTCCTCGCCTACTGCCAAAGGTCGTTGCCGGCCCTGGCCGTCGACCTTTACAAAGCCGGGAAGTGAACAATCCATCGACCGAATCCCAATCCGCTCATCGAGGACTCGCGGCTCAAGTAATTTCACGAGGGATTCAAAATGTTCCTGGACGCCGGTGCGGAAATACCAGTCAAAGTAAAATGGCAATTCAACGGCTGTGGTGTTCGCGTCCCACGCGGGTTTTTGTGCGGAAACGCCTGCGGTAGATTGTCCTAAACCAACTAAGCGTCCGACCTCAAAGGCGGGAACTAAAAAAGCGTAGTAGTTCTGGTTAGGATCGAGATGACGTGGCGAAAGCAGACGACAGTAAATCTTGTCAGGGTCGGTCGCGACCGCTTCCCGCAACGACCTCAGATATTTTTCCAGGTCTGAGAGTTCACTCCCGGGGATGTCGTGTTCAGTGTGAACATGGGCGAATAGCCAGGTCTCGTCGGAGGGTGGTAATGCTTGTGCTGTCTTGACGTTGATTACCGGAAGCGGCAGCCGGTGATCATCGCGGTCGAATTCATCCTCTTTAAGGACGAGCAGGAAAATCCACGGCCGCAGATGTTCACCTTGTGGTTTTGCGGGCGTGTAACGCCAGGCAAAGTCTTCGTCGTAAAACTCAATGAACGCCAGGTAATTCGGTTCGACATTAGTTATCCAATGCCGTGGGTCCGTGCGGACGATCATGTCTCGGTGGATCCCGATGATGTCGCCTGGGCCAATCAACGCGAAGTCTTTCGGAGTCTGCGGCGTCGTGTTAATTGAAACGCCAATCGGCACCGAAGCACGCTCTCCCGGCGGTAATGCAGCCGCCAGATTGCCGAGCGTGTCCTGCTCTTTGATATGAGCAGAAATGCCCCGGCGTGCCCACGATTGGAATTGATATTTCGCGACCTCGATCTCGGTTGCCATGATGTGATCAGTTGAGATTCAACTCGAAATTTGAGACCACCTGGAGACTGCCCGCGAGCGACGGGTTCTGAGCAATCAGTTCGCTTTGTCGTTGATATGCTTCAGCCTGGGTCGCGAATACAACTGCACCGTCGCCATTCTGCAGATGCGATTTCAAATCTGCTGTGCTGGCGATAGCAAAACCTTCCTCGGACAAAATCACTTGCTTGGGAGCGTTCAGCGACAGACGGTTTTGCTGATGTGCAAGTGTCGACTGGCGCACAGAACTTCCCTTAACTAGCCGATCGTAGGCTCTCACCACGAGTGTAACTAGACCTTTAAACACAAGACTCTTACGTCGCAGATAACTGAGTTCGTAAACCACTGAGCGCGTAACCGGGGTGGCTACGAGCAAATCTTTTGTGGCCGTGAGCTTGAAACCACTCGGCAATTTTTCAAAAGAGCGCCGCGAGAGTTTTTCGCTGTCACTCAATTCAGTGAAATTACCGGGAGCGAACTGCTCGCGGACTCCCTGGTAATCAGCAGGTATGTCGGGGCCGCCGGAGTTTGCGTTAGAGAGCTTGAATTTATTCTGCGCCAGCGGTTTTTTGTTACCGAACTTTTGAATTAGATAATCTTCAAGGGGGAGCGAGCGTTGGCTGAAAGTCAACACGCCGGCCGGGTGGATCACCAACAACTCCTGTCCTACCGGCGGTTCAATTTTCCGAAGGCTCACGTGCAAATGATTGTTCGGGGGCAATTCCGCGCGCCAGTTACGTGTGTCGTTGAATTCTCGCTGCAAGAGAGCGAGGAGATCTTCCGTAGCCGGGGAGATGGCCGGTGGTGGATCACCCCAGGTAACGTGAAAGCCAACGCTGATGGAAAAGAAGAAGAACGAAATGCTGGCTTTACCGCGTGCGTCCCAGGGAGTTGGGCCAGAGAGCGTTGCGGAGACATTGATCCCCGCGATGGTTGATGTGCCTCTTCGCAGCGCGACGCCGCCCGAAATGTTGGCTAAGAAGCGGAAGGGATCAAACTGAAAGAGAACGTCGTAGCCCAGGAAGCCATAAATATTAAAGCCTCCCGCCGATGCATAAAGTTCCACCCTGGCGCCAAACTGCACAGTGTTGGAAGTAACCGCAAAATACGATTCGACTTTCAGGCGGGGATTGTCGTCGGACAGTAAGCTGAGGCCGATCCGCGCCATGTTGCGGAAACCGTCCGGCAGCGCCGGAATCGAAGGTATGTCGCGAAAATCGGGATGGAACCCGCCGACGCTGAGAGCAAAGGTTTGCGCCTCGCCCCACGACACGAGAAACGCCATACTTCCAGTGATGGAATAAACCAGCAGACGCGAGTCGAATAGATCGGCGCGGAAGAAAATGTAACCGCGATCGAAGTCGACAATGCCGATGAAGTTGACTTGCAGCCGCAGCAGAGGCGCATCTTCCGCGGGCAGCATCGCCTTCAGCACGCCGACAATCGCAAACATCGGGTTGGGCAAATCCAGTAGCAACCCAAGCTCAACAGTAATGATGGATGGCGTGCCCCACCCGAGCTTGGCCATTGGACCGATGACAAAATGATCCTGTTGCGGTGGGAAGAACTGTTTAATGTCGCTGATGATCCGCGTGATGTTGGCGATAACATCTTCCGGGAACAGGATGCTCTTGACGGCATTGGTGCGGATGCCATCAGCGAGTGCCGCGACATTGATCATCCGGTTCAGACCAAAGATGCCGCCCACGCCATTGAGCGTGAAACCAAAGCTCAACTGGATCGGAGTAAACTCCGCGGTGATTACAATGAGGAGTGAGAACCCCTTGGATCCGTCAGGCATCTTGGTGTTAATGATGCCGATGGCTTTCACGGAAAACAGCCCTTTGAAGTCCAGTTCGAGAGCGCCAGCGTATTCGCCCTTTTCGCTGTCCAACATCAGGAAGCCACCGCCTTTAAACCCGCCGACGTCGAGTGAGAGGCCAACCCCGTTTGGCGGTTTAAAGCCCAGCGCGAGATCGATAGGTCCAAGATTGCCGTCTTGGAACGCGGTGAGGAGTTTGACTCCCAGCCGTTCGACCAGAACGTGAATCGGGCCGATTGTCGCTCCACCGCTGATGCTGAGTTCGAGGATGACGCTTTTGCTATCCGCGGTCACCTCAATGTGAGCCGACTGCAATGAGAAAGGACCCAACGTAGCGTTGAGCGAGATACTGGTTCCGAGACTCGCGCCGCCGCTGAATCGCAGCCCGCCGCGCTGGGACCATTCAACCCCGAAATCGAAGCTCGTCGTCAGGCCGTTCTTAGGCAGAATCGAGGCGAGGAAGTTATCGGCACCGCCCAGCCCGATCACCAGCTTCCCACCCTTCGCGCCCGCGCTGACATACAAGTCAGGTAGGCGGGCCGTGGCATCGAGCCCCGCGGCGAAGTAGAGTTCCGTGGCCTCAAGAAATGATCCGCTGCCGAACGTGAGCAGCCGCGTAGGTTGCCCGCCGGCATCGGTGCAAGACAGCCGAGCACCGCCCTTGCCGGTAAGCGGAATTGGGATGCCCTCCGGATTTAGCACCAGTGCGGGATCTCGGTCTGGACGCAGCACCGCGGCCGCGCCGGAAGAAAGATCAAGCGTGCCGTCGAGCGTCAGCGTAAGCGATGGGATGAGCGTTAACGTCGTCTCGTCCGAGAGTTTGAGCGAGAGCGTGACCGCGACGCCCTGAAGTTCCTCTGGTGTACGTTTCGGCAGCGGGATCAACGCCAGCACAATCGTGATCGGACCACCCTCGTAGATCGGAATCGTGTAGGCGGGGGGCAGCCCTTCATCGTCTGGAATCACGGCGCCGGGAGCTAAAACGCTAAGCAGCGCGTCACTGGGGTACCGAACTTCCAAAGGTCCGAGAAGCCCGTAGGATAAGCGCCTGATATTCATAAACAGTCGATCAATATCAAGCGTTGGCGTGCCCCAGCCGTAAACTTCCTGGAGAATTGTTCCCGGATCGTTCAACGACACACTGATCCGGTTGAGGTGCACCACGCGACGGGTGTATGCAGGCTGGAAGTGAGCCGGATCTGGTTCGATCTCCACTTCCTCAATCAGGCCGGCAAGAACGGCGAGGGCAGTGCTAAACGGTGCTCGCGTGGCAATCTCGCGGACGAAAAGGTCTTCGAACAAACGCTTTGGGAACGACTCGGCGATGTCAGTAGCCGCAAGAAATGGGGCCGGCAACTCCGCCGCCAATTTCGTGCGAAGGTCGCGCGTCTGGAAGGCAAAGGAGCCAAAAGCCGCCACCAGTTGAATCAGGGCCGTGCTAACCGCATCTTCGTCACCGCTGCCGTCATCTAACTTGTCGGCAGCGTTCTGCGCATCAGCAAGCGCATCGATCACAGCATTCCCACTGTTGGCAAGCGCGGGGATGGATGGGGGAACGAGCGGTAACGTCCAGCCGAGTTCCTCAACAAACGCCATTATCTCTTCGTCAGATCCAAGCGAAGAAAGAAACGGCCTTAGCGCATTACTGAGGAGCGATGCAATGTTCTGCAGAGTGTCACCGCTCACACGATCACCTTTGGCCGAAGCACTGGCACCGGGGCCTTCTTTCCGCCGAAGAAAATCCCGGGTGTTATTGATGCATCAGCTTTGAAAGCCTCAAGTTTGGGTGGGCGAACACTTGCATTTGTTCGTCTCGCGTCGAGATAGCCCTTCCAAAAATTCGTAAACTTGGGCCTAAAAAGCGGGAAATAAATAGCGTCTGCGGTTGGGGGCGGATGGTAACCTGGCCCTGGACTATTATCCTGGACAATGGCACCCGGAAAACCTGGCAGTACCTCTGCAAAATCTGATTGAGCAACAAAGATGCGTATCCACCATGCTCCGGGGGATGGAAAGGGCTCATAAGGATCCCACCGGATCAAACGCTTTTTGGACATCCAATCTAATTCCGTTACCGCCGGGTTGGCCGCGACCGCAGACCTTACCCCGTTGCGAACATGTTCGAGGGCTTCATCGAGCGGCTGAACCACTTCCATTAGATAGTCGGAGTATTTTTTCTCAGAGGTGCCGTGCCCTTGGAGTTTCATTTCACTTCGGTGCGTGCCACCCGGTTTCGCTTGGTCGCTATCGAGGTCGATCACGATTGAGTTTTCGAGCGACCATTCGCTGCCAGAGATGTACGGGAATATGCGGCTGTTGTAAAAGATTAGATGGTCACCGATCTGAAGGTCGCCCTCACTGATGGGTCCATTCTCGAAGTAAGGATCAGCGCCAAGCGTGCTGTTCGGGTCGCGTGATTTTATCGCCATTAATCTCCCCAGTTTGCGGATGCCTTCAACAGCAATGAAGTTCCCAAGCGAAACGAATCCTTCGATGTTTGGAAACAACGTGACGAGTGCGTTGAACTCCTGTTCACCATTAACGGCATTGCGCCGCCTCAATCCAAACAGCAATGCCTCGAGGTGCAACGCACTGATTACGTGATCGCAGAAGAGCCAACTCCGGCCCCACCAGTCGGCGTTCGGCGTGAACAGTCGGTCCAACACAATCGAGGCAGTGTTGCCCGTGTCGGGTTTGAGGTCTCTGAAATATGGCTCGGCCGTATCGATTATCCAGTCTGAACGCACAGATAACGGGAACTGCACTCCTGGCTCGGGTCCTACGTTAAAGATCAGCCGATGCTTGCCGGGTTCCCAGCGCCAGGCGGGATCGGTGGTTTCAAACGGAGTCCTCGTGGGCGGAGCAATGTTCGCCTCACCCAGAATTTTTGCCACTTGATTTACAACATTCCTGGGGATCCTGGGGTATTCGAACATCCGAATACGAAAGCCATCTTTCCAGGGCCCAATCGGACCACTGCCAGTAAAACTCCAGCTCCCGCCCAGAACGTCAGCTCTCGAGATTTGAAAATTCATTCGCTCCACCATGTGAAGCCGGCGATCGATGATCTGATGAAGAGCGTCGACTTGCAGAGTGGCGGTTCTTCCGTCGGGAGATGCCTTCCACAGCTCATCGTGTATGGCAGCGGCCCGCCAACCGATCGCGCGTATGCGATACTCACGCGCCGTTCCGTAGTCGAGAGTTCTTTTTCTCACTTCGGACGCAGGAGTATTCGTTTTCGGCTTTGCGAGGTCAGGGAGGTCTAAATGTTTCGGAATCTTATCAACGCCAGCTTTCAGATCGGAGATCTTCTTTTCGACAAGGTTATCGATCTGCACGAACTCCATTTCAATCCGCGTCTTTAGGAGACTCAAGGCCGGATCGGTAAGCATGGCACTGTGAGCGTTACCAATCGATCGGGCACGACGCCCAACGAGAAACCCACGGTGACGATCGACTTTGTTTCCGTAATTAAGCTTTTTGCCCGATTTCTCTATATTGAAGTATTTAACGACTGCCGTCTGAGCCTCATCAATCGTCATTGATTATTGATCGCCATGTCGGCGCCTCCTCGCTGCGGCGGTTTCGGAGCTCGCTGATCGTTTATTTACTTTTGTGCAACGCCATGCTGATATTCCCGCAGAGATCTCGTCCTACGGGAACGCTCCGCAGCCGGATTGCCTGCGCTCGCCACACTGCGCGTAATTTCAAATGGTTGAAGGTCGATCGTTGACGTGAGAACTCATCAACATGGCGCGCACGAAAATATAAGGACTGAAAGTGAGAGAAATATAGGTTCAGGAAGTAAGGCTGTCAACGAAAACTCCGGGGATTTCTATTATTCTAGGATCCCGGTGATGAAGCAGCGGTGAGGAAAATTTCAAGTTATGACGAAATCTGTAGGAAATTCTCACGTTATGCCCGACAAGATTTTCATTTAATGACCGAACTGGTCCCGTAAGTCGTTGATTCCACTAATAGGCCAATTTCGGCATTAAATGAAAATTTGTCGGCATAAAGTGAAATTGCAGGCATGACCCCATAGAAATGGGCGGCACGGTAAACGTAATTCTATGATCTCGGTAGGCTTCAAGCGCGTTAGCAAAAGACGTCCGTGTCGGATTTGCGGAAACCCACTTATTGTGGCTTTTCGAGGGACAAAGGTACTTCCATCTGCATGCGCATCAGTGCGGATCTCGCGGACTATCGCGCAACGGTGGAAACATACACGTTCATCCCGAGATTCCATTCATCACCATTCGACCGACAATTAAGCGGCCGATTAGCCAATCTGAGCCATTGTTTCTGTGGTTGCACGCACGTATTACTCTGTCCCGTCGCAACCCTTGAAATTGTTGAAGCGGTTTCGGCTTCGGGTTCCAAGCTTTCCGTTGGTTACATCGCGCACGTAATTTTGGATTTGTTGCCAGTCTATAGTCGAGAGTCGGTTCGCTTTGGGAATTCTGACGGTAAACGTCTTGTGACGTTGATCGGGTTCAGGTACATCGCTGAGAAGAAGCCAGTATGCTTCGTTATCAGCTTCAAGCGTACTTGACCAACAACACTACCTGCACTTTGTCCCAGAGGTAATTGTAAGTGGCAGTCCCGAGTTTGATCGTTTCGTCCTCAGATTCGCTGGCGCTGTTAAATGCTTTGAGCTGCACGAGCAGTTCAAGCCGGTTGCTTCGTCATTTTCGAATAGATCCACTCTAACATCCACGCCATAATCAGCTCCTGATCTTTCCGCGTACCAACTTCGTGGCAGCGCATTGACGAAGAACCTGTACGACGTTTCTTCGAGTTGGTGCGTGACATATCTCTGTGGATAGGACATCGTAAGTAACGGATGAACGATGGCTCGCGATGCGAACCTTGAGTTGAAGAATGCCTATAACCGAAGGGTACACACCAAGCGCCGCGCTTGGTCACCGCCCTTATGAGACAGGTCAGATTTCCTTAAAAGACTGGTGAAGTATACCCATCCACAAACACAACGGCACTGAACTGAGGCGCTCGCTCGGCGCTGAGAGTGCGAGAGATCATCTTCGCTAACCGACAGTTTGCCTTTCCGATTCTAAATGATTAGCGCCGCAGCCCAACGGTAACAAAATGAATTCACCACGTCGTACAATAGAATTCTGGGCCATCAATATCAGATGACAAACGACAATCATCGTAAGATAAGCAGAATCGCCCACGAGATCCGCACCTGGGGGGCGCTCTCGATAGTCGGCGCCGGCGCTTCACTTCAGTCGGGGTTCCCGTTGACCGCACAACTGCAGGCTCTCATCTGGCACGCTGTGGATGCAGACGAAGGTTTGCGAGCGCATCTGGGCGCAACGCATGGGTGGATCGGGCGAACCGCCAGAGAGATGATTGAAGATGATCCGACGCGTACGCATATTGCGCTCGCAGCGATAGCGGGTAGTCGTGAGGCGCGTGGCGCATATCAGCTGGGCTTCGCGCGCTTGAACGATGAAAGAGCCGATCAGTCCTCACCCGCGCAT
>Ga0126310_10000149_pt1 | contig 20622 bp, 19 predicted proteins | sample Plot60_FD_92540 | JGI IMG/M metagenome (GOLD analysis project Ga0126310, IMG submission 92540) | Serpentine soil microbial communities from UC McLaughlin Reserve, CA, USA - Plot60 | ecosystem: Environmental > Terrestrial > Soil > Grasslands | place: USA: UC McLaughlin Reserve, Lake County... | reverse complement strand
CTCTAATGGAAAGACTTCATTCATAGACCTTACACCAGAGAGAACACTAAATGAGAGTGTGTCTTGCGAGTCGATTGACGTACCAGATGGCCAGCCTATCAATGATCGACGTCCTAATATCATCAGAGATGTAGGTACGTGAATTGGCTCATCAGATGCTCCAATTACGACAAGCTTTCCACTGACTGCAAGACCTCCAAGGATTTCAGTCATCGCTTTTCCACTTGGAACAGTTGCAAGTATTACTTTAGCTCCTCCCAGCTTGTTAAGTTCTTCGGCTGCATTCTGTGACCTGTTATCAATATATTGGCTTGCACCCAGATTTTTCATCAATTCCTCTTCCTTGTCTCTTGCTCGCCCAATGGCAACAGTATTAAAACCCATCTTGGCAGCAAACTGAATTCCAAGATGTCCAAGTCCTCCCATTCCAAAAATAGCAACAACATCGCCTACACGTGCTCCACTATTCCGAAGAGCATTGTATGTAGTGATACCAGCACACATAAGAGGTGCAGCCTCTATAGCTGAGAGCTGCTCGGGGATTAATGCTAGCGCTTCAACAGGTGCAATCATATAATCTGCATAGCCACCATCGTATGCAATACCTGGAACCTGTGCATATCTACAAGTAACAAAATCTCCGCGCCTGCAGGATTCGCAATGGCCACAATGACCTCCATGCCAGCCAACAGCTACTCTCTGTCTAGGTTCCCATTGGGTGATGTCTTTGCCTATTTTGTCTATAACCCCTGCAATCTCATGGCCAGGAACCCTTGGATATTGGATGCCTGGGAATAGTCCTTCTTTAGTAAAGGAATCACTATGGCACACGCCGCATGCTTGTACCTTGATACGAACTTGTGTAGCATTAGGTTCTGGAATATCTCTGTCCACAATTTCAAAAGGGCCATTGGCTTTAGAAACCTGAACTGAACGCATATACCATCAATAATATGATGCCTATATAAAACAGTATGATCTACAATTACCATGTTATAATCGCATAATTTATGAATCTAACAGCTCTGCTAGTTATTGAAAGTGACAAGTTACATTCTTCACAAAGGTAGTATAGTCTATCAAAATCTGACGATAATGCCATTATATCATATCAGCGAGGACATTCTATTTCCGTTTCTATATCTGGTATTGTAGGTTCTTTTTCAGTTTGCTGCGGGGTACGATAACAGCAAGATTTGCCCCCGATGTGACGCTATTGATAGCATATCAAGTTTTCCAATATTATCTAATGAAACATTCGAATTTGATTACACAGTAAAACGCGGGATCGTATTACAATTTAGAAATGGAAACTAACCAATATAAAGACTGATTCATCATGCATATATCTCCAATATCCATTAGTAAAATTTTGAAGCTATATGGTCTATGGTAAACCATATAGCTACATGGTAATGAGCTGAATTTTCTGTCCGGTGGTTATCACAGTAACTACCATTTGTGAAATAAAAGGTAGGTCTGATGTGTATTTTGGCCTGGATATGAGTACAATGACTGCTTTTTTTCAGCTGTTTATATCTAGACCCAAATCTAACTTAAGCATAACTCCTTTTGACAATAATTGCAGATACTATCTTAATATTCAACCAGGATACCTAAACAGGGGCAAAAACACAACTGCGGAATATCCCTAGCTAGATAGAATTTTTTTACTATATTAGTGATGATCTCTATGCTGGATTGATATTAGAAGACGCTGAAAAGCTTTACAATAAGTTAACAACAGAATTGACAAATTGGAGTATAGCAGCAACTGCAACTATTAGGGAATCATCATTACCGTTACCAACGCATAATAACAACAGAAACTAATTCATGAGGTTGACAATATGTGTTGAGAAGAAGAAGCTAGATACAATCAAACAGAAATGCATAAAGTCCAAGATCTTCTTGTTTCGCTGTATTGTCCTCCTCCTCAAGTTTAGTATGATAGTATATGATTAAATTCCTCTCTAAAAGCTTCAATTGTTTCTAGCCTCCATGTTTCCTTTCCAATACATTTAGGACATTATACTCAAATATTAACTACTAGAGAGTGGTTGTATGTATGCATGTATGATATATGTATGTATTCTGCAGTAATTGTGAGGATGCTTAGCAAATAAACAAGCAGCAGATCTGGGAAGGCCTGAATCTGTACTGCTGTTATTCTCTATCTTTTGGATATATCATTTTGATTTATCTTGATATTTGTGCACATGATAATACTCAGGATATGCCTCCTCATTTAATTTCTCTACAGATTCTCCTGTAGGCAATGGAGCATTTTTGTCGACATGGAATTTGAATATCTCTGGAAAATCCATATCTAATATTACATTTCTACCCGCTGCAATGATGTGAGATTTTGGGATGTCAAACCTATAATTGGACTGACCGAATACTACTATTTTGTCATCTGTTTCTTTCATTACATGACCTACATCGTCTTCGTTCTTGGCTCTAACTCCTTTATTAAATAGGGATTTGGGATACTCTTTTTCATATGCTGCAAGGTCTATATGGCTTGCAGCCGAGCTCCAAGGGTCTTGACGACTTGTTGGAAGTGGCTCTTTACGACTAACTCTGTATTTTCTGACTATATCATATATTTTGAGACCAATAAGAACATTACCACCGACTTGCTGGACTTCAGAAATTGGTATGTCAAATCTCTCATCTCCTCCTCCAAATACTATAATCTTGTCAGGAGTTTCTCTTACAACATATCCTATATCAGGAGAATCAAGAGCTTTTACACCTCTATTGAAATACTTGCCTGACGTCATTATATATCTTTTTTATAACTGAGATGCTAATATACTTTTTAAATTCATTAATCCAATTCAGAGAATTAAGATCAAGATCGCAGATATACGTTTGCATAAAGTCGGTGGAGGTAACAACATTAATATTAAATGCTCCAAACAAAGGATCATTACGTACTACTATTCCTATGTTTATTGTAAAGCAATGGGGATTAAAAGCAGATGATAAATTAGATTGGTCATTATAGAAGCAAGAAAGAATGAAATCACTATAGTTCTTAGAATGGCAGAAAGTAAGAACAAGAAGAAGTGAGAACGAAATTCTTAGACGGTTGCAATGTCAAATAATGCTGTACGGTTAAAATTACAGCTATTCACTATAGGATATGTGAGTGAGAACCAAGGTTTAGAGGAAATGAAATTGTTAGGATCAGTTGGCTATGCTCTTGCAAAACTAACAGAGCAAGAAGAAATCAAAGCAAGTCTTGGACTTCCTCAAATATTCTTAGGAAATGTAGGAAGATTAAATGAGGATAGATTTTCAAATATTATTGTAAGAGATATGAAAAGGAATATACTCATTCTCCAGTAATAAGTTACGAAAATCCAAATGAAGAACTAGGCGAAGATGTTATTCTTATTGAGAAATGAGAATATAGATGCAGGACCTACAATAACCTAATAGTGCTTTATCGTAAATTCAATAAATAGTAAAAAAGCTAATTTGCTTTGAATATACTGAATCTTAAACCAAGAAGTAATAATAGATACATAATAAAAATGATTTATTATTGTATATAACTATCGGTTCAAACTTCCTTAGTACTACAATACGTTACTTTATATTGGTAACAATATAAATAACAAATATTACTTCAACCTATTTATGTATAGGTTTCAAGCAGATAAGTTCCTATGGGTAGTTATTAGAGAGTATTTACTATCATTTTAATGATTGGTTAACAGATAATCATTAGTATGGTTAAGATAGCATGTGAAACAAACTCGTCTGAATTAAATATCGATTTAAGGAGTATTTTCAAAGTTAAGAAAATAATCATATAATAAATAAATATTATTAACATAAGCTAGACATATAATGGCAATCAACAAGGAGATAAAGAGCCTTGGTATGCCTTGGGAGAAAGAGTATGGTTACTCCCAGGCGGTGAAAGTTGGAGACACTATCTATCTATCTGGACAGGTAAGTCATGACGACAGTGGAAATATCGTCGGTCTCAGAGATATGGAGGCTCAGATGCGGCAGGCATATACCAACATCCAGAAGGTGCTCGCACAGTATGGGGCAACGATCGACAATGTAGTAGATGAAGTACTCTTCGTGACAGATATGGATGCGGCCTTCGCAGCTGCGGTCAAGTGCAGGCCAGAGATCTTTTCCGGTACTCCCGTTGTGGCAAGCACCATTGTACAAATACAGCGTCTTGCATTCCCTGAGCTCATGATCGAGATTAGGTGTGTAGCCAAGTTGTAGAATCCTCTTTGTAAAGCAAAACGTAGGTATGAAAATTGCGGGCAGCTATGGATGTAAGTCAACATTGTTAAGTAATATTCCTTATAGCAAAATGAAATTATACTACTGATTGTGTATGTACAAGGCCCTAATTCAACAGGCAATGGAATGGCAAGAAGCTGCAGTCTTTATACCATTAGGATTTGGATTGGCTGTAGGTCTAGCATATGTTATTATCTCAGCAGCAACAAAACAAAGACTAAAACCAGCAGCAACAGCTTCATAATCAATTTAGTTCACAGCCTACCGCTTCTGAAACTCATCAGAATCAAGTTTCTAACATATTTCAAAGAAAGAATTTAGTTTCTAGAAAGTGACCCTATCGCTATCATTGTAATTATTATCAACACATACAAATCAGCCATATTATAGCGATAATAGTGTATGAAACGATCTACAAAACTTAAGGCAGAATAAGGTTTTATGATGGATATTAGATCAGGAATCTACCTCATATGATAATTAAATGCTTTTAGATTCGTATTGAAGTTTATAATTTTGAAAATCGCAGTGAATTGAGTTTATTGATAGCAGCAAATACCGCATAATAACATAAGTAATGCTTTTATTAATTCTTAATTGCTACTAATAATTTATCAATACTTTTGATAATAAAGCCATATTCATAAACTTAGCTGCAGGAATGATAACAATAGGTACATTACGAGAGAATAATATGGCATTTGCCAAACAGACCAAAAGTGGAAACGCAAACAAAGTGATAATATCCAACATAGAATGCATGTAGACTCTCCCACCTAGTTCCAAGATACAGGCTGACTGCCTATCCTCTTATTTTCTATTTTCTATCTCCCTTAATTGAACAGAACCCATCAAGGATTCATAATCACGCTATTGTCTAAAAGACGCAATTTAATGCTATATCTCCGATTTAGTATATTATTATTATTATTATTATTAGATTGCTACCGTTATTGTTATTGTATATCCATACTATTATCGCTATTTACTTAGACAGTTCATTTATCACCCCAAACAGCTTTAGCATTTCGATCATCATCACCATCAGCACATTAACACAACACTACCATTAAGATCATTACAGGAAATATTACAGAATAGAATAATACAGAAGAAAAGGGAGATGCACAATTCTCAGAGCCTATAATGATAGCAATTATCCATTATGCCATTACCTATTACCAAGGCTCAGGTTTACCATCATAGAAAAATCCACCACTTGGACCATTAGCTGGCAATGTGGCTGCCCATACAATACCCTTTGCACCTTCTTCTACGGGACGCCCCCCATGACCACCCATATCTGTTGCAACCCAACCAGGGTCAACTGAATTCACCAAGATATCCGTTTCCTTTAATTCGGCTGCTAACTTTCTTGTTAATGCATTAAGTGCTACTTTTGATATACTATAAGCAGGTGTTCCACCCTCCATATAATGTAATGAACCTGCACCACTTGACACATTCACAATGCGACCATATCTCTTCCTTTTCATCAGGGGAATGAAGGCTTGGCATAATAACCAAGGCCCATATAGATTGGTCATTAATGCTTCGTTTACCACGTCTAAGTTTGCGTTAATAGTAGACTGCGATGTATCATATAGAATGGCAGCATTATTAACAAGAGTATCAAGGCGACCAAATTGTTGCTTTATTACATTAGCTGTATGTTGGATATGACTTTTATTGGAAACATCAAGTTGATAAAAGACTACGTCTAATCCTCTATCAGACAATTGTCTTGCAGCTTTCTCTCCTTTAGATATATCTCGAGCACTTAATATGACAGTTAAACCTAGTTCAGCGAGTTGGCGGCAAGTCTCGAATCCAAGACCCCTATTTCCGCCAGTGACCAGAGAAATTTTCTTTTTAGAATTCATATTACAGAATTAACCTTCGATAGCTGCAATGGATATATTATCATAAATAAACTCGCCTGCTCAGCTTTACAACACCTAAAATAACGGTGCAAGGCTTATTGAGGTATTAACTCTACAATCAACCCATTATCCCAGCTGTATTTTGTGTCCATCAACTTCAAAACTTTATCGGCTAAATTGGACTCGTTGTCTGGATCAACTATTTGTGCAGTACCTTCAAATGTCTCATGGCCTACAGTAAACGAAACTTTTGAATTATGTACAATATTCTGAACCCAATGTGCATGTTTCCGATGTTCTGACATTACATAATATCTTTTATTATACTCGACAAACCAAATCTCTATTCTGTGCTGTTTACCTGTCTTCCATCCTATAGTTGTCAAATATAGGAATTGGGGTATTTGATTTACCAATTATGAATTAAATAGCAAATCATCTGATAAACCATTAGGTTTACAAATTATACATATTCAGCATACATATTGGTGTGATGACGTATTTAGTGTCTGAAGTTAATAATATGGCAGAGCAGAGTTAGGAGTCATGCTTTCTACTATACTCCTAAAACTCAGCTGCTTCCTCATACAGTTTCCTAATCTTGACATACTCATCATCAAACTGCTAAAAGTCTAGAGCATCTTTTCATAAAGCCATTCAAATACTGTTGGACACTCCTACTAGGAAATTATCTTCTATCGCATCTTGCGTTTTTGCAGCTAGCTACATCCTCCACGTCTTAAACAACAAACCTCAAATTGCAGAGGCATATGAGAAGATCAAATAGACTAGCATAGCCATTATCCCATTGCTAAGTAGTTACCATATATTGGTATGTCATATATTATATTGTAATATATAACGTAATGTAAGATGCCTCATGTGTATTAGCAATATAATATTACTAGTGAGCAGTATATGCTAACAAATATAGGATAATTTTCTTTCCATAAATACATCGGCTCTGTAGTTATCATTGTATTTAGGAATATCAACAAAACCATTCTTTAGATATAATGCTCTTGCTGCACGTAATGTCTTTGAACTATCCAAGACAATCCTTGAATAACCAACACTTCTTGCAAAATCTATTGATATATCAAGCAATTTTTGTCCTAAACCTAATCGCCTAAATTCGTTTAATACATACATACGCTTTAATTCACACGTGGATTCAAACTGTTTCAAATTTCTTACCGCAGTTGTACCAACTATTTTTTGTTGTTCTGGGTTGTTGTTATCATCGTCAAGGCTTTCTGCAACCCAGAAGCAACCACCATCAGATTTGTTATAAATTTCTTCAATAGCAAGTATGTCAGAGTCCAAAGTATCAAACTCGAGTTTAAAATTAAATTCTTTGACAATAATATTTGAAATAAGTTTTATGACTCCTTCAGAATCATTTCTTTGAAATACTCTTATTGTAATGCCTTGACGCAAACAGTATTTTTTTGGATTACTTCTAAAATAAGTATTTGTTGTTTAGAAGAACGTGAATACACTTTTATTTTGTCAGATGTTAGATGCCATATTATTTAGTAGTCATTGAAATGCCTCATAAAAGCTGTACCATCTTCTATTTCTTCATTTAATAAAGTATCATTATGTTAATACAATATAATTCATATTTGAGATGGAGCTCCTCTTGCGTATGCCGTCTCTTCTATATCTATTTGCATACATAAAGCTTTGATAATTTGTTTTTATCTTTGTAGCATATATTCTATTTTCATTACAAAAGCTATAACTTTTGTAGTAGGATATATTTGGCATTTGTAATCCCAAAAATACTCAATCCTCTGTTAAGCCTATATTTTCTTATCTTTTAAAAACGTTGTAAAGCTGATAGGAATAGCTAGATCTGTTCAAAGACAGATTAATACTTCCCGGATAATCAATAGTAAAAGAGGCTTATAATACTGTAATTCTTCCGTGCAACTGAATTTAAAATACAAAGGGTTTTTAGTTGTGTATTATTTGATATATGTTGTCAAAGATTAAACCATTAATGGCGCTACATTCCAGTGAAACATAACCGAATAATTTAATCAAATTATAGAAACCATCACTGTTCATTCTTGGATGAATTGAATTCCATAAATATATTTTCAGCTATAAACAATAAATGATATTGAAACTGTCAAATAAAATTTAACAGCTAACTGTTATTTTCTCTCCTTACATTGCTAAGACGACTTTACCTCTTGGATGCAGGTCTTTTTGGTAATCAAGTGCCTTACCAGCTTCCTCTAGTGAAAACTTCTTCTCTACATTTACCCTTATATTATTTTCATCTACCCATTGTGCCAGTTTCCTCAATCGTTCCCTGTCTACCTGTGTGAATTGAAATATTGCTTTGATCCCATATCGGCTCATTAGCTCTGAGTTAGGCTGCTCTAGCATCGAGACAATTATGCCACCTTTCTTTAACACTTTGAAAGATCTTGTGTATGTTTCGCCTCCTACAGTATCAAAGACTGCATCATATTCATGCAGTACGTCTTCAAAAGTCTGAGTCTTGTAGTCTATTACTACATCCGCCCCCAACTCTTGAACAAACTGCTTGTCATTTGCACTTACTGTTGTTGCGACGTATGCTCCCAAATTCTTGGCAAGCTGAATGGCAATAGATCCTATACCGCCTGCGCCACCATGAATTAGAATCTTTTGATCTTTTGATAATTCAATATTTTCCATGAGCGCTTTCCAAGCGCTAACACCTACGAGCGGTAAAGCTGCAGCCTCAGCATGACTTAGACCTTTTGGTTTATTTGCGATACTTCCAGTATTTACGAGAGCCATTTCTGCAAATGCTCCCGATCCCCCGCTTATCACACCAGCCTGTCCATATATTTCATCTCCTTGCTTAAAATCTGAAGGATAGAGGTCTTCTCCAATTTGTTTGATAACACCAGAAAAATCTATCCCCAAGATTGATGGAAATTGAAGTGATATTATCTGTTGCATGCCTCCTTCACGAATTTTCCAATCTACTGGATTTACGCCAGCTGCTTTTATGATGACTAAAACTTTTCCAGAAGATACAGTTGGTTCAGATGTGTTTTGGTTAATCTCGATAACTTCGCTGCTTCCGTACTTGCTAATTTGAGCAGATTTCATTGCTTATATAAGACAGCAATAAGATATTTAAAAGCGGTAGTAATAGGTATAAAAGTAATTCTTCTTCAAAGAAAGCCTGATTTGCTTAGCTAAAGCTTTGATAATTTGCCTTGTAGCATATGTAATCTATTTTATTATCTACAAATGCTGTAGCTTTTGTAGTAGACTTTTCTATTCAATACTATAGCAACAGAATTTATTATAGCAGTTACAATGGTTATCATAGACCATCTTTATTTCCTTCTGGTGATTGTGTAATATCTTGAGTTTTGTAAATCCTTCCTGAAATCTTCCCTTGTACAGTAATGGCGTTACTTTTTATTGGTAACATATAATTAGAAAATATTATATGAATCTGTCTATCTCTAAGATTCAAGTAGATTTAAATCATCTGAAACTTATAACAATAGTAGGTCTTAGTGGTATCAGCAACGATTATTGTCGTTTACCATTCTCAGCACAAAATGGGGTCAGATTTCTTCAAGATATATTAGGGTTAAACAAGTGTAATATTTCATTTATAATAGGATAAGTTAGCAAGACCGACTTTATTACAGTAATATATTAAGATACAAGTAGAACTTAGGTAATTACTAAAGGAAGAAGAAGTACCAAAAACCGAATTAACAGATAAACAAAAAATAAAAGTCAATCATCTTCACTTGAATAGGAATTAACATCTAAGAAATTGGGTGGGAAAATTGAGTCAATTCTGTCCTGCATCCCACCGAACCTGTAAATTGTATATATTCTCAATTAAATGATGTAATATAGTATTGTGTAAGGTTTTGTTGTAGATCGAGAATAGTCTGAATTCCTTTACAATATAGGATATAATCCCCACGTGGCCCATTCATTGAATATAAGACGGATAACTTAACATTTTTGAATGCAATTTTTCCTTCAAGCTTTTCATGATTCTTATTCTTGTCGGTAGACTTTAAGTTGGTTTGTAGACATGACAAGATACTTCTGTCATTAAATACCAGAATGTTGATGATAATAGAATTGAAGTTAAAAGAACAGCTTATTCATTAACTAGCATTAGTAGTATTTTTGCCAAAGAAATTGTCAAGCTGTTTTATAAGAAATTCTGGCTGCTCTTCTGGAATAAAATGACCTGAATTTGGAACTGTAATACCCTGAACATTTTGAGCTAATATCTTCATCCCATATATGACAGTAGGCATAGTAATATTACCTCCGAATGTTGGAATATACCCTCCTCCTAGCGCCAATACTGGCATTGTAAGCTTAGTCTTAGAATAATTCTGATTTTGAATCGCATCCTGAGGAAAAGCCCGGTAGTGCTCAAATCCTGCACGCATTCCGCCTGGAGCAGAATAATGGCTAACATATTCATTGATATCTGCCTGCGTTATAGCAGCTGGATTATACGCAAGATTGTGTAAGAACCATGATAGATACGTCATCTCTTTATCTTGCACAAGGGCTTCTGGTACGTCCGGTGTTTGATGGAATATGACCCACCATAATGGCATTCTACCAGCAGGTGCGAAACCAGGAATTGTTAATTCCATTACTGCTAACTTCTTTACTTCCGTAGGATGTGCCGCTGCATATGAATAGGCTACTTGTGTTCCGATATCATGACCCACTAGGAAAATTGATTTAAATCCTAACTTACCAACTAGTTGATGTATGTCTTCAGCTAAGGTCTTACCATCATAACCAGTTAGTGGTTTTGAAGAGTCTCCAAGGCCTCGAAGATCAGGTGCAATAACAGTATAGTTCTTAGCTAAGGCTGGCATTACATGATGCCATGCATACCATGTTTCTGGCCATCCATGTAATAAAACTATAGGATCGCCATGGCCTCCAATAACATAGTGCAATTGAATACCATTCACAGATGCCATATGATGTGAAAATGTCATCTTATCGATCTGAAAAGAATTACCAGTAGGCTGTTGTTGTTGTGCCATTGCGTTGTGATTTTGGTTTAATACTAATGTAAAAACAGACAATATGTTAGTTGTAATAATGCCAATCAGGAGAAACGTTATTGCAGTCACATGATGTGAAGCATGGAATGTGGATTTATCTTTCCCGACCATTACAGAATCTGATCGTCAGTGTTCTATAAAAGTATAATGAGTGTATTGTCTCACATTGTACCCAGAGCAGCATTATAAAACATAGTCCATTTTGAGCCAAAATAGTAAAAAAAGCTTTTGAATCCATCCAAAAGATGAATATTGATAAGATTGAATCACTTTAGCACGGAATGACCGCGTTAAAACCTCATGACAAAATTGTTTTGATAGATCTGGAGTCCGCCAATCATGTCAAATTTGATTCATACACAAACATCTGGCACCATAACATGTTACTAAGTATTGGTATCAAAATATACTTATTTCTATAAATGATGTTTCGTATGAGTAATTTTTTAAATTGTTCTAGCTGAACCCATTCTATTAAAGGGTTCAAGCAGATATGAATCCTTTGAATCTAATAAAATAACATCAGTATATGTTAATAGTCTTACGAATATCACTGTTATTTACTATTCGCAGAGCAAAATTCAGTGACATTTTTCTCAGACTCCCTGAAGTTTAGCTAATTGATCATGATGAATTATAGAAGAATTACTATGATTACTATGGATAGTTTCCATTATGAAGAACAGGCTAAGCTATCATACTAGCAAGATTAAATTATAAAATACCTATATATATTGTAATATTGTTGATAAAAAACCTTTAATAATAAATACAATTTAAGTATACAGAAATGTCAACAGCTCGATATTTTGAATGCGATATGTGTTATACCACGTTTGATACACAGGAAAACCTGAGTAAGCATAATGAATATGCAAAATATAGAAGGCCAGGGATCTGCTGGCATTAATTATAACGATAACCATTATAGCGATAAAATTATCTTACATTCATGATAACGATAGTTCATAAGCGAATGAGGACTTACTTTTATCTATCAAAAGCTAACTAATATCCTGCAGATTAAACTGTTTCTTGTGTAAGTCTTAAAATTCCCTGTCTGACATACTCCTTCTTGCTTCTAAGGTCGCAGCGGCATCATTTCCTACTATGTATCTGGTTTATCGATTGCTTCACGAACTGATTGAAAAACTCTTTAGATGCATTAGGCAAACCCCCCATCAAAAAAGATAGCGAGATGATTCTTTTTGCTCCTACCTTTACAGCTAGCTTAGATTTTGTCCTAGATTAACATCGATAGCCATCACACACGTTATCATTAACACCAGATTGCACATTGTTAAATATGTCTACGATACTGTTTCCACATATTTTGGCTGCGCTTAGATGAGTGAGGCTGGAAAAGTAACCAATGCCAGAAGGTCAGAGCCGGAAAAATAAGTATTATTCAATTCAACTCCGGAAGGCTTTTTGATCACGTAAGCAACTCATTTAGGAACATAAGGATCTTAATCGTAGTAATCATCTGTATACACGAACCATCTTTTATCGACTAACCGAAAGTGAACGTATAGAATTGAAATCCTTTGCCTTTAACATCAATTACAATATTATGAACAGCATAGTTGTTATGTATAGCTAAATTATATAGCCTTTGTCCGTCAATTCTGAAACTACCATCAGGCGATAGATCTTCTCCTAGCGATTTGTTAGGTATCTTCGCTGTTGATGCTGCAGCTGCTCCTACTCCTTCATCATTAAAAACAGCTCCTTCACCCTTTCCTCCTGCTATTATATTTACAGATTTTGCATAATATGTCAAAACAATGCGCCCAGTATCACTTTGTAATTGCATATTATCGGGGTTGGTTTTCCAATTGCCTTGAAGATATGCTATATGAGGTTTGAAATTTGTATTAGATGGGATTGAGTATGAAATTGTCTGATTTGGTTTGAAGCCTTCAGGATTTCCGATCGGGACTCTCGCTTTATCATATCCTACGTATATTTCTGGTGTTGTGCTCTGTCTTAAATCTACATATTGCAGACTTCCTGGTTTAATTACTGTAGTAGGTTTTGTATTGAAGCTTATCTCTTTTGCACCCATTAGAGCAGCACGTTCTGCTAGCAGCGACTGAATTGCTTTTTCTGTTTGATCATAACCTCCTTCACCTATGTGGTCATATCTTATATTTCCTTGAGTATCAATCAAGTAAAACCTAGGCCAGTACTGGTTTCCATACGCATTCCAAGTTCCATGGTCGCTGTCTAGTATTACTGGATAAGTTATCCCAAATCTTTGGACAGCACTCTTCACATTGGTATAGTTTTTTTCGAATCCAAATTCAGGTGAATGAACACCAACTACGACTAAACCTTTGTCAGAATATTTTTCATTCCAATCGTGAATGTAGGGCATAGGACGAATCGAGTTAGTGCATGTATATGTCCAAATATACACCAAGACCACTTTTCCTTTAATGGATGAAAGCGTCAGCGGATTATTATTAGGTGTATTGATGTAGCCACTTATTTGAGCAAATTCAGGCGACTTTTTGAATTGTGACTCATTAACTTGCTGGAACTAAGTCTTATTGATTTTCATAGTTACGGAATGATTTTCTATCGTTGTAGCTGCTATTGCAGGATTAGTTATCCCAAATCTTTGGACAGCAGCCTTCAGATTGGTGTGATTTTTTTCAAACGTAAATTCAGGTGAATGAACACCAAGTACGAGCATGTCTTTGTCTTTTTGTTGTTGTATTGCCCATGCCTTATTAAGACCAGGGTTGTTGAAATATATTGTAAAACCAACGATAACAAATAGTACCGTTATTGCGACCACTAATGCACTAATATTATGTTGACTCATTGTTCCGCTCCTTTCTGTCTTTCGCCTTATGTAGATAACCCCAGTTGGTCGCTTAATAATCTTTAATAGACTCTCCAACTTACACTTCGTACAAATCACATACCATTATTTCATTCCGTTTTTTAGTTATCTTGGTAGGCTCATTGATGTTGTGAAAGAATGCTTTTGAATAGGTTTTGATGCCATTGATATATGTTTTTATTTAAGGTAAAGAAGGATAGAGATGTTTTTGCTTGGCGTTCATGGGTTGTTATTGCTATCTAGTCATAACAACCATATCATTAGATCAACTGCTTCGTGTTCCTTTAATTTTTGCAAGTTTTGAGAATTCATCTAGACCAAGCTCTGCAGCATCTCTGTATTTATCTTTTTTATGCAACAAAGTGGCATTAGTGCTGGTAAATAATTGACTGTATGAAAAATCACCTGTGTTTACTCGTATGTGAACGTCCAATTGATTTCTCCTCTTCAAACGAAAGCAGCCAGAACAAAATATCAATTTACCTAGATAACTATAAGAAGATGGAAATAGAAATAAACCCATGTCAAAAAGTTCTGAAGCAGCTGATGCTGAAGGAGTATCATCTTCTAGTAAAGACGAAATAATTAGAGGACTGAATGAAGATCTGGCAAGGGAGTACAAAGCAATTATCCAATACGTAGTCTTCAGTTCTACATTGAAGGGCGCGGAATATGGAGACATTGCAGAGCAGTTAAAGGTGCATGCGTCACAGGAGCTAGCACACGCCTTAGAGGTCGCTAAGCAGATAGACTATCTAGGAGCGGATCCAACTGTGAAGGGAAAAGAGGCTGAGTATTCCCAGGATTCAAAGACGATGCTTGAGATTGACCTGAGAGCTGAACAAGAAACTATTAAAAACTATAGAGAGAGAATCCGTCAGGCAGAGCGCGCTGGTGAATTTGCTCTTTCTGAAACATTAAGAGACATTATAGCTCAGGAACAGGATCATGAAATAGATCTGAAAGATGCCTTAGGATTACGATAATGGCAAAGGCTCTATAGAGCAAAGTATTATATCATCAGATTAGCCAAAATATCTCAGTATAGATTGAATTATTTGTTTTTTGTCTATCCCCAACTAAATACACTTTCTTCGTCAAGCGCACTAAGGATGCTATCCAGATCCCATACACCGTTATACCGATCTCCATTTATAAAGAAAGTAGGAGTGCTTTTGACGCTTTACTTCCTAAACGTTCTTGGGCTTCTTTTATGATAATATAGGCCTGGGCACAATACGGGCATTCATAATCTACATATTCTAGCAAAGTTACACATGCATTTGTAGGTCCTTGAGCATGATCCCTAGTTTCGCTTACAGGCATCGTAATTTTCATGTTTTCTGATTTTCAAGTAACGTCTCATCATCATATTCTTATGATTGGTCTTGGGATTTAAAGATGTAGTCATAGAAATGGTCAAATCAAAACTAGATTGATCATACGATAGAGAAGTAAGTTAAGATCATTGAGCCAAAAAAATAACGATACTAACATTCCACAAAATGAGAACACTTGTAAGCTAGCTCTTATCGCTTGTAGACGTTCAAAACAATCAAGTATACCTATCAATGCATGGATACATTTGGCTGCATTCGCCTGTAGATGGTATTCCGATGTTGTATTTGAGGACATGAGACCTAGGAAGTTAAAGGAGATCTTTACCCAGCCGGAAGCGAGAGAAATAAGGTTATCACATCAGGGAACTCCCTTCGTGAGCAATCTGCAGCTTTAGCCCTGTAAATGTAGCTGGATGTGGAAGAAGTATCCATAACTCGCAAGTAGTTTGGGAGTCTAGCTTTAGAATGAATCTGCTATTCTTATCAAAAAAGAGAATGGCCTTGTTATAAGAACAGACAAGAACCCTCTACTATTTACACTATCTCCACCACAACCTATTTCCTGCTCAAAATTAGTGTGACATCGTTGGAGATATCTACTATGCGCTCTGCAATATATTCACCTTAGAATGAATACTCCAGTCTACCTTTACAATGTCCAATGCTTATTGCCGCTGGCGGAGATACTGCAACCTTGGGTGGAAGCACAAGTTTGTAATACCTCCGCCAATAGAGGCTCAATATTACTCCTTTTGACAAAATAGGCAAAAGTGGAGATGGTGGACATAGTGGAGGCATTTTATAATTATCTGTGAACAGTTATTTTATACCCATTTGCTTTCTTCTCTTTCCAAGAGAAAGATTGTATTTTTTGTTAATATATGTGTCTTCATTTTTTTCTTTATTCCATTGTCTTATTATTCTAGTTCACAATATAGACAAGAATAGCAGATGATAGCAGGCATAACCTATTGATATCAAAGAATAGCAAAATAGTATCAAGAATAGCAAACCTTATAAACAATCATTCTTTAGTCTTGAAGATAAATCAAATGTTCCTAAGTACAGAAAAGAAAGAGAAAGGTGTTATAGATCTTTACTATAATCAAGGAAAGACTTTTCGTGATATAGCAAAAGAGCTTAGAATGTCACCAAATGCGATAACGGCAATACTAAAGAAAGAAGAAGAAAGGAATAATTGTAGTACCGTTACTGATAATCAGCAACAATCATCATCTTCTTCATTTGCTACCAAAGCATATGATATATTTTCTAAAGGTAAGCTCCCTGTAGACGTTGCTATCGCACTGAACCTGAGAGAGCCAGAAGTAACCAAATTGTTCATAGAATATTGCAAGCTAAAGCGGCTGCATAAACTCATTTCCATACACAAAGAGACCAATGGCAACCTAAGCCCATTTTTGAAATTATACAAGGAACTAATAACGGAAAGAGGTATGAGTATAGAGCAAGTAACCAATGTCGTGGAGATTGCTATTCATAAACTACCCTATATGGAAGATCTCTATAAACAAGTAACTCATGAGGTTGATAACTTTCAACGTATAAGACAATGATTGATAAATCATATAGATGCTTTGAAATATAGAATATCACTATTTAATAAAACTTCATTCTCTTATGAGCAAGATTGCAAGAGAACAGAACAACAAGAACTTTCTGCTCAAAAGAATAGATTAGAAAAAGTGGATTGCAAAGATTTCAAACAATAATGAAAAAGAGAATAAAAAAGTATAACTATACTACTACTGGTTTTAGCATTGATTGAATCGAAAGGTTATTACATAGTCCAATAGAAGATTATCGAAAGAATACAGTTATCTTATTCTTGCCCCTTATCGGACAAACATTAAGAAGAGGAAGTATAGCGATGCTTTTGAGGTCTTAAAGGACTGGTTGAATAAATGCAGTTCAACTCACAGATTTATAGTCGTAGTCTCAGGAGTCTTTTTTGTAGTCGGTTTTATTCATATCGTAATTTTATTACTTGCAGAAGTGTATTATCCAAATGCCCTATTGTCACTTTATCAAGTGAGTCTTTATAAAGTAACGATGAACAAAATATTCGTCCAAAAGAGTAGGAAAAACCCAAGAAGATAAGAACTAGGACAACTTATTATCTAAAAAATAGTGATCGAAAATATTCTGGAACGATTAGCTAGTTAGCAATATTACTACGCATTTTTTATCTTTTTCCACTACACCGATGATAATCTCTTCGCTTATTGGTACCACTAATTAGTAATCCCTTCCTCTATTCTATTTTCATATTGCTCATTTGATTTTCTTGTTGTTAGATTAGAGTCAGAAATTTATGATAGTATTGATAAAAGCTGCTGGTTTTAACCATTTTGATATACTATTCTTAGACATCCATTATCTGATTTTGATGAAGCTAAGGAATAGAAAGTATTATTACAAAGTAATAGCAATAGAATCAACAATATAGATGCAGCAACAACAACAATGGAAGCTTGAAGGTGATTACTTTGAGGAATGTAACTGCAAATTGATCTGTCCATGCATTTTCATGGAAGATCCTACTGAAGGCAATGTCATGTAACTACTGCATGGCATATCCAGAGAGGAAATTATAATAATAATAATAAAACTATTAACCTTGATGGGCTTAATATAGTAGGTGTGTTTAATACACCAGGCAATATGGCAACTGGACCAAAGTGGAAAGCTGCCCTTTATCTTGACCAAACAGCAACTGCAGAACAATCTGATGCACTTACTAGGATCTATTCCGGTCAAGCAGGTGGATTCTTTGCCGCATTTTCTAATTTTATTGGAGAGGTTTTAGGTGTAAAATCAGCTCCAATTGAATTTGGTGTAGATGGAAAACGTCGTTGGCTACATATAAAAGATTGTCTAGAATTGGAGATAGACGGAGTTATAGGTATAGACCCTGCTAAGGAGTCACGTGTAGTTAATCCGGCATTCTCTGCTGTACCTGGATCCGAATTAATAATTGCACGTTCAACTAAATATAGTTATAATGATCATGGGATGCAATGGGATAATTCTGGTAAGAATGGTTTCTATTGTCGCTTTAGTTATTCTCCATAGCAATGACGATTATTTATAAAAATGTAATAGGCTATTTTTAATTAATTTCTTTATTCATTTATGATTCATACACAAACAACTAATACCATAACTTGTTACTAGATATTAGTATCAATAATACATTTATTTCAATAAATGACGACATTAATTTTTTTGAATTGTTCTATATGAACACATTCAATTAAAGGATTCAAGCAGGTATACACCTGGTTAGGCAGCAACAAGAATCAACATATAACAAAATCGTATCACACCAAGATAATTAATTAGTTGATTTGTTTAAATCAGGTTCATTATCTATTGACATTATTCATCTCTCTCTCTCTCTCTCTCTCTCTATGTGTAGTATTACGTGATCCTAATTGCTAGCGATGTTTGCTGCTGCTTTTGCGACTACTTCTGAAAGTGCGGAATGGATGTGAATAGTTCCAGAAATGGATTTAGTTGTACCGTCGCCATGCCTCATAGCTACAAGAACTTCATGAATAAGAGTTGATGCATCACTTCCCATAATATGGCAACCAAGTATCTTCCTATCTGCTTTATTTACAAGAAACTTTACAAAACCTTCTCTGTCTTCAAGTGCTTCTCCCATTGCAGTTTTGATGTATGGGTAAACAGACTTGTAGTAATGTATGCTCATCCTTTTCAAATCCTGTTCTCTAAGACCTACACTTGCTATTTGTGGTGAAGAAAATATTGCATGAGGCATTGCATAATAATTAACAGGAATCTTCTGATGTGTAGAGATAATATTGTTATAAGCATATTGAGCTTCATTGTTTGCATTGTGTTTGAAGAGATAACGTCCAACTATATCTCCAAGTGCAAATATCCCTTTTACATTAGTTTCAAGATACTTGTCTGTTACAATGTAACCTTTATTATCGACCTTTACACCAGTTTTATGAAGGTCAAGAGTATCAGAATTTGGAATTCTTCCTGCAGCAACTAGTAATTGATCTGATACAACATCCAAGGTTTTACCTGAAGCATCATCTTTTCTTGTTGCTGTTACATGAAACCTAGCACTATCATTATTCATGTCCTTTGAGACAGACTTGACCTTATATCCTAGACAGATATTATATTTTTTGGAGAATATATCAGTAAACTTTTGTGAAACTTCTTCATCTTCGTCTGGAATTAATACATCTCTTCTCTGTAGAATATTTATCTCAGTTCCAAGAGCACCAAAAAAGTGCGCTAGTTCACATGCTATATATCCTCCACCGATTATTGTAAGGGTTTTTGGCTGCTTTTTAATACGAAAAATTTCGTCACTGGTGACATAACCAGACTCTTTCAGACCATTTATATTAGGAATCCTTGGCCTTGTGCCAGCAGCAATCAATATTTTGTCTGCAGTTATTATTATTTTTTTATTATCCTCCTCCCCCTCTCCTACATAAAGTGTTTTTTCTCCATTAAACTTACATTCGTTACTGAAGAGGTGAGGATTTTCTATTTCCTCAAATGCATTCTTTATTCTGTCAGAACTAGAATCAGTTATATTATTTACTCGTTCTATCATTTTTTGGAAATCAACTGTAAAACCATCAACTTTTATACCAAAAAGATGTGCTCGTTTTATTATTTCAGCAACATCAGCGCTATGTATTAGTAACTTTGATGGAATACATCCTCTATTAAGACACGTTCCACCCATTCTATCTTTTTCGACAATTGCGACCTTAAGACCATGTTGAAAAACTGCATTTGCTACATCTAGTCCAGATCCACTTCCAATAACAATCAAATCGAATTTCTTTGAATTTTCCTTATTATTGTCGAATGTCAATGTATTAGACTACTTAATTCTTGCTCACAAATAATATATCTTCCTGATAGCCGTCCTACTAAGCAGATTGTTAACATGGAAACATCATTTTGACTCTTAATTATTATTATGAATAGTAATTGGAATTCAAATGAATTTTCATGTGTATTCTTCGGGGCCCATTTTTTGAATGAATTTCTATCTTATTCCAATATCTCAACAATAAATCTAAAAACAACTACTAATCCATTAGCAAATCCTGCAGAAAATTATTTTAAATAGAGCTAATTCCTTGGCT
>Ga0126310_10000148_pt1 | contig 20658 bp, 21 predicted proteins | sample Plot60_FD_92540 | JGI IMG/M metagenome (GOLD analysis project Ga0126310, IMG submission 92540) | Serpentine soil microbial communities from UC McLaughlin Reserve, CA, USA - Plot60 | ecosystem: Environmental > Terrestrial > Soil > Grasslands | place: USA: UC McLaughlin Reserve, Lake County... | reverse complement strand
ACCTGTAAGAGAAATAGTTGTGTTACCACCACCACCACCACTAGTACTACTAGTTCCTCCTTCAGCTGCTAAAGGAGCTAAAGGCGTAGGAGGAGGAGCAGGAGAAGGTGATGACAAAGATGGCGATTTGAGGGAAGCGGGCGATGGTGATACAGAAGATGCAGCAGCTGTGGTGGCCCTTAATTTAGGATTCTTTGTTAATGGCGTCAGTTCTTCTAGTTTCTTCATGGCTGCTTCAAGTGAAAGCTTTTCGGTCTTCTGATAATGAGCAATTAATCTATCACCAATTTTGGTGTTCCTAATTATAGTATCAATTACCATTTTTGCATTTTGATCGGCCTTTTGTCTGTAGTTTCTAACCCAGTATAGATCGCCGAAGAATTCTAGAGGCTTTATCTGATAGATTATATCAACTACTTCACCGGTAACTATTTCTACTGTAATAAGTAAATCTGTGGAGAGTTCTTCTTGACTAACTGGATCAACGCCTTTTTCATTCCATTTGTAAGTTACATAAATTCTGTCTGCATATCCATCTATAATAAAACCAGAATTTTTTAAATCGGTCATAATACTTGAAATATCAGCGCTTTCATTAAGATCAACTGGTATTCTGAACACACCAAGTCTTGATCCATGGAGAGGATAGACGCCCCGTTTTGCAACTTCAGAAATCATGACCCATACCCTATCCTTTAGCAGTGCAGACATTGTAGATCTTTAAATAAATAAGGGCTAAAAGGCTTTCGTTTATTCATCGTCAGGACAAGTTATCTCTCTAATAGCCTTATATTTTGCGTCCATTTCTTCGGCAATCTTTGTTACATATTCTAATTGATAGTTAGCTCGTGGAAAGTACCATCTAATCGAGACGGTATGTCCAACGCCATCTATATCATAAATCATACCCTTTTCTGCCTCAACACCATATTTTTCATCCATACTGCGTTCTCGTACATCCAAACCTCTTTTTGTTTTATCTTCCAATATGATGGTGGCATCATCATCACGCTCATAAATGAAATAAAATTGCCCTCTTTTTAATAGAGGTTGTTCTTCATTCATTAAAAATACTTGGGAATTTATCACTTATCTTTCTATCGGATTACCAATCATATTACCCCATTCAGTCCAAGATCCATCGTAATTGCTGACAGAAGGATATCCCAAGAGATATTTCAAGACGAACCAACTATGAGAAGACCTTTCACCTATTCGACAGTAGCAAATCACATGTTTGTCTGGAGTTATACCTTTTCCTTCATATAGTGCTTTGAGCTCATCTGCATTTTTGAAGGTACCATCCTCTCTTACCGCCTGTGCCCATGGTATGTTTTGAGCCCCTGGAATATGACCTCCTCTCTGTGCATGTTCCATAGGATATTCTGGTGGGGCCGTAATTTCGCCGGAAAATTCTTTTGCTGATCTCACATCCACAAGTACCGTTTCGACTCTCTCAATTGCCCTTTTTACATCAGGCAAATAGGCGCGGACACCTTCATCGGGTGGCTGTGCGATATATTTTGAAAATTTTGGAATAGGCTCTTCCTTTGTATACTCTCTATTTTCCATCTCCCATTTTCGTCTACCTCCATTCATGATCTTGATTTTCCGATGACCATAATATTGAAAAACCCATAAAGCAAATGCAGCGAACCAGTTATTAAAATCCCCATAGAGTATGAGTTCAGTCTCTGGTGTAGCACCTATTCCTGACATAAGTGTCTCGAATTGTTGCTTGTTTATTATGTCGCGTCTGGTTGGATCATTAATATCCTTCTTCCAGCGGACCATATAAGCACCTGGTATATGACCCTGCTTATACGCATTTTCTACATCATAATCAACCTCGAGAATTTTAATGTCTGGGTTCTTTAAATTATCAGCCAACCAATCAGTTTCACATAAAACTTCAGGGTGTGCGTATTTAAAATTTGACATATGCGTACTTGCTTTCTCTCCTACTTAAAATATTTGTCGAAGAATTAAAGCGCTTTTGCAAAAGAGGATACAAGTAAATATTGCTCTAACATCCTAAATTAATTTTATTGTATTGTTTATTTAGTGATCAAGGTTTCATAGCCTATTTGAAAGTATTATTTTCGAAATGACATATTATCTTTATAATCCCTGTATGAACTAAGGCTAAGATGTTTATTGCCCTCCCTCTATACCAAAATAAAAATTATACTGCAAACATAATAAGAAACCTCCTCCAAGATAGCAACTTCTAATCGCGCTGATGCAACATACTACAAGTATAAAGAATACACAATTTGTATATTATTATCAGAAAGTATATTTTATATCTTCAATTATGAAGTTATCTTTTGATTCAGTCAGATGAATAGATGTAGAGCGATAGAGCTATACAATAAAAAAAGATTATAATGGACCGGGTGGGATTCGAACCCACGACCACCTACGTTTCCTTTGCCTGACCTAGTCATAGCATGCAAGGCAGGTATTCTACCGGACTAAACTACCGGCCCTTACACTATGCCAAATAGTTGATAATTTAAGTGCTTTGCGTTTTCGAATCAAAGGATGAACATTTACCGCGAGTCATAAAATGGATGATCTGATAGAGCTAGCGATCGTCTTTTTTAATAGAAATATACTAACATACATCTGTTCAAATTATCTGGTACTTGAAGCCATTTTCAATACAAATATTGTTCCGCAAGAAATAAGTTAAAGTGACGCTAATCGACCAATGTGTCTTTTTTTGGTGGAAGTCCAACCAATAATGTTGATAAACGTCGATACGAACGTTTAACTCTTAGTATAAAGCAGACGGTCTTAGAAAGAGCGCATTACCGTTGCCAGAAATGTTCAAGAAAATTCAGGGGAGACATACAACCTCATTTTGAACATATTAATGGATCATTAAAAGATAACCGACCCATAAATTTGCGTGCTCTTTGCCAACAATGCTTCAAATTAGTAGAAAAAAAAGAAAATCGGAAAGGAATGCTTGGAAACATGCGGAACACTTTTGAAGGAATATTTGGAAGATAAAAGAATAGCACATATACAGTTTACAATCACTATCTTATTCTAACTGTATTTCTATAGATATATTTGAAAATCATACGGGGTCTTATCTCGCTAGATATATTGTCTTGTGTCTTTTGTACACGTTTTTTGGAAATAATATGTTATTATTAGCGACAATAATGAGCATTGATATTTCATATCGTTCTGGTTTTTCTTTAAACGGCAAAAATCAAGAGAAATAATAATTATTCATTTGAATTGCTTATAGAGTCAGCGGCGGTATCATACAATCCAGTGAACATCATAATTTGAGATAAAGAAATTCTTTCTATTCTCTTTCTAACAGAAATGATATTATTAATTTTTCTTTTTGGATTATCATACTGTATGTATCTATATTTAGATATCTTCTAGCTCAAAGTAGTTTTCTCAATCCAGAAACTGTAAGTCCTTTCAACTAATCCTTCTAATTCGTTCTTCAAGAGATTATCTTCTTCTGCTAGATCAGCATCTAAAGAAATGCAACGTTCATTTCAAGAAAACAAAGTAGCAGGATTTGATATCAAACTCGATATACTATATTCAAGACGTTCTTCAAAGGTCATGGTAGGATTATAGATTAATAGAAATTGCTTTGATACATATGACTCCATTTAGATTTGCTAAATGTTTTATAAAAAAAGGAACGACAACACATGATGCAACTGTAGGTATATTAGCGTTATTGCCTTAACCTGTCTTTGAACAGAAATCCTATATATCGTTACATGTACTCTTATAAAAAATGATAATATTGCAGCTAATCTGTGATAGTTGTAAGAAAATTATTCTGGAAAAAGAAGGAAAATCATATCTTGATCAAGAAAGATTTCCTATATCGAATCAAGAAGCCATGATGCTAGATCAAGAGCATCGGGGACATGAATGTCATATAGAAGCCATAGAAAGAGAAGTATAACTTCAATGCTCAATTCTTACTTTGACAATAATATTAAGATCACATACTAATTTCCTTCTAATCCATAACCTTGAAAAATTCATATTATCACTCTTTTACTTCCAGAGTACAAATGGCAGGAGATCGCAGAAAAAGAAATTAAAAAGCCAAATAAAAGTTTGCAGTCCATTATAGAAGTTTGTTTGCAATAACATTAGAATACTATATGTAATACATATTTTTCATCATGCATCAATACATGCTCGTGTCAGAAACGACAACTGAATTGATATAAAACTGATATAAGATAATCTCATAGCATAACGGCAACCAAAAACAGATGCATAAGCGATAAAGTGATAAGACAACGGCTATCCCTTCGAGCCTATTGGATATTAATTATACCAAGTGTAAATTGTTGTGAAAAATATAAATGAAAATATAATATACTCAGTATCTTCATCTAATAGAAACTATATCGAATCATCGCTATATGAAATTCGCTTATCAAGCATAATAAGGTCATATAAGATTAGACATAAGATCTTTGCATAAATCACATAGAGTCGTTATTTCATGACGATAAAGTTAGGCGATCGTAATATAGATCAATATATGACATATTTAGGGTTTTCTTAGAAATAGGTACATCTTTATAATCATCTTTTGCTCTAAATACTAGATTCAATCAGAAATTGAGTGACAATAGAATAGTTTCTTCAAATCCAGATGAAATAAACCAGACTATATTATGGTTCAGTAACATTGTCGGTGTAGGATATCGTTATCATGACGTATACATGAATGTTTTGCCGCTATTCAAGGACAAAAGATATGCATTCAAATTATGGAAGAAAACAATAGAATGGTGGCCTGATGATGAAATTAAGCTCAGGTTTGTTGAATATAATGACAAGTATTGGTTTATTCTTTATGGAGGTTCCAAGTATAAAGGTGAAAAGATCGGCTTCGTAAAGGATTTTCTGATATCCGAAAATTACAAGAGATTCAAGTGTGGCTATGAAAAGCAGGTGATTTTGCGCTTTGCAGTTTATAAAGAAAACAAAAATAAAGAGATAGCAGACAATAAATTTAGCCTAGAATTATTGAAAAGATCAAAATCTGTCTATGATATTGAATTTCTGCAATATTTTGATCTGCCATCAGATAGCGTAGAGGATCAATGTATTAAATCAACATGTGGTTCTAATGTTTAGAAAGTTTGGTTGTGTTGAGGGTTGCTCAGATTGTTGTATATATCGAGAATACTATCCGTCAGTAGAATATGGCAAGATTGGAGTCTTGATCTTTCCCGAAGAGAAATCTAGAATTGAGTACCAAACGAAAAATATAGACACAGAAGTTAAGATTATTCCCAGGTTAGGAATTGGCATAAACCTTAAAGGAGATGGTCCAAAAAAAATACTCGCTTATCAAATGATGGGTAAGAATATTGACGGTAACTTATGTCCTTTTCTAGAAATTGATCATTCACAAAGGTCACCTCATGGCGGATTTAGGTGCAAAATATATGAAAATCGTCCATTAGCATGCCGCGCTTATCCTGTCCTCCAAGAGAATAATAAAATAGTTAAATTAGACAGCAAATGTCAATTCTGTCACAAATTCTCTCCCCCATACGACAGCAATGGTCTACAACACGAAATCGAAGCATTAACTAAGATAAAGACGCGGTTTTCTTCAGTTGACGAAAAGATAGAAGTTTGGAGATATGCCACTTCAGTCGGGGATGAGAAAATTAAACACAGGCTTTTTCCAGAAGGCTGGATACTTCAACATATTTAGTATTGTTGAACCATGGTTTGACAAGTTATTTATGATATCCATTTTTAACTTCTACGCATTTCGCATAGAGGTAAAAGACTCATTGTGTATGGCTATTTTAGATGATTGTGTTCTAGAATTTTTTGAATTCATAAAAAAAGATGATGTTAATTTTGATAGAGTGGCTCTGATTAATAATGATAATTATACTAAAATTTGTCACCGGATAAACAATTTTCTAGGTGTACTAATGGAATATAATCTACCTTCTAAGCATTGTTCTATTCACCCTGCTTGCCCTTAATATGGCTTTTCAACTTATAATGCCTGTTAAAGCTTGTAAATACACTGGCATTATCATTGTCTTCTTACTCAAGAATTTACCCTGAATATATTTAACAGTCTCGTCTGCAGTAACGTTGCAGTTACTGCAGTCACTCTAACTGATAGATTTATCTAACATTTCAATCAGTACAAATACACTAATTCTGTTTTGAAACCTCCAACAATATGAACTGGAATTTTGAAGATAGTAGATGACAGTGCTTAAATATCACATTATCAATAAGGCTGATGTATTCAAACAAAAATCGACATTCTAGTACTAAAGATACGAAGAACAGTTAAGTTATAATTCGCAATATGATGTCTTACCATACTATTGTTATTGACACTAAATGATCGTCGATAAGTAACAATCTATATATGAAGATTAAAACAGAATATAATTGTAGTTAGTGTTATGACATCAATAACCATAAGTCATTACACACATCCTCTTCGAATTGTTCCCTTCTACAGACTATGCAATTAAAGACGATTTGAATAAAATAATATGATATATTCTAAAACAATATATGTTTTTAATATTATTCTGAGGAATTCTAATCGTAACTTATTCAACTCATTGATGTGCCAATGCTTACTTTATATCTATCTATAGATATTTAATACAATATTCATAGGAGCTGTGTATTTTTCAAAATACCAACAAATTTTAACGCATAAATTATAGCCAAAGTAATTCCAAAACCCATCATAGGTTTCCATGGCATAGCAGGTAATGTCGGAGCATTAAGTTTAATCTGGTGATTATCAATGACGTTAGATATGTAATCCCTCACTTTTGCATTCCATATTTTATATTCTATGCTATGCTTGGTCAATATCGATTCTATTTCGTATATGACTGGAGCTCTTACGGATCTGATATGTTGTATGTATTTACGAGAGATTTCTACCTCTGCTTGTATTGCGATCAAACCGTGCTGCAAATCCAACAAGCGTACATGCATTTCCCATGGCTTACTAAGTCTCTTTGTAAAACCACTACCTATCTGCATTGGCTTTTTGTTCTCAAATTTGACTCGTCGAAACCCCTCTATAATGAGAGTTTTGATTATCTCCTCTTTCTTTATCTTTACCATTAAACTTAAATGGTCTAATTCAATTTCTTCATGATGTATAAAATCATGTAATCCTCTTACGATACTTATGCGTCTAGGGTAGCTAGTCAAGAACTCAGACATATACTCTGGCATCCTTGTTCAGTAAATAGCATTATTAAAACTGTATGTCTAAATAAGTAATTCTGTTATATTATAAATCCAATTTTAATATTGCATACCCCTGATATAGATGTCTTCTGCCGCATCTACCGCCATATCATGCCATGAAAGTTTTCTATCTGTAGCAATTACTTTGGTATTTCGTATAACTATCGCAGGTATAGATTCATTGCTTTCACCCATTACTGAGACCCCAATTGTCGCAAGGCTGTCTGCGACTGCCTTAAGAGTTACTTTGAGAACATTTCCAAATAAATCTACTTTCCCTCTCTGGTCTTCTACAGGTTCTAAACCCGCACAGGCTATTGCTATACCTGTAGTACCAATCCTAGTTGGCATTAATCGGCTATCTGCAATAATAACCATAACTCTAACGCCCAAATGCAGTAGGAATTTTTGGCGCAAATTCTCTGCTGTTTTAAAAGGTTGGCGAGGATACAAAATCACATATCCTAAAGGTATATTTGACTTGTCAATCCCTGCGTTTGGGGCTATAATTCCATCTTTGATTGCAAGCAAAAAACCAGGTATACCTCTGAATATATAATCAGATTCACGGATAACAAGCTCGACGAGCTTTGCATTCATATGATATTTAGATGCAAGTTCTGTTGCTCTTGCGCTTACCTTGACAATATCTAGTCTTCTTATAGAGCCTTCACTCATAGAAACATATTTGCTTGAAATTACAAGAATATCATTATCTGTGAATCTAAAATTTTGTAAGTCGAGGCTTTTAAAAAGGTCGAATTTGCCTGTTTTTAATGATACTGACAAAGGCAGAATTTCCAATAGATTAAATGTTCACCACATACTCTTCTATTTTACCTCACACATAAAGTATTAATCTGTGAATTGACTCGATTCATAGAGATAGTGAATCAGTTTTGGGTATGACAATCACTGAAAAAATTCTTGCACGAGCGGCAGGAAAACCTCATGTCTCACCAGGCGATGTAATCTTTGCTAAAATAGATAAGGTCATGTTGCATGATGTTTCTGGGCCGGGAGTCATTAAAGTTTTCAGTGAGTGGGAAAAAAAGGGGAAAAAACTTGAGCACATTTGGGATCCAGACAGAGTATGGATAACAGAGGATCATTTTGTCCCTGCTCCAGACAGAATTTCTGCTGAAAATCTTATCGAACTTTCTGACTGGAGTAAGAAATTAGGAATAAAAAAGCATTTTAAATACGGTTTAGGACAATATGGAATTTGTCATACTCTCTCACACGAAGAAGCAATGGTTCTTCCCGGAGAGGTCTATGTCGGCGGAGATTCTCATACAAACACTACAGGAGCAATGGGAGCATTTGCTGCGGGTTTAGGTCATACAGATATTGCATATATTTTAATGAACGGACAAATTTGGTTTAAAATACCAGATACGATTATGTTCAAACTAATAGGGAAAAAACCTGACTACATAATGGCTAAAGATATCATACTAAGGATCATAGGCGATATAGGAACGGATGGTGCTAATTACAAGACAATGCAGTTTTCCGACGAAGTTATAAGACATTTAAGTATGGAAGAGCGCCTGACGCTCACCAATATGACCACAGAAGCTGGTGCCAAGAATGGTATTATTGAGCCTGACTCTATAACCCATGAATATATCCGCGAGAGGACAGATTCTTCTTATTTTGCAATACTTGGGGATGCTGACGCAGAATTTTCTGATATATTTACTTACGAGATTGACAAATTAGAACCTATTGTAGCAAAGCCATTTTCTCCTGGCAATATCAGCGTCGCAAGAGAATTGCAAGGTACTGAAATAGACAAGGCATACATAGGATCATGCACAGGTGCAAAACTTGAAGATCTTCGAATGGCGGCTAAATTGCTCAAAGGCAAGAAAGTAAAAGTAAGAACCGAGGTATTGCCTGCGGCTCAATCAATTTATATGAAGGCTATAAAAGAGGGATTAATTACCATTTTCATGGAAGCAGGAGCTGTTATCGGACCGCCAACTTGTGGAGCATGTTGTGGAGCTCACATGGGAGTATTAGGAAAAGGTGAAATATGTGTGAGTACAACTAACCGAAACTTCCCAGGAAGAATGGGACATGTGGAATCAAAAACATATCTTGCATCGCCACTTGTAGTAGCAGCATCAGCGATAACAGGCAAAATTACAGATCCACGTGATGCGAGGAATTGATCAACATGAGAGGATTTGCTCATAAATATGACAGAGCAAATATTGATACAGATGTCATTATTCCTGGTCCCTACCTTAAAATCCATGATCACAAAGAATTGGCTAAACATGCTATGGAAGGAATAGATGCCAAATTCCCTGAAAAAGTATCAAAGGGAGATTTTCTAGTTTGCGGCAGTAATTTTGGTTGTGGTTCTAGCAGAGAGCATGCACCCATTGCTCTTTCCGGCACTGGTATAAAGGCAATTTTAGCACCATCTTTTGCAAGGATATTTTATAGAAACGCTGTAGATGGGGGATACCTGCTACCAATTGAGGTCGAAGAAGACATAATCAAGAGAATTGCAGATAATGATAATCTCGATATCGATATTAGTCAGAATAGAATTACTAATTTATCAAAAAATGAGTCCTATGCTATGAAGCCATTTCCTACTTTAATTGCCAAGATAGTTGAATCTGGAGGATTAGTAAATTATAAAGAAAGCAATATCTAACCTTTCTTATCATAAAGGAGATTAGAGCCTAATATTAATACGAATAAAATGCTATTCTTGTGGTTTACATGCAATTTGCGCAGCTTATCCAGTAGCCATAGATTCGATTTTCGAACTGAATGTTTTAGAAGGAGTGAAGACATTTAAACTTTAGTTACTAAACATAATATTATCAGATATATGAATGTCTAATCAGTAGTTTTAGATGGCGATCTTTATTATCTAATAGCTATTGCGATCACATACGAACTTCGCATTACCTACAACCAGGGATAATAAGAAAAATTATACTAATGGTCTACAACAACACTTTAATGAACTCTAGCAACAACAAAATGCTAAATGGACGAGCAAGTGCCGTCGGATTAGAAGAGTCCCTTATTGTATTTGATATTTAATCTTGGCGTATTGATCTATTCATTTATTTTTAGCTTATCGAAATAGTTACTATAGAGCAACAAGCGAATGGTTAGCATAAGAGACAAGGGCTCTCACTTATTGAAGGATTTATTTTTTCGGTTTTTGGAAGAGCATTCAATTGCCTTGTCCGAACTCTAGATAGATAATGTCATCTTTCTCTATTACCGGATATAAAGTCAAATCGTTTGATTTTCTCCACTCGAAGCTTTGCTCCATCCATGATTCATCTTTTTTCCATGACTTCATGTGTACTAACTTTCCAGTAAATACATTGTATTCATATCCATGCATATAACAAACAATATTATTGCCATTGAAGTCGCCTTTTGAAAGTGATGCTCCTCTATGAGGACATGAATTATTGCAAGAAAATAGTTTTCCATTTCTCCTTCCTACAAGTACATCATTGCTGTTGATGTTGAAAACAATCATAGAGTTATCCTTTAGATCCTTACTGCTACAAATTCGATAAAGCATCAACCATCTATGGAAATGAAAAAAAACCTTTTATAAATTATATTTTTTGCTCAAAGATGTATTAAACTGCCTTGTGATCCCGTATGAGGAGATTGACCTACAAACCTTCTTCTAAAGTGTCCTGATGGTCTTTTCGATAGAAGTTCAATGAACCATGCTTCATGTTCAACTTCTTCTTGCATGATCCTTTGAGCAATATCATATGTCCGTGGGTCTTTTCCTGTTGTCATGTCACATACTTCTCCCCATGATCTAATCGCACATTGTTCAGCCTCTAACAAGACTTTTAATATCGAGTTAATATCTTCCCAATTATCTGGAAGATATGCATCAGGACATCCAGCTTGATCTGCGAACTTCCTTATATCTCTAGGCAAGTTACCTCCCAATTCATAGAGCCTAGGAACCATGGCTTCAAAATGATTTCTATCTTCAATTCTTGCGTCCTCTACTATTTCCTTAATTCCTTCGCCTTCTAATCCTGTACAATGCATTCTTAATATGGTATAATAATAGTATGTTGTGAATTCTGCACCAACTCCTTTCGTGATTGATTCCTTTAGTTTTTCTACATTGACTCCGTTTTTCTCAAGAACTTCTAATGCAACAATTTTTGGAACGGATTCTTTCTTTATACTGGCGCTCATAGTTAAATATAATAATAATAATCATTATTTAAAGTCTTATAATTTATACTCTTGCTAATAGTGTAAATACATATCAGTTGGAATCCTATTCATGACAGATAAGGACAGATAATAATCAAGCCCATAATGCTTCATCTATCTCCTATAATCTAATTTATCCTTCGTCTGAATTTAGCAGATTCTCTAAATAATGTATGTACATATTAAGGTATCCCATATTCTTTCCAGTTCCTATCAACAGTTTTCTTTGTCTGGTCATCTACTGTGGCGAGTTGCTGTATTTCCCTGTAATATCCTTCCTCTTTCCATTTTGTAGTTGCATCTATCCCCATCTTTGAACCAAGGTTAACCAATGGAGAAGCTGGATCTAAAGTATCAGTTGGTGTATTATCAATTATCATAGTATCCCTCTTAGGGTCGGCTCTTGTTGTAATAGCCCATATGACTTCATTCATGTCATGCACATTTATATCATGATCTACAACGGCAAATATCTTGGTAAGAGATAGCTGACCCATTCCCCATAAACCCATCATAACCTTTCGGGCTTGTCCAGCGTAACGTTTCTTGATTGAAAACACAGCAAGACCTTGGAACCACCCTGCTGGAGGCATAGAAAAATCTACCACCTCTGGCTGGAACATCTGAATAAGTGGCAAGAATGACCGCTCGATAACTTTGCCTATATAAGCATCCTCTAAAACAGGCTTGCCAACAACAGTTGTCAGATAAACGGGCTTATTTCTTCGCATAATACCGGTGAGAGTGAACGTAGGATATGCTTCTGGAGGCGTGTAATATCCTGTATGATCTCCAAAAGGACCTTCCATACGCATGTCGTTCGGATCTATGTATCCTTCCAATACAATTTCAGCGTTTGCAGGAACTTCCAAGTCAATACTATTACATCTAACAAGTTTGATTCCTCTTTTTCTAGTTATACCCGCAAACAGAAATTTATCCATACCCTCTGGCACGGGAGCGACTGCACTGAAAACTGTAGCAGGATCGGCGCCTATTACTATCGCTACTTCGATGGGTTTCATTTGCTCCTTCATTATTTCGTAATGCTGTGCTCCACGCTTATGAATTTGCCAATGCATTATTGCTTTTATTTCATTTATAACCTGAATTCTATAGACACCAATATTTCGAATTCCTGTTTCAGGATGCTTTGTAACAGTCAATCCAAATGTAATAAATCTGCCTGCATCGCCGGGAAAAGATTTTAGAATAGGTAAAGAATTCAGATCAATCTTATCCATCTGTGTGACTTCCATAACAGGTCCTGACTCTACAGTTTTTGGACCATACTGGGCTATCTCTGACAGTTTTGGTAGCATCCTGAGTTTGTTTAGCATTCCTGCAGGCATTTTCATTTTTGTAAGCTCAATAATTCTTTCACCTATTTCTTGGAAGTTTTCTATTTCCAACGCAGTTTTTAGCCGTATTAGACTTCCGAATGCGTTACCGAGAACAGGTATGTCATAGCCTTGCACATCTTCAAATAACACTGCCGGTTGATTGCCAGCATACATTAGTCTCCTCAGAATTTCTGCAATTTCTAAATGCGGACTTACTCTTTTTTTTACTCGTGCTAGTTGTCCGCTTTTGTCTAACGCCTCGATATATTCACCCAGGCTTTCGAAAGGCATGGCAAAGATAGTAAAAGAAGCTTAGATAAGCCTTGCCAATATAGATATCCGATAAGTAAAATATGCAACTAAATTAGTGCTCATGTATATGGGCGCGTACCAGTGCTGTTGGATATTATTACTCTATGCGAATGGCTATAGATTGTTAAATGTTAATAAAATATCACAGTTTTTTGATCGTATAATTATAATATTCGATATCCAGATGAGCTTAAGTCTTACTATTTATTTTATATAATCTCATGTCAAATATTCGGATAATTTGACACTGGCATATTTATATGATAGGTAATAGATAGATAGTTCTTTCTAAAAATACAAACTTCAATTGTATGTTCTATACGTAGCGATGGACAGATAGTCACATCCGGAATTGCGGGAGGTCATTTAGTAGGAATCGCGGAATAGTTAAGCTAGATAAGATTCAAGAAAGTACATCAGGATGGCGAGCTTTTTCTTCAAACGATAATAATAATATAAGTAGAACAGGAGCTCCTAGCTCATTTACTGGGCGTGATAGGGGCCTATGTTCAATAATAGGACGAGTTGATAAAGGTGCCAGCCCAAACAGAATTGACATCTAAATGCGTCCCACAATGGACAGATTGAGAGATTGGAACTTTAGAACACAGGCACATATCCCGTCAGATAGAAATCTCAGAGAAGCATCCAGTGAGCTTGAAAGGTTAAAGGATAAGGACAGATTATCAGATGCAATATAGAAAAATGGCGTATATATATAGGAAGGCATAGGAACATGGATTAATTCAAGGTAGAACTATTTCCTCGGTATTAGCATATATGCAATAGAAAGAGAGAGAACTCCAAATCAGTAGAAGGCTAAAAATGTTAAATATATTGCGACTTTTATCAAATATAACAACAGAAGACAGAAATGCGTTTTATTGTACTAACAAATTAATTTTTGGCACATATGACCATCTAATAGCCGTAAGCACCATCTGTTGGTTTGCATTGATTACAAAGGTGGAGTTCCTTATTTTGATCCGATTTTACCATTGTAATTTCAACATTTTCCAATCCACATTGATCGCATTTACCAATCATATCAATTGCTGGTATATACTTCATTGCATAAGCAATAAGGATTGCATATCTGTGTATAATAATAATACAAAAGATGTATTTAGTAAGAATTCAACTCCCAAATCCGACGTGCAATTTGGATCACAAAACTTATCTGGTTACTAGAGGATTAAAGAATGTGTTTTATATATACATGCATCAGTGCATTATTAATACAAATATCAATATGTGTTGTTACGTATTATAAACAACCTTCTACAATTAGATATAGGGATAGTAACTTTCGACTGTATATCAAGAAATCTATACAGTAAATGTGCCCCGCCTCTGACCCACACGTATTCACTGGTAGCCATACACTCATGTGTATTCCTCCTCGTGTACTCTCTTTAACGGGGTGCTATATTCTAGTGCATAGATTAGAAATAGAGAATCAAGCATCTAATCATTATCATCCCAATTCCTCTCATGCACTAATAATACGCAATCTACAGATATTTATTCACAAATATAAACATAAACTATATTCCAAGTAATTGGGATAGATTTAACTCAAAAGCAGAAACCGGTACCCTAATTTTGAAATTATCAATAGCTAAAGGGGTTATCTCTCCGATCATTCCAATTACAGATTTTTTATCCAAAACAACTGTTGCAGACCTACCTTCGATAAAGAAGGGATTTGCATTTTCTTGCGTAAAAATGTCTTTGTCAAATGCCATTTTCAAGAATGTCTGCATAATGGATTTTATTTCTGTAAAATCTGCATTGTTATGAGCAACAGCAGCAGCCAGGCACCAGCTTTCTTTAATAGTGTTGTCTAGATGGAAAATTGTTCCTATTTCAAATAATCTTTGCGGGTACTGCCAGTGTACATTATGGGATAGTGTTTGTAATAGAGAGGGAATCATAGATTCTCTAAGTAGTTCATGGTCCTCGCTTTTTGTTGCATCTACAGACAGGATATTGTCAGGGGCTTTTAAACCCATAAGTTCGTATTGAGATTTTTTGTTAACAAGGCTAAAATTCACAACTTCTAACATATTTAATCCGGCTAGTGTACGTCTTATAATGTCAAAGTAAATTGAAATAGAACTTTTCTGACCAATCGAAGTCCAAGCGCACATTCTAGGTTTTAAATTATAGATTCCATATCCTATTGCTACTTCCTCTACGATATCTATAGCATGAAGTATATCTGTACGGTATCTTGGAACAATACAGGTAATAATATCTGTACCTGATAGATAGGCATCTAACCTACTTTTCTTTAAAAAAGACATAATTTCTTGCTTAGTTAGCTCTAATCCAAGCATACTATTGATATAACTAACATCCACGTCAATAGAAATTGTCTCCAATTTAGGTGTAAGCTGTATCACGCCTGAACTACTAATAGAAACATTATGAATTTCAAAGCCCATATCTTGGAATGTAATTGCTAATATAGCAAGAATGTCATCCGCTGCCTTTTGATTGTTAGCTGTAATCTCGATGAAGAGATTGTTAGTTTTAGGAGTTATCTTAGTTACGTTACCATTGATGATAGGAGGAAACGACAGTACATTATTATCGGCATCGACAATTATAGGATATTTATTTGAATTCTCCAAAATATGCCTATACTGTCTACCAACATCAAATTCATTTAAAACCTGCTTAATCGTATTACTCGACTCTACACCGAGCGGAACAAAGAAAAAGTCATCAGTTACAGTTTTATAAGTAATTGGAAATTTTATTGAATCCAAGTCATGGATCCCGATTGAAGCTTTTTTTCTTCTTCTACCTATGCCATTATGAAGATCTTCTTGCATTGAAATTAATTGTTTGATTGCTTCATTGTCATGCACATTATTTTTCTTTGCTACTAAAGATACGATAATAGGCCTGACCTGTTTTACCGATGACTCTACATCGATTTTGTAAATTCCATTCTTTAACAACCGTAATTTTGGAATCCCCGTTTCAATATCCAATATTCCTTTTAGTGCCCGAATGATTCCATAAGGTGAAGCAAAATCAGGCCTGTTTGGATTGTACTCTACTCTAATCACTTGGTTATCGAGTCCTTCTATATCAAGTCCTACATATGGAAGAAGCTCTTGTAACTCAGTAACATCCTTCTCAGGGAAGAATTTATTTAATAAGCTAGTAGTGATGTTTACAACTGGCAAAAGGGAGTACTCCTGAGCCACTTTAAGTCATTACGATATAAATCGCGAGCATCATTTAATCCAAAGCGCAGCATTGCCATCCTTTCTAATCCTCCTCCCCATGCGAGAACTGGATTTTTTATCCCAACAGATGAGGTTATTTCTGGTCTTAATATTCCCATTCCAAATAACTCTACCCACTTTCCTAATGACTCGTTATATATCATAGATTGAAGCGACGGTTCAGTATATGGAAAATAAGTAGGCCAGAATTTGATCCTTTTAATACCTAGCCTTGTATAAAATTCAGTTTGAAGACCCATTAAATCTCGCAATGTAACATTTGAATCTGTAACAATTCCCTCTACTTGATTAAATTCTATCAGATGCTTATACGATACTTTTTCGTTTCTAAAAACTCTACCTATAGAAAATATCCTGCATTTTTCAGGCTTGTTTTCAGCAAGATAATTTATAGTAACACATGTAGTATGCGTTCGAAGAACGGTTCTCTTTGCCTCTTCGATATCCCATTCATATTTCCACCCGTTTCTGTGAGTTTCAGACACCTTTTTAATTTGATCATCGCTAGCAAGTCTATTCTCCTTTATTCGTGAAACATAGAAAGTATCATGCATTTCCCTTGCAGAATGATCCTGCGGAGTAAAAAGTACGTCAAAGTTCCAAAAACTAGACTGTATTATGGGACCATCGATTTCTGTAAATCCCATACCAACAAAAATTTCCTTCACTTCGTCAATTATATCCATTAACGGATGCTTTCTTCCTGCATATACAGATTGTACGGGAGACTCTACGTCTAACGGACTGAATTTAATGTTTCTCCATTTTCCCGAAGTTATCATTTCTGGGGTTAGCCTTCTTTCTTCTGAGGTTGGCTGAGGTGCCAATGCTAATAACAATTGTTTACCCTCCGATGACAGAGAGATTTCAGCAGTTTTCTCCTTTTTTTCCATTAAATAACTTTGACGCTTTTTAAGCAGATCAACTGCTTGTAATTCTTCCGGGTTCAGGTTTGACTTTAGAATTTTTTTTTGACTATTCAATTTCTGCAATAACTTTTCTTCTGCTGACTGATCATTTGCTAAGGCAGTCAGAAATATTTCTTTCTCTTCAACAGATGATTTTCGTTGTTCGATCCATTTGTTTTTCAAAGCGTATCGAAACGCTGAGCTGGTATCGATATCTAAGAAAAACTTTTGTTTGAAAAGATCTTTTATGCTAATGTAATACTCTCCTGTTTCTGGATTCATTTTTCCTTTTTCTTTTATGATTTTTACGAGTGTCCTTTCTGGCAATTCCTTTATTCTTGCAGTCTCTATATCTGACACAGACGAGATACTAGTAACTGATTTATCAGTGAAAAATATTAAATTCTTAAACTTTAACCATTCTATACCACGTCTGACCTGATCAATATTTAGGTTAGAAATATGCGCAATTTTTTCAACAGATATCTGCTCGTTGGTAGCAAGTAATTGTAACAAGGATCTCTCAATAGGATGAAGTTTGCTACTACTACTCATTGTTGCCAAGGTTGTCAGCTGAAGAAGACTTTTTAAACGTTTAAAATGTTTGTCGAGTAGTGATGGTGGACCCTATTCAAAGCGGTCGTAATGGTGAAACTAGAAATATTATCGATGACGAATTCAAGGTGACACCTTGGGAAGTAGAAGGCGAGATAGACTACAATAAATTGATAGAAAGTTTTGGCACACAGAAGATTACTCCTGACGTACTTGAGAAGATAAAAGATCTTATTGGAGAAGTGCATCCAATGTTAAAGCTTCAGTATTTCTTTTCCCATCGCGATTTTGACTGGATCTTAAGTAAATATGAGAAGGGGGATAAATTCTATCTTTATACAGGTAGGGGACCTTCAGGTATGATACATATGGGTCACTTGCTGCCGTGGATTTTTACAAAATATCTTCAGGACAAGTTTGACGCTAAATTACTATTTCAAATAACAGACGATGAAAAATTTTTGTATGGCCAAGATCGTACACTACAGCAAATACATCATTTTACTTATGAGAATATATTAGATATCATCGCAGTTGGTTTCGATCCAAAAAAAACGAAGATAATTGTGGATACAAAACATATCAAACATTTATATCCTATAGCAACAGAAGTTGCAAAACGAATTACACTGTCCACTGCAAAGGCAGTATTTGGTTTTTCAAATTCCACAAATATAGGCATGATAGGCTTTCCATCAATACAGGCGGCTCCATGTTTTTTACCTTCAATTATTGAGGGTAAACCAATTCCAGTCTTAATCCCAGCAGCAATAGATCAAGATCCTTATTGGAGAATGACCCGAGATGTGGCAGAGCGGCTAGGATATTATAAACCCGCTCAGATCCACAGCAAGTTTCTACCTGGTCTTGGAATTTCCGGCAAGATGTCTTCCTCAAAACCTGAGACAGCATTGTTTACTACAGATGAGCCTGAAGTCGTAGAAAAAAAAGTTTCCACCGCATTCACAGGAGGACAAGCTACTGTTGCACTTCAAAGAAAATTGGGAGGTAATCCAGCTGGGTGTCCAGTATTCTGGTATTTACGGTATTTCTTTGATACAGAAAGACAATCTGATGAGCGCTTACTAAAATGTAGAAGCGGAAATTTGCTATGCGGAGAGTGCAAAAGCGATCTGGCCTTACAGTCCAAGTCTTTTATAGTAGACTTCAGGAAACGCCGAGAAAGTGCAAAAGATGTAATTAAGGAATTTATGTATAATGGAGAAACTTAGGTGAATACTATAACATTTTCATTAAAATTCCAGTGCGAGGATTACTATGAAGCAGCAAAACTAGCCAGTCTAATAGCGGATCAAAAAGACAATACTACAATGATCGCAGGTGTGGCTGCAGTTGTTAATAATGAGATAGTTATAATTCTAAAGGACAAATCCTCACATAGTGTCCTACTGAAAGATAACAGTACAGCACTCAGATTAAAATATATGATAGAAGAAATAGTAACAGGAAAAAAATCAATCATAGAAAGTATATTTGAAAATTATATTATGGAAGTTATTGTTTCGGAGAACTAATACGTATTTAATTTCAGAGAAATATTACGCTTTTATCTTCATTCTTGGCTTTAATAAAGCCTTATTCAAACTTCTGATTTTTTAGCACAGTTCTTTATTCGCTTCGTCTGTCAGCATATTCTGAATATTTCGAAAGTATAGACCTGTAGAATAAGGCATTATTGGAATATATTCTTCAATTACTTGTATCACATAAGGAACTGCGCGTTTTGATACATCGATCTTAAATTTCATCCACAGAATTCTATCTTGCTGGAAATGAATCTTCTCTTTTAAGTGAGTAGGAACGATTTCCACGGATCGTTCCTCTATTCTCTTATACCAATAAGCAAGATTCTCAGGGTCTAATCCTTCCTTGAGATTCTTTATAGTGGTATTAATTCGACTTAAACTAAATCTAAATGGATTATCCTCATAGGTACTCATGCTTATATATACTGTGTATCAATCAATATAAAACACAATTAATCAATAATTATTGGTGCCTTTTTACTTTATCTTTAACAATTTGCCAGTGGAGTCAATTTCACCATTTCTTATTCTTGTAGATGAAATGGGATTTCCATCTTCTGCTTGTATCATATTAACACTAATAATATTGAGAGGTTTTAGACCATTCTTAGAACGTATCTCGTTTATAAGGTGTCCGTTTACTGCTGTTTCAGTACTTGATACTATCGCTTCTACATGTCCATAAATTACTGTTGGTCCATATAGATCATCGAGCTTACTAATTTCATAAGTGACATTGCCAAACTTCTCTTCAATTTTTTCTTTCAAGTTACCAACTCGTTGCTCATAATTATGATTTAATTTGTTATTGCCCTTTTTGACGCTTGCAAAAGCATCACTAGAAACTCCGATAATTACTTTCTTTCCTATTTCAAAAGCTTTTGAAAGCAAGGCCAAGTGACCAATATGTATAACATCAAATGTTCCACCAGTTGCTACCACATCATATTTCTCTTTCATCTATACATCTAGTAAATTCAAGCAAATACTTATAAAGGATATATTTGTGTATCCATTAAATATCTTATGATATTTATTTACTTACAGACGAGTGAAACTAATTATTATACGTATCCTAATAATAATTTTAAATTACTAAACACGTGTTATATTAAAGAAATATTTGTCGCATTATTAGATAATAAATAGATAGTACATATACATAATAGATAATAAAATTAATAAAATAATATTTAATTAATTAGTT
>Ga0126310_10000147_pt1 | contig 20689 bp, 18 predicted proteins | sample Plot60_FD_92540 | JGI IMG/M metagenome (GOLD analysis project Ga0126310, IMG submission 92540) | Serpentine soil microbial communities from UC McLaughlin Reserve, CA, USA - Plot60 | ecosystem: Environmental > Terrestrial > Soil > Grasslands | place: USA: UC McLaughlin Reserve, Lake County... | reverse complement strand
ACAAAGACTATACTTTTATCTTCTGTTTTAGCACCTTCCAATCTAATAAAGTCAAAGAACTTGCCAAGTCTTTTCTGATACTTATCCCTTGTAACTGGCGATTTCATCGCATAAAGATAAAGTGTCCAAGGATTTGGATCTGATTCTAGCTGTTCTACTTTCACTCTTTGTTTACACCTTTTATTTGCCAGAACCCACTTAAAAGAACCAATATCGGAACGGGCCCGTCGGGATTCGAACCCGAGACAGCCGGATTTCTTTCCTAAGATAAAAGTCCGGTACTCTACCTGGCTGAGCTACGGGCCCATATACAAATAGGCTCGTAGAGGACATAATTTAATGTTATATCTATTTTAATATAAAATATGATCATAACCTTCATTATCATGGAAAACAATTTCCTCAATTTATCAATATTTTATATATACCCATTGCTAAAAAACTAGTATAAAACAAAAGGTTTTAATGGGTTTCTTAAATCTCGATTACTGCGCGCCCGGGTAGTATAGAGATGCTTATCTCATTAGTTGCTAGCATCGTAAATTCCGGTCCAGTATGGGGGACTGTCACTCCTTCGACCCGGGTTCGAATCCCGGCCCGGGCGCTCAAATCCTCTGCTTCATGTATTAATCTTTAAATCCTCTGAAAGCATTTTATACATCTCGTCACCTATAACAGCCATAAACGACATCGTTTTATTGACTCCTAACTCTGATTCTAATTCTGAGCCATTGTCAGAATATATCTTGGCACCTGCTTCCTTTACAATCAGATATGCTGCAGCCATATCTGTAACACGAATTTTCCCTCGAAAATCGATATAAGCATCCATAAGCCCCCGGGCAAAATAACATAGCTCAAGAGCATTCGCTCCAAAATGCCTTATATGAAGAGACTTTGAGATTACGCTAGAAAGACGATTAAAAGTGTCTTCTGAAATACCAGAAATATTCATACCTACTATTATATCTTGGATATTTTGTTCACTGATACTATTGTTGTTTCTAGTTTTACTCCGACCCGCGTAAATCCTATCTCCATTCCAATAAGCTCCTTTTTCTTTTGAAGCATAATATAAGTCGCCTACAGACAAGTCAATCACTGCTGCATCTACAACAGAACTAAGTCTAAAATCAATTGAATAAGCCAATGAGCAGCAGCAGAATGGTATGCCCCGGCTTGCGTTCATTGTTCCATCCATTGCATCCATAATGAGAAAGCCATCTTTTCCTTGGATTATACCACACTCTTCACCAATTATTGTAGGATTAAAGTTATGTCTGTTAAGCGTATCCCTTACGGATTTTTCTGCATCAAGATCGATCTTTCTAGAGATATCTCCGCCTGCCCCTCGGCCAAATTTTTCATTACCTTCTACTGTTCCAATAACATTTCGAGTATTTTGATAGACTTCGTAGCATGCTTCTTTTAAAATGTCTATAATCATTACCATAGCATTTTATTTCTTCGAATAATATACCATTAATATTTGATTTGGTTTGAAAGAATTCGCTCTAGTGACAATGAAACCTGCTTAAGCTGAGATTTGCTTATCTATCTTTCTTCTTCTTTCCTTTATAAGTCGGTAGAGACGCAGCTTCATTGCAAGGTAAATGCTATAAAGTTGAAATTTAGATTGCATACTCCTTTATTGGACAATATACCTTTTAAGCTTGACGGAATATTTTTTTTAAATCTTTCCAATCCAAGTAATTGTGTTCATTCACTAAGTCGTTCTAACTGAAAGGAGAGCGATTGCCTATTTATTCACTATTACAATTGTACTAACCATTGATGAGTTAGAAGCAAGCACGATATCTCCGTTATCCATCTGTAGTTTACTATAAAGTAGACCTATATCATAAACCACACCAGTATTTCCGAATACAGTAATTCTATCGCCTATCTTAAAGGGTCTAGTTATTGCTAAGTATAATGCCGCGATCGCATTTCCAATTATATTCTGCGCTGCAAAACCTACTACTATTCCTGATATAGTGGCCAGAGATGCAGCTACGACGGGATCCTGACTAAGAATGGAAATAATAATTGCAATGATAATGATAGCGCCTGCAATCTTAATGAAACTCGTTATTGACTTAGCAGTACCCTTAAGGTATTCTCCTGCTAACTTATAAAAGGTATTACCGATTATTTCTATAATAAAATATCCAATGAGAGATATCTGTGCAACCTGTAAGAAAATTAAATACTGTTCTGGAAGCGCAGCCTTCAAAAACGCTGTACTTAATGTTAATCCAACAGCAAGTATTACTCCCAGAATAATGATCCTTTTTATAGCTAATCGTTTGGTGATTGTTCTGATTGTGCTTTCGTTTGGTGTCATTGTCATCTTAGTATTCTTATCTTATTATCGATATACATAGTAAACTGACTTTAATCACTAAATTTCAGAAAAAAAACGTATATAGTATTTCTGTACATGGAGTGTGTTACACTCCTAATATTTATTCAAGATTTATAGTTAAATACTTAATGCTTTAAGTTTGGTGCTTTAAAATGTCACTGTTCTTTTAACCATGATGTACTTTTTTGGTTTTTGATGCTTTATATAGTTATAATGTAATGTAGAACTGAATAATAAATGGAATGTACTAGGACTTGTATAGCGCATTTGTTGAATGTAAGCAACCTCTTATCTAATGAATTTATAGCAAAGTACTCTAAAAAAGTTCTGTAAAAAAAGAAATGATGTTTATATTACGGATGCATACTAACCTCTTTTAGACATTGGATTGCTGTTATGTAGAAAAATATTAGTTGCTTTGTTTTGCACATTCTTTCTCCTTATTATGCTGGAATCGTCACGCGTCTTTCAGATCGGAGTTGCAGATGCAGATAAAAAGGACAAGTATGAGGATGGCCCAGACGACGGTGATTTTGAAGAAGAGAATTCAATACAGGTATGTTGTTCCTGGGGTGAAAAACTTGCAGATGGATCATTGACGTATATGATAAGTAAAAGTAATTCAGATATCCAACAGGCAGTTCGTACTTCTATCGAAGATTGGGATTCTAAAATAACTAACTTACAACTTGATGAAACAAGTAAGAGTAAAAACGGCGCTGATATTGAAGTGACTTTCAAGAAAGATGGCAAAGAAATAGCCGGGCGGACTATAAATAATTTTGATAGATATGGTTTTATCGATAATGTGCAACTAACTATATCAAAAAATGCTTTCGGAACAAAGTTTGATACAAAGATAATCGAACAAATAGCAAAGCATGAAATGGGTCATGCATTGGGTCTTGGTCATGCGAACTTTGCCGGTAACCTTATGACCGAGCAAGTTAACGATGGTACTGGAACAATTGCTGATTGTGAAATTAAAGCCGTTAACGAGGCTAATCAATGGAAGCTCGAAGATAATTCTGATCATCCGTACGCTCCAGCTAAATCGAGTGTACAATGCTGAATTTATTATTTTTAGAATATGCTTTATTAAATGGCAAATAGTCCTTTCTGTAGCAAGACTATAAAGACAAAATATTTAACACAAATTGCTCACAAGAAGCAGAAAGTTTGTCATGAAAGAAACCTTCTTCTTAAATCTTTATTAAATTCTATATATTAAATTTATAAACCACTTTTAATTGCTTGGGCAGTTTTAATTTTCAACCGTCAGTAGGAGTGCCTTTAAAATATTAATGCACGATATGTCAATCAATCCTCTTTTCGAAAGAATACATACATATATTATTATGCATATGCAGTGACAGAATAGTATCTATTACAAAATTAGCGATAGACCGTATTATCCAGGTTCATGATCTCACATGCAATAGCATTACCAACAATTTGTTCATTATCAGTAAAGGATATCAATTTGAATAATGCGAAGATAGGCATATCTGCTATTTGTTAGCAGATTTTCAAACTTTTTAGCAGAAGCTGTTGTCCTTAAAATATTAAAAGGCAATTAAAGAACTAGCGAAGGAATATTTTATTGTCTATTTCAGAAAATATTACTTTAAGAGTTACAATAACTGATGTAAATTCATATTATTTATTGCAATGCTAGGTAAGAAGCAATTTACCTATAATATTAGCGACAGTAGCCTTTTAAGCTGTTCGTACAATCTATTTTCATTTCACAAAAGACAGGATCAGGATAGGAATGTATATCATCCATAGCCTTAGATTAATACAAACAGATGACATGTACATGAAACTAAACATTGGTCCTACATTTGAAGATGAAACATGCGTAAGGCACGAACCTCAATCTTTTATTGAAACTAATTCATCAACTTGGTTGTATAGTTGCAGGAAACGTGAACCCTTCTCTCTTGAAAATATGCTGCTTCACGTTTGTTCTATCAAGCCATTTTATATTAATACATCTAAATATTCTTTCAGATGAACGTAAGAAAGAAATGCCTTATACATAATCTTGGTCTTTGCTGCTCCACCGTTAGCAGCTTCCAGAATTAAGGCAGCGATACCAGTTTTGCTTCGATATCTTATAATATTAATGAGCCTCTATAATGATAAAAAGCAAGAAAAAAATTTCAGTACTCTATCCAATATCATTCTAATTACTAACACATTTCTTGAAGCATATTGTTGGACTAAGGACTTGTTTTCAATGAGTACTAAAGCGGACCTATAATTCGGCTACTTCCAGCAGGCAGCATCTGCCTTTTCAACATGACTAAAAATGACATAAGAAGTACCATGACTAAAAATGAAGATATTAAGCTTGTATTTGCAATTATCTGATTCCCTCCAAATATCACAATGAATATAGCTGGTAAAATTGTATGCATATTAACATATACGCCCAATGAGGCAAAAACCAAAAACGCTATAATGAATAAAGACGTTGAATAGTCTGTTATATGTTGACTCAGTGGTCTGGGTTGTCTGATTGTTTCCTCAGTTTGGATTCCGTGTGGCGTTGGCTTCTCCTCCACCTCCTCCTCCTCTTCTTTGTTATGTTGTGCTGTCGTGACAGTCGATCTGTTATCAATTTCGCGTAATAGTTCCAATCCTTCTTTGGTAATTTTGTAATGCTTAGAGTCCTTTGTAACGTAGTTGCCCATACGTTCCAAATGGTAATAGATAGAACCAGTTGAAAGTCCTGTAGCATTTCTGATCTCAGAGAAGCCTGCTGAACCGTTTCTCGCTGCAATTGCTCTCAATATTTTTATCCTGGTTAGCCTGGCTCGCAACTGAGTCTCTCCTGTCAATGGCGTTTATATATCGCAAAATTATTTATTTCTTTCTAGATGTTGTAGATTAGCTAGGCACGGCTGATTTAAATCCAGCAAAGCTTATACAGACTTTGTATAATTATCTCTAATACGTTGCCCGGTGGGGTCGTAGCGAAGCCAGGCATCGCAACGGGCTCCAGATCTAAATATTAAGGCTAGCAATTAGAAAAGATACCCGTGGATCAAGGGTTCAAATGATTTGGGTCAAAATCCTCATCAGAATAGTTCCCTTCGGCCCCACCTTTGATATTTTAAATATCCAATATGCCTTTTCGTAGGATTTGAAATGAACCGATTAATACATATAAACAGTTTTGATATCCATAACTTTAGACTTTCATCCTAGTGATTAAATATGGAGCTCTAATTTCCACAGCTCAGCGGCCTACTTGAGCGTCAGATCAAGATACCTTCGGTATCAGAATAAATTGTTATTATGATAGCCAGTATATATGCAGATTTGACCTTTTAATTATAGGAAATACACTTCGATATTTCATTGTAAGAGCCAAAAGTTTTCTTCGCTTCTGGGATAATCCTTTCTATAATTTGAGAAGCAGAATCAACGAATAACTTTGCAGGATCCTGTCTTTTAAGCAATTTAAAAAGTTTATTTGTTGGAGAATTCAATTTTCCAAAATAAAGAATAGAACTCTCTTCCATTATAATATCTGCATCAGCACACGCAACACCATGTTTTAGTAAGTGTGTTTCTAATTTAGATGCAAACCTACCAAAAAGGACAGAGTACGAGTCATTTTCGAATTCTGTCATCTGATAATCACCTTAATCAACTATGTACATAGAACATGCTTTTTAATTTTGCAGGACTTGAGAGATTTGGATATTCTCACATGTTATTTTGCGGATTTGACATTAAATACAGCTCATGAGGAAGATTCTTAAAACAAATACTCATTGTCCTAATTGTAAGGACGATAATAATATAATGATAATTTTTATCATTGATTATTATATATTACTACAGAGTTATCACAAGGTAAGCATTTATTCAATTATATAATCAAGTTCTATTTGCTGCCATTTGTACTCGCTGAGGTCAGACAGAATTAAACACAAAATGCTTCAGAATCATCATTAAGATGAAATGATTAGTTCGAGGTAAGCTCTGTATAGAAGTAGACAGGCATAATTACAATTTTCTATACTGATACCAAGTGCCAAAACGAATAATGGCTACTCCTAATGCTATGATAATTAGAGCTGTAAATAAAAAGACAGGATTAATCAAGGATCTTAAAGGCATCGGAGCTTTTGAAATAAATTCGCACCTTTTATCAAAGTTTTGACATTCTTTAAGTATGGGAAAAGCAAGTAAGATAACAATGAACGTAATCAATAGCGCAGTTCCTATACAGGACAATATAGCGCCTGAGCGAACTATTATCTGTAAATTCAATCAATTAAGAAAAAGCAGCGATATTGATATTAGTTTTCATATAATTATGCAGAAAGCTTGTTTGTATCCAAAGTTACAAATCGGTAAGAAGCATTCTTTGATACCTTGATAAAGCGCTCATTATAGTATACTAATGGCAGGGCATTGTAAATGTGCTGATCCCACAATTCATGAATTGCATCGAAATATTCCTTTCTTTTTTTCCCTCTCATTCTAATAATCTCATGAGATAGTAGGTGGGAAATATTTGCACAATTATTGTCAGCAAAGAACCTAGCACGCTCACTATCAGAAACAGAGCTGTTCGGTCTTTTCCACTGAACCATACAAAAGTTATCGGTTGAATATCCTTCAGTCTGGCAGTCCGTCCATACCGGTTTAAAATATGCTAAGTAAAAATGATATATTGTTTTTCCTCTTTCATTATGATCCCTTGTCAGATATCCCAGTGACATGCGATCAAAAAATCTGCCGGGGATAACAGGTAAGATATCAGTTTCAACGCTAAAGTCAATATTAAAATGATGCTTAATCCACCAATGATAGAATCTCGTCATCGAAGTAACATAATTCCAATCCTCTTTTTGCCTTTGTTGCCATTCGTCATTCTTAGCCACATAGATAAAAAATAATTTCTTAGGCAACATTGTATTTTATTTTATCTACGACTATAAAAACCATCTAACAACAGAAATATTATTGATTTCAGATATCTATCAAATATAATGGATAAATGTTTTCTGATAATTATTGGTAAATTGTTGCAGTAAAAACAAACACATATTGATAAACATGTCGACTTGATTTGCATAGAAATTGCAGATGTTACCTTAAAGCAACGATAATGAAGGCTACCAATGTAATTACGCTATCTTTATGAAAATAATAGCCATATTATTCGTGAAATTCAAGTGGCAGATACTGGCAGAGTCTCTAGATAACTTAATACAATATTGCCATATCGATAAGTTCTTAATTTACCGTATACAAAATTCTGATGGTGATACAAAGCGTCATTCAAAAAGGTAGGATCTGTAATCCTTATAGTATCCAATATGAAACAATCTCTAGTTTTCTATAAAGACACTCTAGGCCTTCCCATCAAGAGCCAATCTGAAGATTGGATAGAATTCTTCGTTAATGGTACCGTTTTAGCTTTGCATCCAGCACAGAATAAGACTAAATTAAAAACTGGAACAAGTATGTTGGTTGGATTTATGGTCAGCGATCTTGAAAGTAATGTTAAAAAATTAAAAGAAAATAAAGTGAAATTTTTCAAAGAACCTAAAGAGGAGCCCTTTGGAAAGCATGCTATTATTAAAGACCCAGATGACCATCTCATATCAATTGCAGAGATAAATAGTGAACCTACAGAAGGATTTGATCTGTTAGGATTAATTGGTGCTGAATAGCATTATATTTTTATCAATCCTGTTTGTAGCCGTTTGTAAACAATACCATCATCTTTAAGCTTTGCCTATTGATATTATTTTAAATATTGCTGATATACCGTCAAAATATTGGTAGTTGACTATTGCAGTCGCAACAATTCTGAGCAGCTAAAATGTCCAAATTGCTGTGTTAAAATATTGGTTGATCATAGTTGTTAACAATCTCAACATGACTCGAAATTGATTATTTCCAAGTTAGGGCTGTCTTTAGTTATCTACTATCTACAAAATTCATATTAAATGTTGTTGTTCTCCACACAAGCTTTGATAACCATATTTATTCTCATGTGATGTTTATCATCGAAAGTACATTAGTTCTCAATCATTTATATAATAAAGAAGATGGGATTTATCGTTTGATAAAATAATATGTTAAGTGAAAGAATCTTCTTACATATAAGCAGTTATAACCTGTTGGCTATACTTTTGTTAGCTTCATCAATGGATCTAATCATATAATTTGATATGGCTTGCTGTCTTTGTCAATACATCTATGATAGCCTTATTTACATATATCTACTAACTACCAATATGTGATCATATTGAGGATGATAGTTCAGATTGCTGATGATTTGCGACGTATTGCTAAAGGTGAAATTTTGTCTGACACTTGGAGCAGGAAAATTTATTCTGTTGATGCGAGCAATCAATACATAACGCCATCTGTCATTACTTGTCCACACGATGAATATGATGTAGAAAAAATATGCCAGTATAGCTTTTCTAAAGGAGTATCGATAACAGCAAGAGGAGCAGGAACAGGTCTCCTTGGTCAATCCCTTTCTGATGACATCATCATTGATTTCACAAAGCATATGAATAAAATAATTGAAATAGGAGATGATTATGTCATAGTACAGCCAGGACAAATTAAAGCTAAATTAGATAATGAATTAAAAAAGAGAGGAAAATTTTTTCCACCTGATCCTGCAAGCAGTAACTATTGTACTATTGGAGGAATGATTGCAAATAATTCGAGCGGAGCTCATTGCCTAGGTTACGGCAGCACAATAGATTTTATTCGAGAAATTAATGTTGTTTATTCGGATGGTAGTTTTGGATATATCAGCAATAATAATGTATTTGATAATAAGATAGCGATATTATTGCGATTATTGTCTCCATATGCAAACCTAATTCAGGAGAGATATCCAAAAGTAAGTAAGAATTCTTGTGGATATCGCCTGGATGCAGTAATCAATAGCCAAAAGCTTGCTCCTCAAAAAATATTTGCTGCTTCAGAAGGAACACTGGGGATTGTAACTTCTGTGAAGTTGAAGACCCTCGATGTTCCGTTATATAGTCATCTATTGGTGTTAGGTTTTGACGATTTGTTATCGGCAGTATCTGTTGTCCCAATTATATCTGAATTTTCTCCTGTCGCTCTTGAGATGCTTGACAGTACAGTGACTAGCCAGGCAGAGAATACTCAAAAACCCGCAAATAAGGCTGGTTGTCTATTGTTTGTAGAGTTTGCTGGAGATAGTCTTATAGATATCGAAACAAGGTTAACTCGGTCTAAAAGTAAATTATCGGGTAAATGTGATATTCTAGAGAGTGCAGCAGACGATCAGAGTAGGACCAAGATATGGGAAGCAAGAAAGAATGCCTTAAATAATATTATGAAATTAACTATTGGGAGTAGAAGACCCCTAGGTTTGATAGAAGATACAGTGGTCGATATAAATTTGTTACATAATTACACACAATATTTGCTGAAAATGTATTTGGATAATAATTTAAATTATGTAATGTATGGTCATGTAGGAAATGGAAATCTTCACACGAGGCCACTAATAGATATAAACTCGGTCAGCGAGATGGAGTTGATAGAACGACTTGCTCAACAAGTCTTCAAAATGGTAATAAGAGATGGAGGAACAATTACAGGAGAACATGGAGACGGCTTGGTTAGGGTAAAGTATATAGAATCTATGTATGGCCGTGATCTGTTCTCACTCTTTAAAGATGTCAAGAACTTATTTGATCCAAAATCTCTTATGAATCCTGGTAAGAAAATTATTTAATCAGAATCTTACTGGTCTAATATATATTAATGATTCAAATCAGAAATCTGACGGTGATAATGTCTATGAGACTAAAATTAAATAATAATAACAAAATATTTCTAAAAAGGATTTAATTATCTATCAAAAAGATAGTAATTTATTTGCCTCAGATTCAGAAAATAAGTTTAATCAAAGAGATAATAATAGGCTTGTAATTATTTACAAATGAATGTTCAAATGCCATCCAGTAATACTAATAAGTAATCAAGAAAGATTCTTCCGTAAGCCATTATCTTTATGTTTTAATTAACTGTAATGGAAAGCGCGGTGTAGCATATTTTTATCTAACCTTAGCCAAAGATACAATATTCCATAACTTATTAAAAAATGCTGGATAAAATTCAGGTGTTTATCGTTGTATGGAAAAAGGCTAAATAAAAAAATTTTTAATGCAAATTTCAAATAACTTAACAAATAGTTCGGTAAAGTTGATAGGTATGAGCTTCCAAAGATCTTATCTAGATGGTCGATTCAAAAAAATTGAAACTAGAAGTTGAAATCGAAGTTAATGTTCCCCTTGACATCGTAGAAGATAAGAATAGAATTAAAGCAGTAGAAGATGGTCTGGGACAAAGTATTTCTAAAGGATTGTATGAACAAGGTGTTTCTTTTATTATAAAAAAAATGACTTCCAGGGTGGAATAATAAAAAAATAATTTTGTGTTGATTAGTCACTTTCATTCATAACTAAGCACTAATGTTAAACAATAAGATGTTCTATTGCATAACCTATGAACGTATCATACTTGTTGCATATTCGCATATTTCTATGAAAGTCAAATGAGTTGTATCTGTTGTTTGATTTAGTTGTATTTATTTAGCAGTTGATTACTGATTCGCGCAAAATCTATATCACAATATCGCAAAAACAACTTTTGACGAATTTCATTTAGCTCTCTATTTAAATGTATTCTCCCTTTTTCAATATTCATATTTGCCCGCAGTATCTATATCTATGATTATGTATCATATACGATGATACTCTTTGCGCATGCTAGCCATATCTATTTCAATTTAAGACGTTTGGTGGCAATGTTATTTCGTGATCCTTGTCAACAGGCGTCTTAAGTATTGCAGATCGAACATCATTATCCTATTTTCTTGATTTATTCAAATTCATTTCATTTTTAATTACCACTTACTGCCAGATAGATGTACAAAAATTAGATGATACTAATTAAACTAAACTCTCCAATAGGATCATTTTCCAGAAAAAATGGACAAGCATAACCGGCAATAATACATACAGAACAAAATATAATAATACTGACTATAAACGATCAACAGCGTTTTGAAGTAACCTTTAATTGTGTTTGAAAATCTACTCAATTTGGATTCGACTATAATATATGGTTATTTTTTTCTCATTTCAGCTCGGTGGTCTTCTCGGTCCCGGAGGATCGGATACAGACAATCCTCTGATGTACGTCCTTTGGTTTGCTCCTATAATTATTCTAATGATTTACGGCCAAAAGTTTCAATCATGGATGATCTTGAGTGATGTTTCAAAATCATTAAATAAATTGAAAACTATGAAAGAGACCGCAAGAAAAGAAGCCATTGATTACATTAAAACGTCAATAAAGCATTCATATGATCCCAGTAACAAAATTGACAAATTCTTAGAATACTTCACAATTATGCCAGTTGATCTGGATCCGAATGGCATTATAGGCAAGCTTAACCATCTTATGAGGACCAGAGATGAAAGAATTCGAACAGAAGTAAAAAAAATGGCTAGTATGATGACAGAATCAGAAGCATCTCGTATTGAGAACATTTTGGAGGCAGCATCTGCACTAAATATGATTTACAAGATAGTTAGACATTTTTATTTAATGGGTAAAAGGACAACGAGTGTCTTTGTGCTTGTACAACTGCAAATGGTTATGCCTCTTTTATTGCAAGAAGCAGAAGCATTAGAAAATGCAATTGGCGCATTCAAAAAAGGTCAGCCCATAGGAGACAGTATTGGTCCAATGGTCGTAGGAAAGATGATGATTGGCAAAGAAAAAAAAGTAATAGCAAGAGAGACATTATATAGTGAAGATGAACACATGCATAGAAAATTATATTTGCTCAAAGCGGAAGGGCCAGCGGGTACTGTGGGTAGGCCTGGAGAGGCAGTGCAACGCCTGATCGTCGAACTTGGTATAAAAATTGATGCCATCATAATGATAGATGCAGCATTGAAACTTGAAGGAGAAAAAACAGGTGATATAGCTGAAGGTATTGGGTCTGCTATTGGCGGGATAGGAGTAGAAAAATACCAAATAGAAGAAATTGCGACCAAGTTCAATATTCCGGTCTATGCAATCATAGTAAAAGAATCTGTTCAGGATGCAATTACAGTTATGCGTAAAGAGATTTATGACTCTTTTGATAAGATAATAGACACTGTATATGCAACAATTGAAGACAAAACTACTGACAGACAATCTGTTTTGATTATTGGTGTAGGAAACACAGTGGGAGTTGCACAGTAGATGTGGTTTAAAAAGAAGAAAATTACTCCGACAGTATATACAGAGGAAATATGCCAGAAATGCGGTGAAAAGAAGAAAAGAAATTTTGAGGAAGGAGATTATATTTATAGAATTGGCTCCAACTGCAAGAAATGTTCAGAGCTCACTATGATTAATTCAATTTATGGGGAATATCCAATAGAAAAGCAAAAGCAAAGCCAGGAACTCTAACTCTCGCATATCTATTGCGAAAAGTTTACTGTGTAATCACATTGATATAATTATCTGTAGGAATTAACGTATGCTCAGCTTGAGCTACGATTTTCCTGTTTCCTTCTATAAGAACTGGATATGCATGAATATTTCTCTTCTTTATTAATTGTTCAATTAACTGACGAGCTTTTTTCTCCTCATACTTTTTTGTCATCCATCTAAGAGCAAATGGCAAAGTTTTGAATGTGTTCCAAATATATTCAAGAAATTCATCGGCTTCTTTATCTTTTGTTGGTTTACGGGAAGCAATACCAAAAATATTACGGGTCTTGCCTTCATAAACAATTCCCTGACCATCTCTCGTTGTTACAAACGGTTCTATGGCATAGGCTTGACTTGAAACAAGGCTAAATGATCCAATAGTCCAAATGTTTGGTATTGACTTTCCGGCATGAATAGTAAATTGTTCCAAAGAATGCCCACTTAAATTCTGAATTGGTCTGAATCCTTGTTTTGATACCGTATTTTCTATTATCTTTCCAATATCACTAGCTTTAGTATTGGGTTTAGCTGCTTTTACTGCTTCACTTAAAGCAATTTCGGCTGTCTTTACCATTGCCTCGTACTTTGGATTATAACAAACAGTGACGGCTGTGTCGGCGATATAACCATGAATCTGCACACCAATATCGATCTTTAAGACATCGCCATCTTTCACAATAAGCTGATCGTTTGGTTCCGCGGTATAGTGGGCGGCTATATCGTTCAAACTGACATTTACTGGAAATGCAGGCGATCCACCTTTGCTTATAATATCGTCTTCTATAGATTCACAAATTTGAAATAGCGTATAACCGACATGGTATTTATTTCGTGTTTTTTCTCGTACTACTGCCGCTATTTTACCCGCCTGTTGATAGAAATCAAAAAAATTCATATACTGGCAACTTTTGGATTTGAACATATATAGAGATATTGCAGATATTTATCCATGAAAAAAATAAGGCAGTATTCTTCAATATTTTTATGTCAATTTTTATATAATAACAACCCCCAGACGAAAGGACAAAATATCTTTCCATTTGATACACAAATTGTTAACATTTAAAAATTTATTAATATTGTATAACGCACAACCACTTCTATTCTACTATTGTCTTCTCTATCATTACTGAAGATTAAAATTGTAGGTTATCGCCTTCTATTAGTGACTCAATAATATTTGTTTTCCAGATGCTAGAAGCCAGATATTCCTTTATCCTTACTATTAGGTAGGTCGCGGGTCAGAGCCTTGTTTTTGTGAAGGGGATAGTTGTATTTAAATAGATAACTTTGAGTATTCCCATCGATAAGCCGTGCAGATCCATTGCCGAAATGTGTATACGTATGTATTTTTACAGCTCTATCTTCATTTCTCCTATTCTTTAATCTAATTCCAAATAGGTTATCTATTTTACTATTGTTCTGACTCGGGAGATAGATAGATAAATAGATCCAGCGGGCAGACCATTAAACCAATAAAAAGATCTAATGTTGATTTATTAGAATTAATCTTATAACCTGTATGCCAGAGTCTTCTAAGGATTCCCAGATTAATGCACTTGAAGTTTCATATCTTATAATATATTAGATCACGGAGAAAATTGAATTTAAGAGATAATTTATTCATTTAAGGATGCGATGAGTGTGACTCTATTGCATGACTATCGGGAAGATAGTCTTACTCTGTTAATAGAGATCCTTAATAACACGTGACGAAACTTAAAATTATCCCATTGAATAGTGCTCTCTGAAAATGATTTTCGGATAGGGGTCGTTGTCTAGCTTGGTATGATGCCAGCCTTGGGCGCTGGAGGCCGCTGGTTCGAATCCGGCCGACCCCACTTGTTCCAATGTGGATCTTGTAGAATCTTGCGTTATTTTTCTAAGGTCAAAATATTTAAATTCCTTTCTGAAAAACCAAAAATAGTGATAATTTAATCTTATATTCAACCCTTGTACTATTGAGATCATCTTTAGCATTTATATAAGAATTCAGTTGTTTTTTTAATAATTTAATATTGTAAGGTACTCTTGTTTCTTGTAGATATCTCAAAAATAAATATCATAATTGTATAACAACTATAAAATACTTGATGCTTCTATAGTGCTTATAATATCGCCAACAAAAAGGTTTCAATGGTGTTCATATATTATAGAATATCTTATAGAGTTTTAGGAATTGCTTTAGAATATGCAATTTTTGGCCATCATCAAGAATAAATAATAGCATTTGGAGATTCCTTGTATAATAGCACAACATTCACTGACAATAAATAAGCAGAAAAGCTGTAGTCGATTTTGAATAATTATATTCAATACATTATATTAGAGATATATTGAGAGAGATAATAGATCATTAGACTTTAGAACGTGATCCGGACAATATTTTTATTCATAATAACAATGATTAATATTACTACAGAGTATGTATGTTCATGACAAAGTATTAAGGCATTGAAAGTTTGCAATTTTTCAATAGATAAAAATATCCCGTAAAAGTTAAGTATCCAATGAAGACTGTAAACGTGGAGGAATACACCTATAATAGGCTCACATCAGTGCTGAAAGAAATTATGCATGAAAAAAGACAGGATGTTAATTACGACGATGTTATAAATGAGCTAATTGATACTTATCAACAAAATAACTGGGCACATTTTGGCGGTGCTGCGGGTGGGGGTTAAAATCCGTCTGGCCTGAATGAACCAAGATTAAACGATGATCGTTAAACACTTTCTATTTCAATTGTGATAGAATTATTTACTAATTTCTGTAAGTGCACTTCTGTTGATTATCTTAATACTCAGCAAGGGTTTAAAAGCTAATAAGTATGTCTTTGGAATAGTTGACATTGTAGGCTAGGTAGAATTCCTATCTGCCCGTGTATTCTATTAGTTCTATGATAAGTAAATGGGCTTCTGCTACAAGCGAATTAATATCCTCTTGAATTATAATATGAGTATTTAAAAAGGTCTTTAACGATTACAGAGGAACTATGAATATTATAAAGATAGAAAAGTCCGATGATACAATTAAATTAAGCCTGTATGAATCCCATCTTACTTTAATTGAATCAAACTCCTTTACAGATATCTATACAACTAATTTTTACATGCAAACTCTAGCAAAAAAACATAATATCAAAAAAGTATTATTTATAATTCATGATAAAAATAATAACTCAGTAGAAATGAGCATGGCTGAGGAGGAGAATGCATTTTTTATCACTTAAAGCTTTTGCTCTTATTCTTTCTAACTCTTTATAATGCTATTATGAAAAAAGTTTCTTTTTGCAATAGATACCTTCATTGAACTGTGACAGATTGGACATTCTGCCCACTGATGGCCGCCAAAATACTGCCATTCATAAGAACATTTTCCATAGGTGCATTTAATCCAAATGCCTTGTCTTGGTCCTTTTATCCAATTATCTTGCAAAGGCTTTCTCGCTCGGCGAGCTGAGCGCGGGGCTCTCTTTCCCTTATATTCCAATAAAAATTATTGTGCTACCTAAAATATAGAGATTATTGTTTCATTATATATGATAGAAAACAATACCGCTCAACGTACTAATCAAATTGTAATACATAGAATTAATCTACACTGACAGAGAGGGAGAGACAGATCCAGAGACATCATACGTCTTTGAGCAAATTATTACAGACTTATTTTATATTTAATCAATCTTTGTTGCATATTGTCACCGCAAACTTTTTGTAGCAAATTTCTTTTCATCCTTAATAGTTGGGAAAACGACAATTTACTATCGATATAGGTAATGAGCAGATTCCAGTTGAGGGACAGGTACATAAAAACGTAGCAATAAAATATTTAATGAAAAGACGGAGGTCTTTGCTTATGACCAAAGACCCAAATAAGATCGAATCATTATTTTCAAGTTTACCCCAAACTATAAAAATAATCGGAAAGCAGGTCACTCGATCTTATAAAGTGAAATGGCAAAGGGAAGGTACAGAAGACTTTCATGGGTCACGTTTTATATTTATGCTCAATACTGAAGAAAATGAAGAAAAAACATAGCTAACCTTCGTAACCTATTAGATCTTGTTCAAAGACTGTTTCTAACTACTTGCCGTTACTACTATTGTTGTAAGAGCTGCAAGTCTATCATTAACTGTGCATCCATGGATATGATTACCATAAGCAGATTAAAACCAATTAAGTATTTATATAGATATGATAGATACAACATCAATTATGGTTATTATTTCTAAATATAAGAACTCTGGTTGACTGCTAAATAATGATACTCAATATGTTATTCATAGTACATTGTCCTAAGTAAAATATATTATATGAGCAACTGGCTTTGCATCTAACATTCTGGGTTGGTATCAAAGCTAATTTCAATAATTATGGAAAAACTCTGTGTTATTGATTGGTTAAAAACACCTTCCTATTATGAAACTTAATGTTCCATTGTTTTGGTTCAAAATAGATTATAGCCCCCATTAAAAAGGACAACGCCATCTGAATTATAATAATAAGGATTTCAATTGTTTTTACCGAATCATTATCTTATATATGATCGGATAGACTAAGAATGTGGTTCTTTCATTATACCTAAATAATATGTACTTGACGACTAATTTATACAACCAGCATTTTGGAGATGGAAATTCAGGATTTACTGTAATAGATTGTGTAAACAGTTTTATTTTTTCAGTGTCATTTAAAAACATTTGAATAGTATTAATTTCGTTATTGTTGGAGAATTCAGTATTGCACATGAATTAGGAACGAAAGGCACGGCTGCCACAGATATCGAAATTTATGATAGAAAAATATCAGACTATATTTTTACTTGGACATTGCCAATCAAATTTCCAGACAAAATTCAATCTCTAATGCAGGCCGTAAACATTGCAGAATACGCTATACTAAATGTCACAAAACTTGACAAACATTTAGGAGAAGAAATTATTGCTTTGGATTATGTTAATTTTAAGGATGGATTCATTTTGCATTCACATGAAATCGATGAAATTAAACTAAAAATGTTAATCAAATCTACCTCAATTGCTGAATTTAAGTTTCTTGAAAACATTGATCAATTAAAACAAGAAATACGCAAATTAACACCTCAACATACTGAAGGACCTGTTATGATTGAGATAGATCATGCTTTTGATGTTAAGGGCGTGGGAACAGTAATACTCGGCATGATAAAACGAGGAACAGTCAAAGTGCATGATCAGTTGAAAATTATGCCTATTGCAAAAGATGTTGTGGTTAAATCAATACAGATGCATGATGATACCGTAATAGAATCTCAGAGTCCTGCAAGAGTAGGGCTTGCAATAAAAGGTACGCATGCTAGTAATATAAATAGAGGGGATATAATATGCCCCCAGAATACAGTAGAAGTATCGTCAGAGAAAGTCTACGCAAAATTCACAAAGAGTGCCTTTTCTAAAGATGATATTACTGAAAATCAAATATATCTGATATCTATTGGATTACAAATTAAACCTGCAAAAATAAAATTAATCGGACAAATGATTGAAATTATACCTGAAAAACCCATTGTATATTTACATAGACAGACATGTGTAGTTTTAAAGCCTGATAGTTTGGGAACTAGAATAATCGGTAAAGCAGTCTTTCAATAAAAAGCCTTATCAAAAAGAACTCGCTAGAATACAAGGTATTGCAATTAAAGATGTCTGTTGCTATGACGATTACGAATATTCTTATTATCCATCCTTTTACATTAATACAGTCGTTTAATTTCGAGGACTCCTAAGATGAAAACAGCAATTAATAAATGCTGTAGGTTTCCTCGGCATTTTCATCCTGAAAAGAGAGGAATTCGAATCTTTGGAATCGCTGAAAGCTTCAACAAATCTAATTTGACATCAACTCTTGGAGGAGTTGTAATGCGGCGTGATCTGATAATAGACGGAATAGTCTTTGGCACTTCTACATTGAAAGGCGACGATTCAACGAAAAACATTCATTGTATGTTTAGATCCTTGGAAAGAGATGATATTAATTGTATATTGTTAGATGGACTCATTATTAGCATGTATAATATCATTGACGGCAAACAACTAAATACTATAACAGGGCTTCCAGTGATTGCAATTACATTCGAAGATTCAGCAGGTCTTGAAGAGCATATAAGACATCATTTCTTGGAAAAATCAGAGATGAAACTTGAGCAGTATCGTAAACTAGGTAACAGAGACAAGGTGAGATTAAAAACTGACAAATTGCTCTATATCCGATACTGGGGTTTGTCGTTAAAAGGAGCATTGAATACACTTAATGCTTTTACGCTACAAGGATCGATACCAGAGCCTATTAGAGTAGCAAAACTCTTGGCAAGGGCTCATAAAGATAGTATTTAATTGCTTCAATAAGCTATTCTGATAATCATAAAATCTGTTTACCTAATTTCTTCAAAGCTTCATAAAAACTATGCAAGTATGATGTAATTATTTTTATATCTAATGATGGATTGAATCTGTGAATAGGAGCATTATTCTAATAGCACAATTTAAGGTAAAAACATAATACAAAATGGGTTTCATGGTCAGTATGAAATTATGACTTATTATGAGTTATAGCGTAGAAAATAATAATAATAATATCGATGGATATTATCATTCGACTGGTATTATTGCTTGATGAACCAAGAAGTCACCTTCCATTATTGTCAGAAAAGTCCGTGTGCGTGTCCTTGTAGTAGACTCGTATTCACGTCCACCTAATTAATCTTGACATCTTGTAATTGTATTAATTGGTTTTCCTTTATCTGGCTTTACTATTACTTTTCTGGCCCGTCAATAAATGATTTTTCATCTGACTCGTTCATAAAGAATGTGTAACTCAGAAACGTCTCCATCATTATATTCATCGTTTCATATGTAAAATTATATACCCTTATTGTCTCTAAACAGATACGAATATTGTAGTAGATTTCGCTATTTGTCTATATAATTTTCTAGCAATCATTGTTTATAGATAAATCAACCTAAATTAAGTAGAAAGTATTTGCTGATTAAGCCTAGCCAATATCAATCATTTTGTCTTCTTTATATCCTTGTACCTGTTTCTTATTGTTACTTCTGTCACGCCTGCCGCATCTGCAATATCCATTTGAGTTACAGTTTCACCCGTATTTAATGAAGACATATAAATGACTGAGCCTGCAAGTCCCATAGGATCTTTTCCAGCAGATGCACCACTTTTGATAATATCATGCATAATATTCATTGCTTGACGTTTCGTCTTCTCGCTTAATTTTGCCTTGTTTGCAACTTTAACAACACACTTCATTGGGTCAATCATGGGAACTTTGAGATCAAGTTCTAATACTAGCAGTCTAAAGGTTCTTGCAAGTTCTTTGTGTTTTATATTGTTAAGGTCAGCGATATCGTCTAAGGTTCTTGACATTCCCATTTCTCTACATGCTATGTATGCAGCCGCAGCTAATACGGAAGATATTGTCCGTCCTCGTACCAATCCTCTTTCTTGAACTTTTCTATAGATATAAGCCGTCTTTTCTATCACCGAATCCGGTAATCCAAGTTTATCCTTTAGTCTGCCAAGTTCACTAAAGGCTTGTCTAAGATTTCTATCAGTAGAAGTATGAGCTTGTGTTCTAAAGTCCCATGTCCTTAATCTTTCCATGGTAGTACGCATAGCTGCATCTAAAACTTGTCCACTAGCATCCTTATTTGCTCTTCCAATTATTGTTGCAAGTCCTTTATCATGTCTAGCTAGAGAGGTAGGCATTCCTGTTCTACTTCTGCTATTGTT
>Ga0126310_10000146_pt1 | contig 20699 bp, 19 predicted proteins | sample Plot60_FD_92540 | JGI IMG/M metagenome (GOLD analysis project Ga0126310, IMG submission 92540) | Serpentine soil microbial communities from UC McLaughlin Reserve, CA, USA - Plot60 | ecosystem: Environmental > Terrestrial > Soil > Grasslands | place: USA: UC McLaughlin Reserve, Lake County... | reverse complement strand
GACCAGACAGGCATGGTGATACCGGAGAACCATTTGCTTATTCAATCGATGGTATTTAGGCGATCAAGAGATGAGGCACTTAGGAAAGCTGACAATCTATTTCAAATGAGCAAGAGGCGCGCGATATTAGAAGAGGAATTTAAATGATATTTTTATCCGAGCTTTGAATTGTATTTCCCCCCATCTTCATTAATTAGAGAAGACCTAAGATGGGGTTCTGTTGTGTATTTACTTGCAAATCATTCCAAAAAGTCGCAGACACAAAGACAGAACGGTTCAAATAGTGTTTTGATCCATAGCATGTTGACTAGCCTAAATGCAATCAAGTAAGGAATGCGCCCTATGTGCAACTATACTACCCATGGAGAGCGAGATTAACATTTGCAACGAATGCATTAAATGTGCAGACTGCTGTGTCGGCCTTGAAAAGTTAAAGGAATAAAAAGCTATTCAACCATTTTCAGCGTATCAGTCGTTGTCACAATCCCGATAACATTGCCCTTCTCGCTTACCAAGATACACTTGGCAAATCTTACGAGTGGAACAAGTGCTTTGGCTGGCGTCGACACATCGACTATAGGAGGTGGCGGTTCGATCACTTGGAAAACGTGCATATTCCTGAGATCCTTCTCATTTTTTTCCAGCATCACCTTGGCAAGTCCATCCTCTGTAAGTATCCCTACAACCTGGGAAGAGTCAAAAACCGGTATCTGGCTTATTGAGTTGACACGCATAACATCTATTGCCTTGTGAAGCTTTTCGTCCTTTTGTACTGAAATTGGCCAGCGGCTGCAAATATCTCCAGCCTTCATAGAGCTGCGGCCTTCAAGTGAGCTTAGCACTTCAAAGATCTTCCGAGCAGTTTCATAGCTCGGTTTGCATCTTCCGGATTCAATTTGATTTATCATCGACGTACTGATTCCTGTCAAAGCGGCGAGCTTTCTCTGGGTTATTCCCAATCTTACTCTGGCCTGCTTGATGTATTCGAGCCTTGGTAGCATCATTTCCGACCGCCTAGTTTCCTAGTCCTCGCACTTATAAGCTACCGGAGGAGTTGAAGCCTTATATTATGTGCGGACAAATTTTTGTTGTTACAATACTCAATGGCAAATGATGGCAACAGCAAGTGGGATTCAGTAAAACGGTACAAGCTGACTAAGATGATAAACGAACTGTCAAGTATATCTGGACACGGAACGGAACTTGTCACTGTTTACATTCCACCTCGTCGCCAAGTATTTGAAGTTATTTCACAACTTCGCAACGAAGCCGGCACCGCTTCAAACATCAAGTCAGACCTCACTAGAACCCATGTGCAAGATGCACTTAGTAGAACCATTGAGCAACTGAAATTGTTCAAGGAAACACCTGATAATGGACTTGTAATATTTTGTGGCGCAATCCCAAATGAAAAAGGAATTGGCAAAGAAAAAATTGAGATATATCCTGTGCTACCGCCAAAGCCGGTCCAAATCAGCCTTTATCGATGTGACGATCACTTTTGGACCGACCACCTAAAGGAAATGATGAAAGACGACAAGGTAATTGGAATACTATCGATAGACACTCAGGAGACGGGCATTGGTATACTTACCGGGGATCACTGGGAAGTTATTGACTCGCTTACTTCCGGCGTAGCTGGCAAACACCGTCAGGGTGGCCAGTCTGCAAGAAGGTTTGAAAGGTTGAGGGAAAATGAATTAAATGAATATTACCATAGAGTGGGAGAGCATGTCAAGCAAGTCTTTTTAGATCAATATAGTGTAAAGGGCACAATTGTGGGAGGCCCTGGGCCAACGAAGGAGAATTTTCTAAAAGAAGAGTATCTTGACTACCGGCTGCAGAAGAGCGTTATAGCAACTCTTGACACCTCCTATTCTGGTGGAGAAGGCGTCCGCGAGCTAATAGAAAAGGCGCAAAAAGAGGGTATTTTGCAGGAATTTCGGGTAATGGAAGAAAAACAGCTGATCAAAAAATTCATGACTGAAGTGCATTCTGGCCGTGGACTTGGAATATATGGTATTCATGATGTAGTCAAGGCGCTAGAAAGGGGTATTGCAGATCTAGTTTTAGTAACTGACGATATCATGTACTCCAAGCTTGAGATTAGATGCAAGGCCTGCAAGAATATCGAGACAATAATAGTAGATAGGTCGCAAGTCATCGCTACTAGGCAGGAATGGCTTTCGAGACCGTGCCCGGCATGCTCTGCTACTGACCTCGAAGTTACTGACAAAGATATAGTCGACTACCTTAACGAGCTTGCCATAAAGACCGGGTGCAGGCTTGAAGTGATTTCTGGCAAGACGGAAGAAGGAGCGCAGCTCGCCAGCCTTGGCAAGATAGGCGCGGTCTTGCGTTACAAGCCTACGTAGCCTCGCATGAGCATTCCGGAACGTCCTTGAAGCAGCCGGTGCACACGACAAACGTGTTACAACCAAGAGCCGTGCAAGCCTCAAATGATCTTGAGTCCCTGCCGCAACTGCATTTTTGCATTGATTTTCCTAAGCTCAGAGAAGAATATATCTATATTGCGGAGGCCCAAATAAGATGTGTAATAATCCATAGTTTCTTGGAATTCTATTATTTATCACCAATACACAACTCTAGGCGCAATTGAGAAAAAGTCCTTCTTTGTCGCATGAGAGATAGCCATTGCCAATCGCTTGTAAGAAGGGCCATTACCATTACGTTATTTCGCGCACGATATACCAAGCAACGCGCTTTAAGCCTCGGATGGGAGGAATAACAAATAACTACTGTCCACCGATCAAAGTGAATTGACATGTACCCCTTTACTTATGACTCTGCTCAATTTTGTCACGATCAAACCGTCGACCACTTATTAATTAACCTGGCAAGCAAACGTATGTATGCAATTTCACGATATCAGAATAAATCAGTGTAATAATTATGTACCTTGACAAGTATTAAATAAAGGTATGAAAGTAACAGCTCTTGAAAAAATGGCTGCTCAAATGAAGGTTCATCCCTCATTTTTCAAGGAATTCGCTACTAAAACCTGGGTTTCCCCAACAGAGATTATAAAGGAGCTTGTAGAGAACGCCTTTGATGAGGACGCAACAAAGGTTCTTGTCACCGTCCTAAGCAATGGTTCTATTGCTATTGAAGATGACGCAGGAATGGATCAGAATGGAATGGAAAAATTTCTGCTTTTGGGTTCGCCCCATAAAAAGACCGAATCCATTTCACCTAGGCTGAAAAGAATTAGAACAGGCAGATACGGCACAGGCAGACTAGCATTCCTGACATCATTTGAGACTATGAGAATAAGAACAAGGCGTAAGACTTACACGAAAGCGCTTACCATCAATGCAGGTGTGCTTGAAAGACTGTATACGGGTAATGCCAAGCTCGATGATCTAAAAGAGGCTCCGCTTAGGCGAGACGGAACAGAACTAGTCATGACTGGGGCCAAAACTCAACTGGATCTATTCAAAATAACAAAAGAGATCCGAAGGCTAGCAGTCCTGAGGCAACCACTATTTGAAGTATATATCAAAACTGCCGAGAAATTCAAAGAATGGAATTTTGATGGTTCCCAGATTATAAAGGCCCCTGAAATTCAAGGCCACAGGATACCCGTCAACCTTGACAACGGCAAATTAACCGGAGAAATCATTATTGCTAAGAGACCACTGTCAGATGATGAGCGGGGAATCGCTGTGATGGTTGGAAACCATATTGTGACGCGCAGCAACTTTGGCTTTGAAACAAAGCTGAACCGCGTAACAGGCTTTGTAAGATGCGATAGCCTGACCACTAGATTTGCTGACAAGTCTGCAATCATTGAGGATAGCGAATATGCCAAATTCAATCAGCTCATGAAAACCTTTGTCATTGATAGAGTCATTCCAGGGCTGACTGAATATGAGGACGTACTGATAACTCGCGAAGAATCGAGGATTTATCGCGAAATTGATAAGATACTTGGACAAGCTATGATCGAAAATCTAGAACTTGAAGAGGAAGTACAAGGGTACGAACTGGTGCAAATAAAAGAAAGTGTGAGGGCTGCGCAAGATGAGGAACATGATAAGCATCCACATAAAGTGCGTTCTGATGACAACCGCCAAATCGCAGACTATGACGAGATCTCCCCCTCCCCTCTTGAGAGTTCAGAAATTTCCAAGGCAGATGCTACCCGCCCACATGCTGTCACAGAACCGTATGCTTCAAGTAGTCTATCTGACGTGACTGAAGGGATGGCTGTAGAGGTCGTCAATGAAACACAGGTCGACGGCACCATGATTAAAACAAGGAATGTACGTAAGCCAATACTGAAGAAGACGTTTGCACTCAAGAGGATAGGCTACAAAGTGATCCCCTATGAAGATGAAAGTGATTCGCGATACAGCTTTATTACCGAGAATATTGTGTTTGTAAATAAGGCCAATCCAACTTATAGGGCGGAAGCCACAAGAGGAGATGAGTTCCTTATGAGGCATGTCATAAGCATTGTCGCTGAGGCAGTTGCGCAGGCAAAACACCCGGAAGGCAAGGAGGCGCTTGGGTTACAGAACAGGCTTGTCGCTGAGGCCATCCGAATACACGACACCAATGTAACAAAACCTTAGCCGCAGTAAAAGCATAATCTGCTTTCGCAATTTTTTGTCTTTCCAATAGAAACGACTAAATCTAACTGGAACAGCGATGTACATCGCATATGGCGTTTGAATTCATGCCGGGCGCGACAGTAGTAGGTATATCCTACAATGATGGTGTTTTACTAGCAGCAGAGAAGAGAGTTTCTTTTGGGAACTTTGTAGTGAACAAGCACATTAAAAAGACATTCCCAGTAACGGACCACGTTGGCGCCGCATGCGCCGGCATGGTCGCTGACATGCAGGTACTTGTAAGGCAAGTCGAGGCGTTGGCTAAGATCCGTAAATTGGAGACAAGACGTGACGTTCCTCCAAACTCGATAGCGAAGTTAATGTCTGTTATCATGTTTGAGAGAAGATACTTCCCACTGCTAACACAGGTCATTGTGGGCGGTATCAACGAAAAACCCGAAATCTACACCCTTGACCCTCTTGGTTCAGTACTTCCTGATGATTATGCTGCAGTAGGTACAGGAGCAGAAGGGGCACTTGGTATCATGGATGCAGAATTTAAGCCAAATATGTCTGAAGAGAGAGTTAGAGAATTGGCTACACGGGCTATCAGGTCTGCGATCCAACGTGATACTGCAAGTGGAGATGGGATCGACATATTGTATATAACGAGAACTGGGTACAGGGAAGAAGCAATAAAACCTTCCTAATGCCTATATTTTCTTGTAGGCTTCCCAGATTTTGTCGCTAATATAGTGAATGGTGTCTATGACATAGCCCTTGGTCATTGCTTTTGCTACTTCGCTATCTTCAAGAGCAAGTCCGACAGCAAGCGCCTTTCCGTGCGTCTGATCCTTTACTACTACAATCTCTCCTTTTTTGAAGGAGTCAAAATTGATTATACCGGGTCGCAACACCTTAGCGCCGTTGCAAACAAATTTCACTGCGCCATTGTCTATTGTCACTGAAGGAAAGCGCTGCAAATCTTCCTGCTTGCCAAGGAAGGGCACTATTAAGCCCCGTACTTGGGCTGCAACCATCTTGTCTGCACTCAACAGGCACTTCTCTCGCTCGATTTCATATACCTTGATATTCTTAACCTTTGGAAGAATGCCTTCCGGCCATGCAGAAGCAAGCCTATCGAAAAGTTTTGCGGTTTCACTCTTTGATAATAGGAATATCTTCAGCGCGATCATAATATCGCTGTACAAACGATAATTAATCTGTTACATTAACGCTCAATGCTTCTCCCTCGGCTTCACTTTAGCGGCTTTCTAAGGTTTGATCTTATCAACACAACTGTTACCGAGAACACATCTTGCAAAGGAGCTCTTGCTCGATGTCTAGTGGCCAGAAAAATTGTTGTTTGAAAGGAGTTTTCATGCTCAAGGCAGTAAGCAAGGAGAGAATCTATTCTGGAATGGTATGTAGTCCGATCATCTATAAAGAGCTGTGAGCAATACCGGGAAGCAGAATCACATTGCGTGCTTGTAAAGCCTACGCATTAGTATGTGTTATCTCTTGCCAGCATTCCAGGCAGTACTCACCGTTGATTTGGAATATTTCTGCAGGCTTGACTTGACACTCTATACATTGGTACGATTCGGCATCTGCAATTCCTTTTATTTTTTTGACTGATTTGTTGAAAATTTGCATCTTTGAGATACAGAAATTATTTGCTTAGTTGCAATATTTATATGTTTTTTGATATGCTAAGGTGAAGGATGCTACTTTACTAGCATTAACAAGCCAATACGTAATATAAATCGAGAGAAGTCTAAGAGGAGTAACTTATAGAATTATGATTATATTATAGGTTCTATATTTTAGGGAAGCGACTGAGGATGTATGTATTTAATCCTTTATCTTGCACTATCCTAGTGGTTCCCTTTGTCTGTTACTAGAATTGCTACTTTCAGTCTTATGAAACGACGGGACGATATTACGATCCACTCCTTATACGATCCTTGAACGCTATTTGCGATATGTTTGTCCAGGTACTCCATCAAAATTTCAATCATATTTATTAAAAATATTCTCCTATAAGATATGGCTCCTTTAGCTGCCTTGCACATTCGTCCTGCTTTTCAGGGGTTTGCTAGGGACCCAATTATGGTGAAGCTATTTCTTCCACATAGGAGTTAAAGCTCTTCAGCTAAATGTTGCGTCTCTTATCTCTATCAGATCACGTAACATAGCACTTGCAGTTTCCATCCCTCCGGCACCTCTTCCGATTATCGTCTGCTGTCCGGAGTGCTCCGAAGAAAATGTAACAGCATTGAGGGTGCCGTTGACACATATTGGATCTGTCTTGGCAACTTCTGTTGGAGCGACATAAAGTCGTCTGCTGTCGCATACCGCTAGCAATTTGACTGCATTGCCCCGTTCGGCTGCATTTTTCACATCTGACAACCTGACATTGACTATGCCATTGCGCTTGATATCCTTCATGGTTACCTTCATTCCCATAACCCAATTAGCCATAATAACGAGTTTTGCAGCCGCGTCAAACCCGTCGACATCAAGCGAGGGGTTGGACTCTGCATAGCCTTTTTCTTTGGCATCCTTCATTGCGGCCTCATACGTCCGTCCTTCCTCCATCTTGGTCAATATGTAATTTGTCGTGCCATTCAGTATTCCGTGGAATGAAATTATTCTATCTCCTTTTAGGCAGCGTTTAGCAAATTCCAAAATAGGCGTTCCGCCGCCAACCGTCCCGCTGAATCGTAACATAACGCCATTGTAATTGGCAAGCTCGATAAGTGAGGGAAAAGCAAGGGCAAGTGGTCCCTTGTTAACACAGATGACATGCTTATGACTTCTCATTGCCGCTATAATGTGGGAGGTCGCTGGCTCACCGTCTTTGAGATTTGTGGGAGTGCATTCAAGCATCACCTCAGCATCCATCTTCTCAATGACTTGCAGGGAATCAAATTTGGTGCTATCTTTCTCGTAAGCACCTACAGTTCCTTTGGTTTTCTTTGCCTCAAGAAGCCTCTTGAGATCGAGGCCCCTTGGCGCTATCGCTGATCCGCTGTTGTCGACACATGCTACAATACGGGGCTTCATGCCATGCTGACTGTATAGATCTGCTGACCGAGAGAGAAGTAACTTGGCGAAACTCTGCCCAACTACCCCGAACCCTACAATTACTATACGCAATACAGATACTGCTGTTCAAGATGGTGGGGGACTAATAAAACTATAAGTTTATGAAAATTATACTACATATTTTAAATCGTTCTGAACATGAGATTATGTAATGCAAAGACAAACGAAAATCCAAAACGAAGGTCTATTCCTTAATTCCGTTGGTTCCCAATTTAGCGTAATTGTCAATCCGTTGTCCACGATATTATCGTAAACATAAAAGGCGGCGTGACTAGATGACAAACACTATCAATTAGCAGCATTAGAGGCTAATAAAAATATTTGATAATGAGAAAAGCTAACATTTGATTACGAACGATCTCCTAGGCAGCCAAAAATATTATTCTTGGCTGCCTCTCATTGCTTCATTTCGTACAAGTTTGTCTAAGATCTACTGACCCTATGTAGATCGATTCTATGTTATATCCGCTATAAATTACTAAAATAGTCTTAGAAATGACCGGTTTACCTATTGGCCATAACAAGAAGAGCTTCCCAAACGATTTTTACCCTGCTAGCTTTTGTTAGGCATACAAAGGGATACAACACCATTGTTAGACAATATTACTACACTAGCATTTCTCATCGCTGTTGGGCTTAGCGCTGGAACCTTGGGTTCCATGCTTGGGGTGGGGGGCGGTATAATAATGGTGCCGGCTCTTACATTTTTGAACCTACCACCAACACAGGCGGCAAGCACAAGCCTTATTGCAGTCATGTCAACAAGTGTATCATCTACCATAGAGTATTCTAGGCAAAAGAGGATTGACTACGTCCTTGGTCTAGAGATGGCTGCCTCCGCGATACCCGGTGGCGTACTTGGCGCTATCCTGTCTCAATACTTACTAGAAGATACATTCAAACTGTTTTTTGGGATATTGCTAATACTCACCGGCCTTTACATTGTATATAAAAACTCAGTCCTAAAAGATCTCCAAGCCAAAAGGCGTTCGCTGCCTTTGCAGGTTGCAGTGTTTGCTGCTTCATTTGGTGCAGGCATAATATCAAGCCTGTTTGGCGTGGGAGGTGGGATAGTATTTGTACCAGCTATGCTGCTTTTAGTTGGCCTGACAATGCACAGAGCGGTGCCAACGTCACAATTGACGCTGATGATGACAGCTATTGCTGGCGTCTTTACACATTCGGTTTTGGGACACCCTGATTACCTCCAGGCAGCTGTCTTATCTGCAGGTGCCTTTGCTGGTGCTCAGATAGGAGCAAGGTTAACGCGCATGACTAAGGACATGCTACTACAACGATTATTGGCAATTATACTGATGGCAGTAGCCATCACGTTCATTTTAGATGGGCTAAGTTTAAGGTATTGATTAGGAACGTGCCATATACAGCTATTTTGACAATCAGCTAGCTTTTAAGCAAAAAATCTAACCAAGATTTTCCATTCAGTTGAGAAATGGCACTATTTCCTTGCTTCGTCAATATAGAATATCGCCTCATTTCTCTTAAGAGCAGCAGCGCCTGACGCGAGATTTAATGCGGCGTTGCAAAGTTTGCCATTTTCTGGTTCTAAACCTTCGCTATTCCCTGCAAGCACTAAATACAGCCTTATACTCGAGCCAAGTACATCACTCAGCTCTTGGTTTACAGTTGCAGTGTATGGCCGAAGCGCGCCGCGGAAAACGTCTGCCCTTGCCCTCAATAAACCAGATATCTTTTTACCAACAGGTGCATCAGGGCCTACTATGACAATAGCACCTTTAGAATCTCTGAATTTTACAGGGTCTTGAATTGAGCCCTCTGGGCCCATAGCGTTCACAGCTTCTTTTGTTATCAGTCCAGGGATGTAAATGAAGTTATCAACCAACGCATCCCATTGTTTCCTCAAAAGTGAGCTCAGCGGTATATTGTAGTCATAGTCCCCTGTGAAGTGAATGATTGAATCAATCCTGCTCGATCTTTTCTTCGCAGCATTAAGGATGCGATGAACGCTTTCTTCATCTAGCATATCGATCGTATGGTTGTGATACTCACGATATTGGGTCATGTCTTGATGGTTGTGTGCAAGCACGATTACATCCTTGGCCCCAGCTTCATGTGCTAGTCTTGCAAGCTCCTTAACCCTTTCAGTGTCCTTCTTTGCTGGCGAGCTGGTCGTAATAACTATAACTTTTCCTTTGACATCGGGCTGTGCTAAGCCATCAACTGCCGTGCCAACTATTGGTTTGACAGGATAGAATACCCGGTCATTTGGAATGATTCTGCCGTTTATTAACCTACTAATATTGTCGTCGCATAAATTCATGACCATGTCTGCTACCTCTTCCTGCTTCAAGAATTCCCCGTCTACTATCATCTTGCTCGTATTGCTTTGTATCTTTTCGGCAATCTCTTGCATCTTCGCTAGAGCGCCTGCGACAATCTCTGACAATTTGTTGACATTCTCCTCTGTTGACGTCTGACCACGAGATACAGAGATCTCAGTTGCAACTTGTGAAACGCCTTTTGCTACTACATCGGCAGGTTCACCTAGTAGCGGAAGTGCGCCAGCAGTAACCTTTTCAATCTCAAGAGAGCTGAGTCCGGGATAGCCTCCAATGCGTAGAAATTCTGCGGCAGCCTTTGGGTATACCGTCTTGTAAATCCTATCTGAGTGAACAGGTCCAGGGTTTGTTGCAATCGATCGTATGTCTCGTTCTACAAGCTCCCATGCTAGTGCTTCTGCAAGACGATTCTTGGCACCCTGTGCAGCGGTGTAGGGTGTCCTAAATCTATATGGCCGCTGCTCATAGCGGTTTTCCTCTGTGAAAAAAGTTGCAATTGTGATTACCTTAGAGCCTCTTTTCATCGCACTCAGGGCGCTCACAGATGTCCAGTATGTGCCTGTAAGATGAATGGCTACGGCCTCACGGAACTCCTTTACGCTTGCATTGGTAAATGCCTTGACAGGGCCTGACACACCAGCATTGTTTACTATTATATCGACTCCCCCAAACTGCTTTCGGATACTTTCAAACATAGAATTAATTCCGGCCTCTTCGGCAACGTCTACACCTGGAAAAACGCCCAACCTACCAGAAGAACCCAAAGAAGCAATTATTTCCTCTAAGATGCCTGCCGTCTGATCGAGCGGCTCTTTTCTCCTGCCCATGATGACAATATTGGCGCCGTTCTCGGCAAACTTTCTGGCTATTGCCTGTCCGATACCAGTTCCACTGCCTGTGATAACTACGGTTTTATCCGCAAATTTTAACCGAGACTTGGAGGATACTTGCTTTTCCACAAAATTGCCACTTAGCTATGATTATTAAAGTTAACTTGCTCTATCTCGAAAAGTTATCAATACCTCTACAGAAAACAGGAACGAGATCTAGTCTTTTTTCTGAACTATATTCTTAATGTGTACGGCTATCCTGTCTGCAATTTCGAACATAGCCGGATCGAATGCAAGATTCTCCTCATGAGCCCACCTGCCATAGATTCTGATATGGTCATCTTGCGGGTCAATCGTTATCTCGCCTACTTTCAGCATGACTTCTTTGAGCATGCCTGTGAGAGTACCGTCCGCCTGTAAAACCCGCGCGAAATTGTCATCTCCTGTCCACCTGACATCGATTATGCGCTTGCTATGGAAATATCCCTTTGTTATCGGCTTACATCTTGCTAAAAATTTGTCGTTATCGCTACTTTTTATCTGCAGTATATAGTGGACGTGATAATATTGCAGAGGACCGTATGGCAACGGAATTGGATCTATATTCGGCATGCTCTTAATTCCTCTGCAGTAACTGGACAAAGTCAATGTTTTTGCCTTTAATCTTCACCAAGCCCTTGTTCGTGACGAATTTAGGTGACATTGAGAACGTCTGACTGTAATACTGTTTACGTTCAATGGGGTGCGAGCCAAGCGGAAGTGCTTCACAGTCAATCTGGCTTTGCTTCATTTCTCCTGCCATCTTCTCGTGCGCAGACAGTTTCTTTACTATGACGGGATCGATATCTCCATGGTCATGTTCCTGTTTGTCTGATTTAGCCTGGGTAAAATGAGTAGTTTTGTGCTCCACAAAGCGCATACAATTGCGCAGCCACAAATAAATTTATTCTATGCCCTTCCCATATAGCGTCCGACACCTGATTTCTCAAGCTTTCTTGCTTTTTTGAGCACGTTGCTCTCCAGCTCGCGCTTGTATTTTTCTACACTCATTGCAATGTTTGGATATTTTGTTCCTAGTATTTGGCACGCAAGTATGCCAGCATTCTTAGCTCCGTTTATGGCTACAGTGGCGACAGGCACGCCGGGAGGCATCTGAGCAATGGAAAGAAGTGAGTCAAGCCCATCAAGGCTCTTTGTCTTGATGGGAACACCAATTACGGGTACAGTTGTTAGTGAAGCCACCATGCCCGGAAGATGAGCTGCTCCGCCTGCACCTGCGATGATTATTTCGAGGCCTCTTTTCTTGGCAGTTGTGGCGTAGCGAACCATCCTCTTTGTTGTCCTGTGTGCAGACACGATTGTGATTTCGTTAGCCACTCCAAATGAATCCAAGGTTTCCTTTGCTTCATTCATTACGGGAAGATCCGAATCGCTTCCCATTATGATACCAACTAAAGGACCACTCATTCCGGTATTTCCTTGGTCATATTGACAGTTAGTTCAAATCCTGTTCTAGCATTTGCAGCTCGCATAAGCGCTTCCTCTACTGTCCTGCCAGTTGCAGTAAAGTGACCGAGCTTGCGTCCCGGCTTAGATGTTTTCTTGCCGTACACATAAAGTTTAACACCTGGAACACTTAAGAGCCGTCTGAGGCCCTTGATTGTATAGGACCCAGTCGAATGTTCATTTCCAAGTATGTTAACCATGACTGCTGGACAAAGTAATTCAGGCTTGCTCAATGGTAGGTCAAGCACAGCCCTCAGGTGCTGCTCAAATTGCGACACCGAGCAGGCTTCATTAGTATAGTGCCCGGAATTATGCGGCCTTGGGGCAATTTCATTTATCAAGACATCCCCCTTTTTTGTAACAAACATCTCTATTCCAAATATTCCTGCCCCTTTTAATACCTCCATAGTCATCTCCGCTATACTTTTTGCCTTTAACTCGACCTCTTGATTGATCCCTGCTGGCACTATCGATGTGTCCAAGATGCCATTTTTATGGATGTTTTCTGCAACGGGAAACGACGCTACCTCTCCGCTAGGGTTACGGGCGACCATTATTGATATCTCTTTTGTAAAAGGTACAAACTTTTCGACCATTAGCTCCTTTTCAGAAAAATAGTTGAAAGCGTCGCGTACTTGTTCACGTGAGGTTATTAGAAAATTGCCACGACCATCGTACGAGTTCTCACATGCCTTAAGCATTACAGGAAAGCCAAAGTTATCGCACAATTGGTACAGATGATCTTCTGATCTAACGCGCTCAAAATCTGCGACATCAATTTTATGCTGCCTCAGGAAGGACTTTTGTCTAAACTTATTCTGCACAATATGAAGAGTTTCTGGTGCCGGCCGGACTGGGTAAGTTCTTGCTTCAAGATCCTTTAGGGCCGTAGAATTCGCAAGCTCTATCTCATAGGTTAGAACATCGCTTTTTTCTGCTAATCGCATTATTGCGCGTTCATCTTTGAAATCAGCCACTATCTGCTCGTCCGCAATACCTGAAGCCGGGCATCCTTCCGTCGGATCCAGAACAATGACCTTAAGTGACATCCGCCTCGCTTCATGGGCAATCATCTTTCCAAGCTGACCTCCCCCTATAATGCCAACACGTATTGGTCTTTTTATGGCAAGAAGGTCGCTATTCATCATATATGGCGGGATAAGATGATTAGTAGCACCGTTAAATGTCTTTCAATCACGACAGATAGATTTTTTATTGCATACAAATCAAGCCAATGCAATCATGAGGTTAATGCGCAGCGGAAAGGTCAAGGACATATACGAGCTTGACAGTGGGAATATTCTGTTTCATTTCTCAGATCGCATCTCTGCTTTTGATGTCAAGATGGCGACGTCGATTCCAAAAAAGGGCGAGGTTCTATGCAAATTCGCAGAGTTCTGGTTCGATAAACTTGAAACTCCCCACCATATGCTGAAAGTAGTGGCCAAGGATAAGATGGAGGTCAAAAAATTACAGATGATACCTCTCGAATGTGTGGTAAGAGGATACTTTTACGGCAGCCTTGTCGAACGGTACAAAGAACGCTTGGGCAAAGAGCTTCCTTCAGATTTCAGGCCAGTTTTGGGATTGAAACTGCCTGAGCCAATATTCGATCCTACCACAAAATCGGAGGAGCATGATAGGCCTATCAATCGTCACATAGTAATATCTTTAGGTATTTTGTCTGACAACGATTATGACTGTCTTGAGAGGACATCAATATCCCTTTACAAGAAAATGAGCGCGATCGTTGATAGAGCGGGATTTATCATAGCAGACGTTAAGTTCGAATTCGGCCTAGACGAAAAAGGCAATATACTCCTTGGAGACTCGCTTGGACCCGATGAATACCGACTATGGCTCAAAGCTGCATACCAATCGGGCAAAATTCAGGATAGCTATGACAAACAGCTATTGCGTGACTGGCTTATTAAAATTGGATTTAAGGATAAAATAGAGAGGCTTGCAAAGGAAGGCATAAAACCAGAACCCCCTCAAATCAGCTCATCGGTGGTTAATGACCTGAGCAGGCGCTACATCTTTGCCTATGAGCTAATAAGCGGCCGCAGGCTATAGGTCCATTTTAGGACCAGTTTTAACCATTTTTTTGCGGGTATGGAAGGTTGAAAGGAGACTTATTCAGCTAAAGTTAGTTAGTTAGGAGCAAACTTTGTATATATTATTTTGATACTTATTAGATTGTTACCATACTCTTCATAACATTATTCCTCTAATCGTAATTTTTGTGTGAAATACACATTGACAACATATCAAGTATAATAAACCTATCATAGTTAAAACTCTTAACAACTAAGGCAAAAGGAACTGATAACAGGCTTTTTACTACATTGTGTGCTCTTTTCCTGTCGTCTACATGGTTGTAACACTTTTTGAGAATGAGGTCAGGATGAAAGGAGTAACCACACTAGGATATCAATCAGCTCATGCGCTAAATGATCCTGTCAGGTTAAAGATCCTAGAGATCTTAAGTCATAAGCAAATGACTACAGAAGAAGTCTCCAAGATACTTCGACGCGCTGGTCATAAAAAAGCTACAACTACTATCAGGCATCATCTTGACACTCTCAAGAATGCCGGCTTGATTGAAGTCACCAAGATGGTAGAAGTGAGGGGTACTGTCGCAAAATATTATATGCCAACTCTGCGTGCCTTCAGCTATAATGTGCCAAACCTTGAAAAACAATCTAGGCTCATAGAAGACACCAGTTCAAGGTTGCTGAAAGTTCTAAAGAGCATATTTCAAGACGAAAAATTCGTTACAGAGATTAATAATAGAAAGGATACCTGCAACCTTTGCAAATGTGACCACTACAGGGAATACGTTGCACTTGAAGTACTAAACAATGCTTTGGCTAAGACCCTCCAAAGTAAAGAATATGCAAGAATGATCGGAGGAAAAAATCAGCCCAAGAAGTGAGATCATTCAAGTGTGATTCTGAATATCCCCTTTGTCTCTTGGTCCTGCAGCATGTTTACCAGTTTCCTTGGCAAGTCTGAAGACGCCTTATCGCACAGAACAGACATAGTTCGTGGGCATACAAAACTCGTCTTGCGTATCACTATGTCATGTGCATTTAACATACTGAGGCGCTCGTCACCCATGCCTAATATAAGGAATGATTCATCTCGAACCATTATCTCCATTCTGACTATTGATGAGTTTGATTTTAGCCTATGCTTAAATGATTCGTCCAAATCAGCGCAGGCCTTGTTGGCTTTTACCCCTACTATGCAGTCACCCCTAGGTGTCAGGTGCTCATCCTTCGTTATTTCAATAGTCTTAGCATGAAGCGATCGAATATTTGGGTGGCCGTAAAACGTCACCTCATCCTGAATCATCGCGGTTCCTGCCACGATACGTTATTAAAATCATGCAAGAGTGCATTTGCTTTAGACTGTTCCCTCATAGGTAGGCTTAAATGGAGCATTACAAAAAAATTAGATCGAATTGTTACCAGCAGCAGCGGGCTATGACCGAGCCATTACAGTATTTTCTCCAGATGGAAGGCTTTACCAGGTAGAATATGCAATTGAAACCGTCAGACGTGGAACACTTGCAATAGGTGTTAAAAATACGGACGGAGTAATCCTTGCAGTAGAGGAAAAAACAAGAAAGCTCCAGATATCAAATGTGACCCAAAAAATCTTTCAAGTCGACGATCACATAGGTGTAGCCGCGGCGGGATACATTCCTGACGCGCGCACTCAAGTTGACCATGCAAGGTTCTTTGCACAGAGTAACAGGCTGATATACGATGAGCCCGTAGATGTTGAAGGTGTTGCTAAGAACCTTGCAGATATGGCTCAGCAATTTACACAGTATGCAGGTGTCAGACCATTTGGCGTTGCTTTGATACTTGCAGGTGTTGATAAGAATGGTTCTGCCCTTTATCTGACAGACCCAAGCGGCACATATATCGGCTATGACGCCGTCGCGATCGGTGCAGGGAGCGATCAAGTGACTGAATTCCTAGAAAAAAGCTACAAGCCGGAGATTGGTCTTGAAGAAGGCGCAGCTCTTGCTATTGAATCGATATATCTCGTTAGTGAGGAAAAGACAAGCACTCGGCACTTGAAGATGGCGATAATAGATACCAAGGCCAGGACAATGCGAAAGGCTGAAGAGGATGAAATTCAAAGATATGCAGAAACTGCTAGAGACAGGGCCTCAAAGCGCGGGGCATGATAAAACCAATTTATACAGATCCTGCTAAACTGGGTTAACAATGGTAGCGACAATAGGCACGAAAGCTCCAAACCTGGAGGTTTCGACCTGGGTACAGGGAAAACCAACAAACATAGACAAGGAGAGAGGCAATGTCGTTCTAGTTGAAGTGTTTCAGGTCAATTGCCCTGGCTGCTTCCTTTACAGTATGCCTGAAGTAATTGATATTTACAGAAGATATAGAGATAAGGGCCTCACGGTTGTGGGTCTTGCAACTGCCTTTGAGGATTTCGACAAGAACAATCTTGAGAACCTTCAAAAGTTAGTCAGTACCGGCGAAATCGTGGGAGAGACATATCGTGCATTCAGTAACATTGGCCAGGTAAGAGATGGCAACAAGTTACCCTACAAAATACCTTTTTCCGTTGCTATGGACATGCTAGTCAAGCATTCCGGCCCACTGACCCAGAACAACGTCATGGACTTTATCGAAGCGAACATACCTAGCTTTCGGTCATATGCTGAAAAAGATAGAGAGGTATTGATTGAGCGTGTAAAACAATACCTAAAATCAAAGGAGTGTTCGGCGAAGACTTTTGACGAATATGCTTTACGCGGCACTCCATCCACCGTACTTGTCGACAGAAAAGGAGTTTTGAGGGGAACTTACTTTGGATCAAATGGCTTTTTGGAAGGTGCAGTTGAAGAGCTGATAGGAGAGTAATGCCTGATCTTTGGATCACAATACCAGACTCGTCACTTTCAGATGAGCAGACAAAGCGCGATAAAAGCATAAAAATAGCACAATTTGCCCGTGCTTGTTCAATTTTTAGAGTCACAAGGGTATACATCTATCATGATTCTCTATCTGACTTTGAAAAAGATGACCCGCATTTGCTCAAGACAATACTCCGCTATCTTGACACACCACAGTACCTCCGAAAAATGCTATTTCCTATGATGCATCAGCTCCAATACGCAGGCATATTACACCCGATTAAGGCGCCCCACCATAGGGTACTCGAAGACATCAAGAAAGTGAAAGCAGGTGACGTCCGCACAGGTGTTATCGTCAAGGTTAAGGGTCAGCTATTTGTTGAAGTAGGCCTAGGATCTCTTGTGCCCTTTGTAGGTGAGGGTCTTGAAGGCAAGAAAGTGAATGTCAAGCTCACCTCATCGTATCCAAACCTCAAGGCTATACAAGCAATAGAGCAAGACATTCTTGATTATTGGGGCTACGAAGTAAAAGATGTTGCTTCAATTTCGAAGCTTCTTGCAAGCTTGGATAAAACCGCCATAATCGTTACGTCGAGAAAGGGGCGTTACTTCAAAAACATTGAAGCCGGGCTTGCTGAAGATGCCAAAATTGTTCAGAACATTCTGGTTGCGTTTGGAGCGCCCAAGCATGGCCTTCATGAGATCCTTGCTAAGGAAGGTGCCAGCATCAAGCCCTACGAATATGTTGTAAACATGTTTCCAAATCAAGGCACTGAAACTGTAAGACTGGAAGAAGCAGTACTTGGAACTCTAGCCATATTGAATAGCACATTACAGTTAACTGGACATTCGGCCCGGCTTAAATAACATCTTGGAAGAAATACTATAACAGACCAACTTATCATGAAGCCACATTGAGTAGTTGCCGAAGCCACTTCGTCCGATTACTCAAGAATCGATTCTAGATTCAGTTATAAGCTTGTGGTAGACTGCAATTGAACCCTGCATGCCTCAAAATGTACTTCATGTTCTAGCATACCTGAACCAACATGATAAATCAAACTGCAAACTGCAATGGTCAACTCAAACATGCTCGAGCCTTTTAGCACTCAGGAGGAAGGTGGTCGGTGTGAAATACATCAATTCAGATTTCACATTTCTAGTGAAATGCCACAAAAGACCATCTCCAGTGCTTTACCGTTATTTCGTTTCATAAGTGGTTCTGTCTATCTAGGATAGCCCAGCCATCCTCATTGTTTCCTCTTGTTCGGTCACAGGCAAGAGATTCGATCAACCAAACTAACCTGTGTAGGAAGAGATGTTAGAATAAGTATCAATTCATGAAATATATCTTCTCATTCCATAGGAACATATACAAGATAGCAAAACTAACATGGTATCAGGTTTTATTATAAAAAGAGTATCTTCTACATAGAAATCCTACTGTAACTGATAAATTTAATACTGGTCCTAAATGAGTTATTAGTAATATGTCTGCTTCCAGCATTGGTCCGACTACTGACAGCGGCGACAGAGCTAATCCCCGGGCAAGGATAGCCCGGCCTTTTGTATGCCCTTTATGTGGCAAAGTCTTCAAGTCTGACAATGAGCTTAATTTGCACAAGAGTTTAGATCATAAGCCGTAAAAATTCGTTCTGATATATGAGGGCTACTCGTTGCCTACAATAGCAGCGTGTATATGTGCATGCGTGCACGCTTGCGCATTAACCGTGTCACGCTATACCTCAATGCGACAATCTGACAATACACATTCTGAATATTAACCTGTCAAATTTTTATGTTTTTACGCATTCTTAATATCGTCTACTTGGGGTCAAATGACTTATTAAAGGGAGAGGCAGTTTGGTGCAGTAACAATGGGTCATCGTAAGTATAGTGCTCCAAGAAGGGGTAGCATTGCTTTTAGACCAAGAGCAAGAGCTAAGAGTCTGGAGGCGAGGGTGAGAACTTGGCCCCAGCTCGCAGCCGAAAAGAGCTCTCTTTTAGGTTTTGCAGGTTTCAAAGTTGGCGGCATTCATATCTTGACAGTCGACGATAGGGAGAAGACTCCAAATTTTGGCAAGCAGTTGTTGAACCCTGCAACTGTAATTGCGACTCCGCCGATCAGGATTCTCGGTATTCGCGGCTACAGACACGATCTTTACGGTCAACACGCTGTATTTGATGTTTATACGAAGGACGTGCCAAGAGAGCTGTCGCGCAAATTTGACGCGAAGGGTACTGATGATGGATTTTCAAAGGCAGAATCCCTACTCAATAGTGCAAGTGTTGTGATGGCGGTTGTTGCAGTATCTCCAAATTCAATTGGCCTTGCACAAAAAGTACCTTTCGTTTTTGAAGTGGCAGTTTCCGGCAAGGACGCTAGGTCGCAATATAATTATGTAAAAAGCATTCTGGGAAAGGAAATAAAAATAGCTGATGTTTTTCAAATTGGACAGAATATCGATGTTTTTGGCATAACCCGTGGCAAAGGAATAGAAGGTCCAATTACTAGGTTTGGTGTTAAGAGAAAACAACACAAATCAAGAAAAAGTGTCCGCGCTGTCGGTACATTGGGTCCAATCTCACCCGCGGTAGTCATGTATACTGTCGCTAGGCAGGGTCAGAGGGGATTCCATCAGAGAACTGAATACAACAAGCGCATACTGATAATCTCAAACACGGACAAGGATGCACAGAATTCAATAAATCCCCCAGGCGGCTTTAAACACTTTGGGCTAGTTAGAGGCGACTACATTGTAGTAAGAGGCTCAGTCCCAGGCGTTCCAAAGCGGTTGGTAAAGATGAGGCAGCCAATACGCAGTGTGTCGAAGAAGGTGCTTGAGCCAAAGATCTTGGAGGTAGTTATTAGATGAAAGCCAAAGTTATTGGACTGGATGGCACAGAATCTGGTGAGATGGAACTACCTGTAGTTTTTGATACACCATACCGACCTGAAGTGATTCATAAAGTATACGTGAACGTCCTCTCGCATTCGTATCAAAGACAGGGACGATATCCAGCAGCTGGCGAGATGGTCAGTGCTGAGTCCCGCAACACAGGGCTTGGGATTGCCCGCCTTGCAAGGGCTCGAGGAGAAGGCTTTCCTAGGGCAGGCCAGGCGGCAGGTGTTGCTGGTGTAAGACACGGACGAGTTGCCCACCCGCCAGAGTCTTGGAAAATGATTTACAAGAAAATCAACCATAAGGAAAAACAGCTTGGGCTTTGTTCTGCAATAGCAGTTACAGCCAAAAAGGAGATGGTACAACGACGTGGCCACAAGTTAGGTAATGAGGTCAAACTTCCTCTAGTTGTTTCAAACGACATCGAATCAATAGCAAAAACCAAAGATCTGAAGAATGCGCTTATTCGTCTCGGGCTGGGAGATGACATTGCTCGGGCAAGTCTGGTGCGAAAGGCAAGATCAGGAACCCCAAGGCGCAGGGGAAGG
>Ga0126310_10000144_pt1 | contig 20803 bp, 22 predicted proteins | sample Plot60_FD_92540 | JGI IMG/M metagenome (GOLD analysis project Ga0126310, IMG submission 92540) | Serpentine soil microbial communities from UC McLaughlin Reserve, CA, USA - Plot60 | ecosystem: Environmental > Terrestrial > Soil > Grasslands | place: USA: UC McLaughlin Reserve, Lake County... | reverse complement strand
CTTATCTCGTTGATCGTGGTCTCTGGTGGAATCTTTCTTATCTCGTTGATCGTGGTCTCTGGTGGAATCTTTCTTATCTCGTTGATCGTGGTCTCTGGTGGAATCTTTCTTATCTCGTTGATCCTTTTTATCACTCGATGCCTGTGCATCATTGAAGTGCGCACCAATTGAGATGGTTCCAGCGATTAATAAAACAGCTAGAAAAACCGCTTGTATTTCAGACTTGTGCATTAACCAAACTTTAAAGCTATAATATATCTAAGGTATGAAGCATTATAATAGATCTATGGCAGTTGTTTTTCTAATAGATTTTTTATTGGATAGCAGGTTCGTACAAAAGATATTATTTATTGTAATAAACTATTTTTTACTATTTTTGTTTATTGATCCATAGAAAATTTTTTTTTGTGTTGTCTCTAGAGTGAATTATAGGAATTAATATTGAATTTAAAAACATTGATTTACTTAGTTCAATAAACTTATATAACTAATTGAGATATTGTCTCAAGTCGAAATCTAATGGCAAAAGGAGCAAAAAGGGGTCGTGTGCGAGATAAATGGAAAGATAAAAAATGGATAATAGTCAATGCACCAATAGCTTTTGGTGGAAACCCTATTAATTATCTTCCAATAACTGATATAGATAATTCAAAAGGAAGAATTATAGAGAATACATTATATGATATTTATAAACAGGATCCAAATCAACATCAAATTAAGGTATTCCTTCAAATAGATAAACTTACTACTGCTACTGCTAGCACGATATTTGTTGGTCATGAATATGCTAAAGAGTACTTGAGGAGCCTTATAAGGCGAGGGAGTTCAATGATAAATTTCATTAAGAATTATACAACATCAGACGGTTACACTTTTCGTTTATCAATTGTTATATTCACTCAACGAAGAGTAAATACATCTGCAAAACATGAACTTCGATCATTAATTAACAAGATGTTAAATGAAAAAATAATACAGCTAAATCTTGATCAATTTATTCAGGAAGTTACATTAGGAGGACTTAGTAAGGAATTATTAGTTGAATCAAAGCGAATTACATTTATTAGACATTTAGGAATCAAAAAATCTAAATTGATTTCCACACCAGAATCTAGATCAATATTTGAAGCCAAACAAATAGAGGCTCCCTCCCCCATTCCTGTATAGAAATTTGCAAACATCAATACATTTGGATTCAAATGAACAAATCTTTTTTAATATTCTTATTCGGAATAGTATATTCGTAATAGTCTAGTAAAATAGAATAGGAAATCAGTAGTCACAATATAATATATATAAAAGAAATTGGAACCTCATCATCAAACTGGAGTACTTCAATTTTTGAGTTCTACTATCGATATAGTAGTACATGCTACGGAGGATAAAAATATAATAACTAATTCTCTTTTATCTTCACTTGAAATTTCTCATGTTGATAAATTTAAAGAGATTGAATTCGAAGGGCATTGGGGGAATAAAATATTAAGATTAACGGCTGAAATTAAACAAAAAGATGCTCAAACTTTAATAAAAAAAATTTTAATGTCATTATCATTTATTGATAAAGAAAATTTGATTAATAATCTAGAAAAATATATCGATGAAAAGGGAAATCTACATTTGAGATTAGATAAACAAAGAATATGTAAGCATAAAATTTCTCTCTCAGAAAGTGAAGGAGTAAAAATTAAATTTAAAATTAATAAAAATCCCATTATCCTAAACAAAAAAAGTGGAAAAGTACATGATGAGATTTATTTTTTATACAGGAGGTTACTGCTCTCTTTCGAAAAATAGATTTATGCTTTAACCTTCCACCACAAGAATGTTCTAAATGGAAAAAAATTCATAATTTAGATATCATAGGATTTGATAATGCGAAAGAGTATTTCACAGAGAGTGAACAAACATATCCCCTGAATGATGCTTTTGTCTTACGATTTAAACACAAACCAAAAAAGTTGCCTTTATTTAAGTATATAGTAATTCTTAATGAATCTGAAACGAAAATAACGTCTAAAATACCGTTTTTTGATGTATTTAGCATGAATAGTTGGAATACGTATAAAATAATGTTAAAACAATTAAAAAAACTAAATAGAAAAAATATTGGAATAGAAATAAAAATAAAAGAAATCAGACATTGTAACTCTTATGAAGTTGGAAAATGGATAAAATCAATAAAAGAAATTAATAAGTTTTGTAAATTAACAGACAATCAATTAATAATTTCTAGCGGAGCAGAAACTAATTATGAAACTATTTCTGGAAATACCTTTGACTCATTACTTAGAATATTCGATATTGAGCCTATTAAATATTGGAACGAACTAGAAAAATGGATTGAAACTAAAAGTCGAGTTTATTATGGTACTTCGTAGGAAAGATAAACATCGCTATTTATTATTATATGTAAATGATGAAGTATCTTCACATTTAAAAGACACTAGTAATAAAGATATAAAGTCCATTACAATAATAAGACGACGTTTTTCTGAACTATTTGGAACAATTGCATTAGAAAAAGCTAGTATTAGGGTTATTTTCGAAAATAATATGTGTCTTCCACCTTTTCAAATTATAAAATGCAAATTAGAGAGCATGGATAATGTCTTATGTGCAATAGCTTTATCTTATCCCCCACTCACGACTATCAAAATATCGGGGACAATAAAAAAATTAACCTCATCAGTTCCTATACAAACATGAAGAATCAATTTAACTAAGAAAAATTGTAGTTTCAATGAGCAAATATGAATAATTTGCCAACAATTCGCATCAATACTAATTTTTTAGAATAGATCAATAACTAATATTTGAAATGTAAAGTACTTAATTTAGGTTAGTTAAATATTATATTTTCTATTTAGTATTTACTGAGTTATTTCCAAAAAATGGAAGGAAAAAAAAGACATACAAATTTGTTAGAACATTTATAGGAAAAATTAAAATAAAAATTTATTTAATATCTATAATTCACTTGAAAACATTATTTTGTAAGATTTCACTTCTTTCTTTATTCATTTTAATTTCTCTTACGATTCAGTTAAATAATATTTTTATTGATCAACATGCGTTCGGAGAGGTTTACTATGCTGAAAACTCAAAGGATAACGATGATGATGAAGATGATGAAGATGAAAACTCAAAGGATAACGATGATGATGAAGATGATGAAGATGAAAACTCAAAGGATAACGATGATGATGAAGATGATGAAGATGAGACAGATCATATTACTGATACAAAGAAAAATATGCCAATTGCCCAATTGGATTCAAAATTTGACAAGTTTGGGATAGAAAAAATATATCCTACAAAAAATGGTGGAGAAGAATGGTTTATGAATATGAATAATATTTATGAGGATAAACAATTCTATCCTTTTGGCGAATCAGATTCAAAATACGCTAATTCTAATTTAATAATTACTAAAAACGATGATTTATCTTGGAAAATTAAATCAAAAAATAATTTAGCTAAAGTAAGAATGAATGTATATACCTCTGATGGATACCATCCTGAAGCTATTAAAACTCTCGATCAATCAGAATTGGCAGACCAAGGCTATATGCAATCCGAAAAAGATTGGAAAAATGTTGAGATAACAGGTTATATAAAATTAAATAATAATAATATTCCCATAGATGAAGGAAGATTTACTTGGTACAACAGAGGAGGACATCATACTGAAGGAGAACCATGTGAAGGAGTTGCTTATAAAGGAGATATATTTTTTTCAGGAGATAATAGATTTGCTAAGGAACAATGGCATGTGAGTTATTTTTTTACTGAAATTGAAGACAATTTAAATTCAATTAAAGATAAATGGATTGGTTATAAATTTATAGTTTATAATCTGGAAAAGCAATCAGATTCATCAAAGACTATAGTAAAAATGGAAAGTTGGATAGATTATAATAATGATGGAAAATGGTTAAAGATCAATGAATACACAGATAAAGGAAAATGGGGAGACTCAGGTAAAAAATGTGATGGTAAAAGAGATCAAATAATCTCTTGGGGTGGACCAATCGCTACATTTCGTTGGGATAAGGCTGATGATGTAGATTTTAAAAATTTTAGTGTAAGAGAGATTCAACCTCCTTAAATCACTAATTTTGATATTTGACGAATTAGGATTCGTATTTTCTGACATGAATTGATGACATAAAGAATTTAAAATCTAAAAAGATAATTTATTTAAGGTTGTAATTATGATTGTAAAATGCGTTTTGGGTAGAATCTGCAGAATTAATACCTATAAACTTAATATCGTAAAATATTTCAAATACATAAATTTTTAACATACATATGATATATTTTTCATGGGAATGAAGTAATATGCTGCTCCAGTCTGAGTTTAATACAATGAGGAACTCGCGACGAACTGACCCACAATCACTTTTATCTGTTTAATTTGCACAAAATAAAATATTTTATACTATTAAAATAAATAATAACTATTAATATGGAATTAGAATATTCATATCCTTTATATCGACCCCCGTCTGAAGCAAATTCTTTAATTTTTCAGGTAACATTGGGTTGTTCATTCAATCAATGCTCCTATTGTGACATGTATAGAAGTAAAACATACTCAGAAAGACCTTGGGAAGAGATCCAAATGGAAATAGATATGACTTCTAAATTGTATCCTGCCACTAAAAGGATTTTTCTCGCCGATGGTGATGCAATAAATCTTTCAACAGATAGATTGGTCAAAATATTAGAATATATAAATAAAAAATTTCCTTCATTAGAAAGGGTATCTTCTTATGCTATGCCTAAAAATTTATTACAGAAATCTAATACAGAATTAAGCACGTTAAGGACTGCTGGCCTGAAAATGTTGTATGTGGGTATAGAAAGCGGTAGTGATAAAGTCTTAAAAAAGATTACAAAAGGGGCAACATATAAAACAATTGTTGAAAGCTGTAAAAAAGCAAAAGAAACTAATTATGTTCTTTCATGTATGATCATTCTAGGTTTAGGAGGTAAAAAATATAGCTATGAGCATATTCAAGAAACAGCTAAGATTATTAGCGAAGTTTCTCCTGATTATATAGGAGCATTAAACCTTCACTTAGATGACAGCCTTTATAATGAATTTATGACTAAGTTCAAAGAACCTTTTGAATTTTTAGATGATTTACAGATCCTAAATGAACTAGAATTACTTATATCCAAAATAAACCCATCTTCTTCTGTAATATTCAGAGCTAATCATGCTTCAAATGTATATTCAATTAAGGGAACTCTTCCCCAGGATAAAGTGAATATGTTAGGATTAGTTAGTCAATTGAAAAAACATCCAGATATGCTCAAACCAAAAATATTAAGAAGATTCTAAATATATTATTTGCCCTTACCTTTATACGAAAGCCTAATTATTTTTAATTTTGAGTCTCATTGGTTATTTTGTTTGAATCTTAAAATTGCACCTATTTTTCCTAAACTTGCTAATTGTGCACCCTCTTCTGTTTTTCCTGATATAACTTCTAATTTAGAACCGCTCATTAATGATAATTCTTCTAAATATTCAATAATATCTTGTTCTAATAATTCTAAATCTTGGCTTCCACAGGATTGACAATTACTTGATGTGGATGCTTGTTTTAAGGACATTAATTCATTCCTTTCAATAAATTTTTCTTGGATGTTTTGACACTTGTTACATTTAATTTCTACCCTAAGAATAGTGATATCATCATTTACAATTACCAAATCGGCAAAACCATTTTTTAATGAATTGATAACATCATAAATTCCATATATCCCTAGGCCTTTGCCTGAATATACCTCGCTGATGAACCGTTTCACTATTTTTTTTTCTTCCATCAATCTATAATCAGCCATGATTCCTTGATCATTAACCTTGTCTATGAGCTCTCTGACACCTTCACTTCCAGAATAAGAGGAATCTAAAACAGCAATAACATTATTTTGCAATCTATAGTCAAGATATTCTTCTCGAATAAAACCTTCTTTGGTGGGACCTGGTCCTCCAATAATTAATCCTTTAACATCATATTCATCAATGAAGATTTTTTGCGCATAATCTGCAACTCTGCGATAATATTCATTCAATTCGTTATCTCTTAATCTTTCAAATCTACGGGCAGATTGACCTCCTTGTCTGTGTTTTCCCGCCACACCAGAAGTCAATGATTCAACCACCTCCCATCTGTCTCCGGTAAGTATACCAAAACCCGCTTCTTGAGTATCTAATGACAATATACCTATTACTTTGTCATCCTTCATCATGTCCTTCAAATGTTCGATCCAAAAATGGTCGTCACATCGATAAAGATTAATTTGTACCGCTTTTGGAGGCACTACGGAATAGATCTCGATCTTTTCTGTTCCTATGCCTTTTCCGGTAGGGATAGCACCACAAAAGATAACGAGGCCATTTTCTGGAGGTTCTTTATACAACTTAAGGTGTTCGACAGTTCTACTTAATGCATCTTGTACGTGATTTCTAGTTAAATCCGATTTTATATTAGAAGCAGTTCCTGCTTCATTTTTTAATTGAGAGACAATATCATAAATTGGTCGTCGTGGAGGAATATAAACGGTAACAAGCTCCGTTCCATGACCTGTAATATTCCCTAGTTTATTAATCATTTTATTTAATTTATAACGTTTAACTGAATCCCATTTACTTTCTTTATCATTAGAAAAAGACATTAATAGAAATCTTTTTTCTCATAAAGACTATTTTATTGTTATTATAAATCGTAAAATAACATTTATCAATTTACATCAAAATTTTCTAACTTGATTATCATAGCTCTGTATTATAATTCTATTTTGGATTATTATAATTTAAAATTTATAGATTATAAATGTCATGTAATATAATCTTAGTAATGCTTCCCAGTTTAGAATACATTAAACAAACAAGACAAAAGTTAGGAATTACTCAAAGAAGACTTGCATCCTTAACAGGGATTAGTACATCAATGATCAATCAGATCGAGACTGGAAGATGTAAGCCTAGTTATGATACCGCCAAAAAAATTTTTGAAGTATTAAGCACTTTAGAAGGTAAATCAGCAAAAAAAGCAGGAGATATTTGTAGTAAAAAAATAATATTTGCGCAAAAAGAGGATATACTTTATAGCGTACTTGAGAAAATGAGGCTTAATTTTGTCAGTCAAGTCCCAGTGTTTGAGGGTCAAAAAATTATAGGAATTGTATCAGAAGATAATTTAGCAAAGAAAATGGTAGAGAATGATGAAAAAAATATCAAAAATATGACAATTGATAATGTTATGGAGCCTTCTCCTCCTCTTGTCGACTCGGTTACTCCTGCAAAGGCTCTCGTCCCGCTAATAAGATTTGCCAAATGTATACTCGTTACTGAAAAAGGAAATGTAACAGGGATAATAACTACAACCGATATATTGAAAATGTTAGAATGATAGTCATTTTTAATCAAGAATTACAACTTTTCTAGACCAATACAACAATCTGCACAATCTATGCATTCCTTACATAAATTTACTTCTGTGGATTCTACAAATACTGTTCCACATAGAACACACTCCTTCTTCCTCATTATACGTTAGAAAAGCATATAACATATTTAAATTCTACCGAATATTATTTGATGCATGTTGATAGTTAACACAAAGAATAAAGCGTTATTGTACTCATATGTCTGAATAAAGTAGAGTTATTACCAGAACTGTACTAATTGTATAGTTTCTCTAATGTAAATTTTTTACGATAATTTGGTTAAAAGGGAATAAGCTCAATTGTTGTAGGAATGTACATTGTGATGAATATTTTTGTTCTGTTAGATAAAAAAAGTTGGATAGGAGGTGTACTAATTTCAATCTAGTAAATGCTATAGTTCAGAGTCTTATGACGTAATAAATCATCTATCATTTGAGTATGAATGTTTGAATATAATACTCCTCCTGCCTGTTTCGATAAGCTATGCCATTTCAGGTCTTGAAAATGTTTTACAAAAATAAAATAGCAAGGTCTAAACAAAGAATTCGTTAAGGGAATTAATAAGTACAGTTTCAAACCAGAGCGGTTATCAGAGTCAGATTGTCAGTTATGTGAATGGATTTTTAAAGCTCGATCTCCAACATTTACTGCATTATCATAGTGAGTAATAGGATTGTTATAGGTGTCTCTTGTTCCATATTCGGATGGATCTCTAATTAAATAATCATTATACACTTTAACATTGTCATTATTAAATTTTTTTTTATCCATCTTTTCTCCATATATTATAATTGCATTTTGTGATAAATCCTGAGAAATCAAAATTAACTCTATTAGAATTGTCAAGAAAAAAAAAACTACATAAAATTTGTGATCAAACACGATACAATTTCTGCTTTACAATATATTTACAATATGATTATATATAATACTAGATTCTACTAAAATTTTCTAACTTTAAATATATCAAGTAAAATTGAAAAAATATTTGTCTTCACGATGATTTTTAATGTGTATCAAATTCTATCCCTATTTAATAAAATTTGATTGGCATAAGTTTTGTTACAATAATTTTATTTGATTTTTACAATATTTTTTTTGCATTAAAAATCTCTTTAAGATAGTATTCACTATTATTGCCATTCTGCTCTAGTGGCTTCTCTTAGCCCAAGCCGAAGTAGATGTAGATGTTATTATGGAGTGAATAGCAGATGGGGATAACATAAGACGAGGAAGGGTAGATGATAAGAATGATTGTCGGATTGGATAGAAGAGAGGGATCGAAATAAAAGAAATGAAAAGATACAGTAATCAAGAAATTCATAATCTAGATAGGGGGTCAGAAGAAAATGACTGAAAAATTGGAAATGAAAATTTTCATTTCATCATCACTGAAACTAAAAAATTCTAAAAAAAAAAAGAAATTTCAGATTTTTACAACTATTATTAAAATTACTTAAATAAAATTGCTTTTTTACATACAAATATAACAGAAATGTTTGAATTCTATTTTATAGAAGTAAGCTTATTTTATGTCCTAGTATGTATTACATATGATTTTTGGTAATAAAGATTTATTAAGAATGAGAACAATATGATATTATGTGTGGAATAGGCGGACTAATCAGTAAAAATTCTACTGATATTTTATCTCTTACTAAAACAATGATGATGTCTATGAACAAAAGAGGTCCAGATGGAACAGGATTATTCATCGATAAGAAACTTTATCAGTACGAATCCCCAGAAAAAATAAATTGTAATAATTCCAATTCTAATACTAAACTAACTTTAGGTCACATACGCCTTGCTATAGTGGGGGATAAAACCCACATTCAACCAATTCAGAGTTGCGATAGAAAATTGGTCATGGAACACAACGGAGAGATTTACAACTATAAACAGCTTAAAAAAAGACTACAAAATGATCACACTTTTGTGTCAAATACTGATAGTGAAATCGTAATACATTTACTCGAACACTATTATAAAGAAAATGGATTTTCTAATCTTTTAGATGCAATTAAGAAAACTGTAGCTGATATAGATGGAATCTATGCTATTGCTATAAAAGATCAAGATGAAGATAAAATTTATTTAGTTCGGGATAGATTGGGTATAAGACCATTGTATTATGGTCAGAATAATAATATTATAGGTTTTGCTTCCGAGCGAAAAGGTCTATGGCAAATAGGTATTAGAGAGCCTACATTCTCATTGTTGCCTGGACACTGTGTAATTCTCTCGGATAAAATTTCTTCGCCTATTAAAATAGCAGAACCATCTGTAAACTACTCTAACAAACCTACGCTTACTAATCTTGAGGATGCACTATCTGCTTATAAGAAAGCTTTATACAATTCAATAAAAAAGAGGTCTCAAGATCTTTCTAGAATTGGAATAATCTTTTCTGGTGGAATAGATAGCGTTTTAGTCGCTAAAATTACTAAGGAACTTGTTCCTAATGTTACTTGTTACACTAGTGGCATAGCGGGTTCAGATGATATAAAATTTTCAAAGGTTATTGCAGACCAGTTAGATTTAGATCTCAAAATTAATGAATTGAATATAAAAGATATCGAAAACATGTTGCCAAACATCCTAAACATAATTGAAACCACCAATAGTACACAAGCAGAAGTTTCTATTCCTATTTATGGTGCCTTGAAATTAGCTGCAAAAGATGGCCTTCGTGTTGTTTTCACAGGGCAAGGCGCAGATGAATTATTTGCAGGATATCCATGGTATGCTCAAATCTTTGGAAAATATGGAGCTAAAAAACTGAAAGAGTACATGATACAAGATTTGCTTTTACTCTATAAAGAAACCCTTGAAAGGGAAGACAAATTAGCTATGTCCAATAGTATAGAGATGAGAGAACCATTTTTAGATTCAGATATAGTTAGAACTGCGACCAGTATTGATTTAAATCTCAATTTGACTGATAAAAATGATATTTTTGGAAAACGAGTTCATAGGGAATTGGCTATTCAGGTAGGAATACCAAAACATATTGCATATAGAGAGAAACAGGCTGCCCAGCATGGCGCAGGAATACATGGCATATTATCAAAGATTGCTGAAAAAAATGGATTTAATAAAAAAATGATTACAAAAGAGTATATAGAAAATATTTCAAAAAGAGAAAAACTAGGAAGCTCAGAGAGATATGGTTATCTTTTTGATAATAAAATTTCTTGGAATGCATCTCCATGGGTTCAGTTATACTTGGATAGACTGACCAACTTGACTCAAATTATATGCGAAATAAAAAGATAAGATAATAATCAAAACAATTTCTTAGTAGAATTAAATATTTCATAGAACTTAGTCTTAGGCAGAATAAGTGAATATGAAAAGTGATAGTACCACGTTTAATCTTGCGCTATTAGTAATAGATGTACAAAATGGATTTATGAGTAATGGAGGTTCATACCACCATCTGGGTATGAAAATATCAAACTATCAGCAAATTATCCCAAAGTTAAAAGAATTAATATCTCTATGTAGAAAATATAATGTTCCTGTTTTTTATACACAAGCAGTTAGAGAGTTATCAGGAATTGACCTTCTTACAAGAAGTCACAGAATTCTCCCAAAGGCAAGAGAAGAGAGAATTAAAAAGCGACCGATATGTGTAAGGGGAACCTGGGATGCAAAAATAGTTGATGCCATAAAACCCACTAATAAAGATCATATAGTTATTAAAAGAAGAGATTCTGCTTTTCAAGATACTGAAACAGAAGTATGGTTAAACAGTTTAAAGGTAAATACACTAATCTTTTGTGGCATAGATACGTCTATTTGTGTTGAAACCTCTCTTAGGGACGGTTTTAATAGAGGCTATGATGTTATTCTCATTTCTGATGCTACTGCCTCTTCAAATGTTAGACATTATAAAACAACTATAGAACATGTAAAAGAATATTACGGATTGGTAATGAAGGCCAGAGAAATGGAAAAATTAATGGAAGCGTATAAGAATGGCGGTTATTTAGATAAAATTAAAATTATCAGAGAGAAAAGAAATTTACTAGATCCAGATACCAATTGAGCCAGCCGAAGTTACTTTAATACTATAAAAAATTAATAAGATCACATGATATAATAATATACTTGTATATCTTAAATTAATCAGGTATACTCATTTACATTTTGTCTAAAGCATAGACCATTATTTTATCTGTTTTTATATTATAAAATCCTCTCCTCAATATTTTGTATCTTAATCTAGTACGTTTAATTTCAAAATATTTTTTACTTCTAAAAATACTATTGTTGATATTGGCATTGAGAAGAAAAAGATGTCCGCTCCAAGATTTATTATAATATATTTTATAAAAAAATTTAATGATTTATTTATACATTGTTAAATATTCTATCCTTTTTTGAAGAAATAATTTTGTTAATTTCATCAATAATAGTAAAGAGAAAAGAATTAGACTTCAATTACGTTATCCCTCATAATTCTAATCTTAATAATTCCGCCCTTGTTTATGACAAAGGAGAAAAACAAATTTGATATGTTGAAGTATTACACAATAAAATAAAAAAAAATGTGTTCTAAACCATTATTTAACGTAAAAATTAGTGTTGATGGCCACAGCCACAACCGCCACTATGTCCTGCTCCTTGACTCTCTTTTTCTAAACAAGATGGACATTTAGCCATACCAGTTTCAGACATAAATGTTGTTCCACACGAACTGCATTTTAATTTTTGAATTCCTTCCATGAAATATCTTATTATTTATCCTTATTAAAACTTTGACTATTCAATATGATTCAAAAGAAAGTTTTGATAACCAATTTTGCTGGTCACTCTCTCTTATATTTCTCTAATTATAAAAGTTCATCTCCTACTCCATTGATCAAATAATATTGATTACTAATAACAAAATTTCCCTAGAATGGTAAAAAGGCATTGTATCTCTAAAACTACCAAAATTATAGAGATCGGCTCTATTCCTACCCTTTCGAACAATCTACTTAATAGCACATAACTTAAAATATTTTTATATGGTATAATATTCATTTGAATATCAATAAAAAAGGTATTAGAGTTTTAGCTATTGCTGAGAGCTTTAAAAAACAAAAACCAAATTCTATTTTAACAGGGGTTGTAATGAGAAAGGATTTGGTTATTGACGGCATAATCTTTGGGAAAGCAACAATTGGAGGCAACGATGCGACTCAAAATATAATAGAAATGTATAATAATTTAGAAAGAAATGATATAGGATTTATTTTATTGGACGGCATGATTATAAGCATGTTTAATATCGTTGATGGAGAAACAATATACAATAGTACTGGGATTCCTGTTATTATAATTACCTTTAACACCTCTACAGGAATCGATAATATAATTAAAAAAATTTTTCCTGACAGTTATGAAACTAGAGTAAAACTCATACAAAAACTGGGAAAAAGAGATAAAATATTATTAAAAACTAATAAATTTCTGTTAATAAGAACATGGGGCATAAAATTAGAGGATGCAGTAAGACTTTTAAATTCTTTTTTACTTCAGGGTTCCATACCCGAACCAATAAAATTAGCAAAAATTATATCCAGAGCATATTTAAATACTATTTAAAGCCTAAACTACATTCATTAGTATAAAGAATAATCCTAATTTCTCACCGCTTCAATACATAAGAATTCATCAAAGTAATTGATAAAGATATATTTCATTCCATTATGTTTCTCTGTTAATCAGCGTAATTGGTATCATTACTTTGGTTACTTGAATAAAGTTTCTAATTATTAGTAGAGCTTTTTCACTAATTAGTGTACAATTTTGAGTTTAAACATAATATTTTATTGAAGTGTTACTTTTTCCAATGGAATCTAACAACATGAAGATTAATTGACAAATACTAAAGTATGGCATGTCACTTTTTTATAGCTCTCTATAAGGATTATATAATTTATTGTACTTTCTAACATATGAGTGAACAAACAGGTTTAGACAATACGACGTATGATATTTTATCGGCTCTCGGAAAAGACGCTGATTTTTTATATGATACGATTGATAAATATATTGACGATGCCAAAAAGTCAAATAAGAATGAATTAGTAGACTTATGGAATAGAATCAAAGAAGATAGGTTAAAACATATTAATGATCTTAAAGAAGCATTAGAACGAGAAATCCATAAATAAATTTTTTCAATTTACATTTCTCTCTATCAAATCAATAAAGATTTTATTGAGTTATTCCGAGAGATTTAAAAAATAGCAATAGGGATACTTTTAAGATTCCAAGGTGTAATACAGAACAATTATTACCATATATTTTAATCAATTCAGTGTTGTCTGTTTCTTCACTTTTTATAGCCCCTTGTACTAATTTTCCTCTTGAATATCTCCCTCAGAATACTAGACATGAGGAAAAATCCTAGATTATCTTCATAATTTTCATAATAATTCAACAATATTGAAGCTAAGGTAACATTGCATTATAATTTGCTGATAAAACTTGTATGATATTTAAAACGTAAATAAATAGAATAGTTAGGGTTAATTTTTTCGTTTTCTCAATTCGATAGTATTATTTGGGATATGAGGAAAAATCATTTTTACATCTAAAAATCTTTTTCTTAAGGTTACTACGCTCATTTCTCCTGCAATCGCTACCTGTGATTGACTTATATTTTCTCCCTGTTCTAAACAAGCGGCATAGAGTACAGCAATTGATAATGCAGTTGGATCCTTCCCAGAAGAAAATGGATGTTCTTTTATGTCTGACATCATTTGTATAGCTCTATGGAGTGTTTTTTTACTTATACCCCCTTTATTTGCAATTTTACTGAGATAGCTAGTAGAATCGATCGGTTGAAGTCTGATTTTCAAATTTCGTAATAGTAATCTATAGCATTTACCTGCAAAAACCTTATCTGCGTTAGCGATATCGGCAATTTCATCCAAAGTTCTAGGAATATTCATTTCTCTGCAGGCAACATACACACAAGCAACTACGAATTCTTTAATTGAACGGCCTTTTGTTATTCTTTTTTCCACCACTTTTCTATAATAATAGGCAGATTTTTCTATAAGGGTATCACTTAATGAGAGTTTATCTTTTATCCTTAATAAAACCCCAAAAGCATTTTTCAGATTTCTATGATAGCTCCGATTATTACTAGATATTTTATTCCAATGCCTAATCGTTCGGACCTTAGCCAATTGACTTGTAGTTAATTGACTTCCAAATGCATCTACATTAGATGAAGAAATAGTTGTTGAAAGCCCTTTATCATAGTGGGCTAAGGAGAGAGGCATGCCTACATTCAAGTGATTTTCAATGTTTTTCATAGGTTCCGACTCAATACCTGAAGAATCTAATCGATCTTCCACTATCATTCCACATGAAGTACAAATCATTTCTCCATTTGATGAATCAAATATAATCTGCTCATTATGACAATTCGGACAATACTCTTCACGTTTTTCATGGATGTCTGTTTGTAATACTTTTGGCGTTGTACTCATATTTATGGAACATTCTATTAGTCTTATAAGCAGTATGTTTACAATTTCTCAGGTTTATTTTTTTTAATGCAAAAAAACACAGGAGAACACAACAGAACACAATTATATCACAGATGATTATACATAATAATGCCAAATTCAACTCGTTCATTTCGAGTAGAACAATACGTTTCTAGTATATTAGATGAAGAAGCAGAACGTATGGGAATTTCAGTAAATGCACTAGTTAACATCATCTTAAAACATTATTCTGATTTCAACCGTTTTTTATCAAAGATTGACTTAGTCATACTAAATAGGGAAATATTAACCAAATTTTTGGAACTTATGGAAGATCAAGAAATTTTCAAGATTGCTCTAGAATTAGGAGAAACAATTCCGAAAGACACAATTTTATTTTGGAAAAAAGAGTTGGTCCAACAAAATGTTTTCGAATATTTAGAAAAAATTATTTGTCGATATGGATTATTAGGTACCTATGATGAAATAAACCAAGATGGATGGAAAATTATCGTGATTAGGCATAGGTTAGGAAAAAAAGGTTCCATATTTTTCCATGGATATATAAAATCAATTTTCAATATTGTGGGTTTAGATAACACTATAGAAGTAACAGAGTCATCTGTAAAAGCAAAAATAGTTATGTAAAAGCTAATAATATATTATTCTTAATTATAGATGACAGATTTACTATATTATATATTTAATTCATATTAATAGATCGAATTTATATCTCGGCGAAGCTATTTTGATCTCAAATTTCAACTTACTGATAAGGCATTTTTAGCTCTCTCATATAATAATGAAGATGTTCTCATGCTAGTACCTTTTATTAAGTAAAATTAAGTCCTTAAAATAAAGAAGTCTGATTTAATATTTAATTAAATGATTATAATTGTATAAGTTGTTTTAATTCATACTCCTAAATGTGAGAACCAATTTAAAAACTAGGTATAAATCAAATTGTTTTAGAAATTTGTAAACCTTTTCCAATTTCCATTTTCGATTAATTCATTAAAAAATGAGATATTTTTTATATTACTATGTAAAACATCTTCATTCTGTATAGAATAGGTTACCAAATCATCGACCAAGTGAGCAATAAGAGTGAGATCGTTTTTAAAATCGATATATATTTCTAAATTGTTACCGGACTCACGGTTACTATCATCTATATTTTTTTCCATAATCCTCCATATTCAATAAAATTTTTATCAATTGCATATTAAGAAATACACTATTTTTAAATGGTCTATTAATAAAAAATTATTATCGCACAGTATGCATGAATGTGCTATTTGCTTAGAAGACTTTTAATAGTACATTCTAGAACCTGCAATTTAATCGGTTTAAGTAAAAGGATGATATTCTTGTTGGTAAAGAACTCATCATTTGATAATTCACTTCTAACAGTTTCAAATGCTGTTACTATTATTATAGGAGCATGAGGATATTTTTTGAGTATTTGTTTAGCTGCTTCTAATCCACTGAGTTTTCCAGGAAGATTATAATCCAATATTATCATATTAGGAAAAAAGTTTTCATAATCATATAAGGCTTCATTAGCAGTAGTAGATGTTGCTTCTACAGAAAAGCCTTTATTATTTAGATAGTCCTTGTAAAGAAGGAGAATATCAATTTCATCCTCTATTATCATGATTTTTTTTTTGTCTGTATTTTTTTGATTATATTTGTTTTTCCTCATGACATATAACTACATAAATATTATCTTCAACTTCACAAATAACTCTTTTAATCATTTATACAATAAATTATTTGAAAAGATAATGGAAGCATGATCTTTATATATGAAATTTCTACTGATGTTTACCATTGCCTAGAAACTGCCTTTTTAAAACTTCTTATGGTAATAATTCTAGAAATTTAGAACATTGTTCAAAATTGTAAAATGTTAACACTTTTATTATATTTAACCAGTAAAAGTACAAACTGCTTTAAGGTAGATTAAATAAGTTGCTAAAACGTTCATGATTGTTTAGTTATTGAAGTTTTTGATCAGTCTCGTTTATATAATGCTCTATCTCAACATTTGTTATAGCCTTCTCCTGCTGAACCACATAACCAACATATCTACTTCCTTCAAATATTTTTTTTGATTGGTAATCCCTTCTAACTATTCGAGTTTTTCTTGTTAAATAGAAAAAGTTTTTCAAATTTTCAAGTTTTTGTTGTTAATATGGTATATCATAAAAAATACTTATTCGTATGATTCATTCCGCCGAAATTTTTCATAAATCTTAATCCTAACTTAGCGTTTTATGAGTGATATTCATATTTTAATACAGAAATAGTATTCATGTTCATTAGACACTCTTAACATCTAAAAGTTTTTATAATACAGAGAGAGATGCAATTAAAGAAAAAATTCTACGTAAAATATGTTGGGTTAAGTTTACTAATTCTATAAAAATAATGGAAAATCAAGGAATATTTACTCTTAACTATTTCCATTAAATGGTTCCATTGATTGTTGTGATTTGTCCTCTTATTTCCCCATTGGGATATTCCTTAGTCTGTATATTAAGAAAGGTCTTTGTGTTATTAAATAAATTCACGAGGTCATTGATAGTTTTTCCTTTTAGTGAGCCAGCTAGATCTGCAGACGTGAGTTGACCTTCTACTAAAGTTCCATTCTGAACGTTAAGTGGAGATGAGGATTTCAATAGTGAAGCTATAATTTCCCCATTTTGTCCGAATTCACCTAAATGGATATGAGCAGATTTTATATTATCCAACATTGTAACATTTACTTTAAAATTTAGATGATTGTCCACTAAATCAAACAAAGCTATGCCAGTACTGTTAGTATTAACAGGAGGAACTTCCTCCTTTCCTGTCAAAGGAGTAAAATATTTATTGTTTTCTGATAGGGCAGTGGTAAAAGAAAAGAGAGGTATAATTATTAACATACTCAATAGTAGTAAAATATAGCAATTTTTCATCATGTTTTCATTGTTGAACATATTATATAATCATTATAGTAAAAAAAAGTTAGGTTCATTAGGTTGATTTTAAATATTTTATTTGTCCATCTAATGAGAATGTAATATAATTTTAATTTAAATAAATGTAAATTACAGTTTATATGTAATAACTTATTAATTAATTGGATATATATCAGCCTAGAAATTCGTTATTGAATTTTGTTTTTATTTCATTAACAATTTCGTTAGTCGATAAGATTAAATCACCTACTGCATCTTCTTTATTATCTCTAAGTACAACAATTTCCCCTGGACCAAAATGACAATTTTTGATTTCAATTGGTATCTCCATATTGGTAATATACGCTAGGAATTCAAACAAATTAGGATAAGTTTTGTTATCTTTATACGTAAACCCTACTCTTCCATTACTAATTACACAATTCTCTGCTATTGGAAATGTAAAATGTCTATTACCATTTTTATTGTTATTACAAATTAAATTAATTATTTTTTTTTCAATTTGGGATCTTTAGACTTGACCCAATTTTTAGCAAGATTTTCTACGATGTCCAAATCCATATAATAAAATAGATGCGTTTGCGCTTAATAAATTGTTTTTTTAGATATTCTCTAACAATTTTATAAAAAAAGAATCACTTCAGCTCTAAATATTTATTTTAAATTTAATAATGAAAAATCCATTCATATCATATAAAGTTTGCAATGACAATATTCTATTCTTTAACAATATTTGATTCTGATTATATAAGTTAATGTTAATTGAATGAATGAAAATTAATTTATATAAAGTCATTATTGATCTTTGTTTCAAAAAAGTCATGAGAATATTAAAGATTGAGGTTTGGATTAATAATTTATTGAACAGTTTGTTAAAAACAAATCCAGATACTTTGATAATAATAAATCCTAAAGCCTCTGGTGGAAAATATGAAAATGATATAGAAGGATTTTGCAATGCATTAATACATCAGCTCGGTGAGAATATTACAATCAAAATTACTAAGAAAGCTGGTGAGGCCACTCGTTTTACAAGAAAATATATTAAAAAGAATTATCAAAAAATTATAGCAATTGGAGGAGATGGGACCCGTAATGAAGTCGCTACTGGTTTTTTTGAACCAACACCTAAATATATTACTACTTCAGAGAAACTTCATGATTTAATTTTAATTTCTTCAAAAGTAGTATTCGGCATAATCCCTGGAGGAACAAGAAATATTTTAGCAAAATCTCTAAAGATTCCGACTGATCCCCTCGAAGTTTGCAATAATATAAAAATGTTCAAACCCAAAAAAATAGATTTAATTTCTATTGTTTCTCAAAACTCTAAAAAGAGATTGCAAATCAGGGTTTGCTTAAATGCAGCAGAGATTGGTATAGGAGCAGAAATCATTGATAGAGCAAAAATGATTAGAGAAAAAATAAATAGTAGAACCATTTCAACTGCCCTTGGAATCATTTCTACACTGCCTTCTTATCAGAGTAATGAATGTGAGATAGTTCTAGATGAGGGAAGAAAAAAGATTAACACGAATATGACGATGGCTATAGTTGCTAATGGAAGCTATATAGCTGGAGGATTTCAACCCGCATACAATGCAAAAATCAGTGATGGTTTTCTAGATATAGTTATAGTTAATGATTCTGGTAGTTTGAAATTTTTGACGAGTTTAATTGATATTAAAATGGAAGACCATTCTGACAAGGCAAATATAATATATGAGCAAGCAAAAAATGTAATCCTGAGCTCTTTAGAGAGAAGTTACAGTAACTAGCGATGGGGAACCCATAGGAATTCTTCCAGCAAGCTTTAAAATTCATAAACAAATTTTAAATATTATGACATAATTTCTATTGCAAAGACTATTTCTAAAACATATTTCAATCTTACGTCCATGCTTAAAATTATAAATATTTAACTTCCCAGTTTAAGTGATGACACTGATTGGAAATCTATTTCGATGGATTCATGGTAAAGTCAGTAATAAACCTACTAATTTCTCCTGGGTAATTGACAATAAACTCGCTGGGAGTGGAACTCCTATGACATCAGCACAATATAGATGGCTCATAAAAAATAATATTAAGTCTATTGTGACTGTAAGAGAATTTCCCTTACCGGAAAAATGGCTTGTTAATAACCAAGAAGATACCCTTAGCAATGATTACAAATTTGTATATGTAAAAGATTACGGAGTTCCTACTATAGAAGTATTGGATAATATTGTAGATTATATAAATAGGAAAATTAATACAGAAAAGAAACCATTAGTTGTTCATTGTGCAGCTGGCAAAGGAAGAACTGGGACAATTTTAGCAGCATACCTCTTAAAACAAAATAATATATCTTCTCAAGATGCAATAAAGAAAATAAGGAGCATTCGTCCGGGGTCCATTCAATCTAAAGTACAAGAGGAGATTTTACATCACTATGCGACATTTTTAAAAAGTGTATAATTTTTATATTTAATATTTATTTACATAAATAAACTTAGTTCTTTTTCTGCATTATTTTAAAATTAACAGTTTTTCCCCATTTTATTCCCATTTGAGATTTTCTTTTTATTTTTAAACCTCCATAAAGATGGATAAATCGAATGAGTTTCAATTTCATTTCCTATACGTATAACCTTCGATTAACATACAGAATCATAGCATCAAAGTAGATTTAAATTAAAGATAATAAAAGAGTTCAAAAAGTCTATAGAATAAAAAAAGTTATTCCTTATATGTCATCTTTTTTTAGACGATAAACTATAGTTAAGAATGTGAGAAATATAAAAAATTTGGTAATTTGATTTATTTATTTATCCTAGCGAAAGCTTCTTTTCAATTTCTTTGTATACATTTCTAATTGTAACCTCAGAT